>CEOF01210553.1_pt1 | contig 11340 bp, 6 predicted proteins | sample 361311 | NCBI WGS metagenome assembly CEOF01 (sample SAMEA2619667, study PRJEB7988) | marine metagenome | biome: marine biome (ENVO:00000447); feature: surface water layer (ENVO:00002042); material: "saline water (ENVO:00002010), including plankton (ENVO:xxxxxxxx)" | depth 5 m
GCGGATAATTACAAACCTACAGTTCTTCCAGATAGCACAGTTTATTCAGATATATACAATGTGACACCAAAAGAAAGTTCATTTTATATACAAGATAAATATGAGAGAGATGAAATGGTTATCAATGTTGGATTAAGATATGATTCTTTTGATGCAAACACCTCATATCCAAGTCAAAGAAGAAACCCTATAAATTCTTCTACGTATTATTTGCAAAATTTATTAGGGAATGATTCTTTAGATGCTGAAGGTAATTTAATCATTGATCAATCTAGAATGAGCTCTCAAATTCGTTCCAAGGTGGCCTCACAAGTTTCACCAAGGATTGGGTTTGCGTACCAATTAGGAGGCTTGGCAGTTTTACATTTTAGCTATGGTCACTTTCTTCAGATGCCTCCAATGTATTCTATTTTTTCAAACCATTCATCTATAATTGGGCCAAGTGATTATTCTACGACTGTTGGGAATGCAAACTTAGCGTCCGATAGCCTAGGTCTAAATGCGCAAAAAACAGTCAGCTATGAAATTGGACTATGGCAAGAATTAGGCAAAAACACTAGTTTTGAGGTTAATCTTTATTACCGAGATATTTATGATTTATTAAGCTTAGCGGTTGTGAGTACTTACAATCAGGTTGAATATGGTATTTATACAAATAAAGATTATGGTAACGTTCGAGGATTGGAATTGAAACTTGATTACAGTTTTAATAATCTTTTTGTTCAAACAAATTACACTTATCAGTTTACTAGGGGAAATGCAGATAACCCATCTCAAACCTTTAATAGGCAGGGAGCCAGTATCGATGAGGTGATTAGATTAATTCCTATGAGTTGGGATCAGCGTCATACTTTTAATTTATCTGTTGGATACAATACTGATAAATTTGGCGTAACTGCTACAGGATATTATAATTCAGGGACACCATACACTTTTAGCCCTCAAGGTGAAAGCAGTTTGGCTCTTCTTAACCTTTATCCAAATAATGATTATAAACCTTCAAATTATCATGCTGATTTGTCTGGATATATTAATCTTCCTAAAATTTTTGGTATATCACCAAAAATAGATTTTATCGTTTATAACTTACTTGATAGGTATAATGAGTATGGTGTGAGTTCAGAAACGGGAAGAGCTTATACTTCTGTAGTTAATGAAACAGAATTATTAAGCCATAGGAGCAATTTCAATACTTACGATGATAGATATAAAGATCCTTCTATGTTCCAAGCTCCTCGTCAAATCAAAGTAGGCCTTACTGTTCCATTTTAATATGAAAAAATCTGCCATAATAACCTCAATTTTCTTTTCTATTATCTTTTCTCAAGGTGCAGACTATGCTGGTCCTGATGATCCTGCCGGGGATATTGAAGCAGAGCGTGAAGGATACATGAATGGTAATAGGGTTTATTTATATTATAGAAATACAACAGAACTTTCAGATTGGCCAAAACCTAACGTATCAAAATGGCCCAATAACCCTGAGGGCACAAAAATGTTAGATGGTATAGGTTTATTAGTTGGTGCTCGGGTATATATTGAAGATGATTCTGATCCCAACACAGTAGATACTATTCCAATAATCGATTTAAACGAATTAGCAAACAAGGATCACCACATCCTTCATTATTTACAAACTAGTTACAGGGAAGAAATGGATACAGATCCAACCGGACAGATTGAATGGGGATTTTATCCTGTGTTTGGCTATTTTAATCCAAATAACGAGTATCCTGCTTTAAGTCGATTACCTGACTCTTGGCCTTCTGGCGGCTGGCCGTCATCTGAGGGACCAATATGGCCCGGAGAATGGAATGGAAGATTTGGAAGAGGTGTAACATACGCTGACCTCGAGACATATTTTGTTGTAAACGATGCCCACGATTTAGAGTACCTTGGAGAAGAAGATATGGTAAAATACTATCCTAGGTATAGTTCCAAGAGTATTGATGAAACTTCTTCGATTCAAAGTGGCCAAACTTGGGGTGGTTTAGGTATTAGAGTAGAAACAAGAGGGTTTCAGTGGAATAACCCCCAGGCTCGAGATGCAATTTTTTGGGAATACAATATTGCTAACACATCTGAATATGATTTACCAGAGGTTTGTTTTGGTTATTGGGTAGATAATGCTATTGGCGGAGATGGAGCAGATGACGAGCTTGGTTATTTTAATGATTTACTCGATATATCTTATTCATGGGATGAAAATGGTATTGGAGTTGCTGGATTACTCCCTGGTATAATGGGGTTTGCATATCTTGAAAGCCCTGGCATTGCTTACGATGGTTTAGACAATGACGATGATGGTATTATTGATGAAAAAAGAGACAATCAAGCTACAGCTATCGTTGGCCCAACTGAGGGGATTGCTGATTTAACTAAGTTTTTAGATTTTTATAAATTATCTGCGGCTGATTTAAAAAGTCATTGGGATGCAGATGAAGATCAAGATTGGTCTGATGGCGATGATGCTAATGGAGACGGTATTTATCAGGCCAATGAGAACCCCGGGGATGATGTAGGGTTAGATGGAGTAGGCCCTCTAGAGTTAAATTATAATGGTCCCGATGAGGGTGAAGGTAATCACCGACCAGATTACGTTGAATCAGTTGGTTGTGAACCTAATTTTGCATCAACAGATGTTTCTGAATCAGATATGATAGGTTTAACGTCGTTTCAGTTGTTTCCTATTTTTGATCAGCATCCTGCACCTCCGGGGAGCCCATGGTTCAGGAATGATGATGTAATGTGGGATTTAGTGTCTGCAGATTCTTTAACCGAATATTATGGGGCTGTAGCAAATCTTGTTGAGTTATTCGCTTCTGGACCATTCCCTTTGTATCAAGGGAAAACTGAACGAATCTCAATGGCTGAAATCCATTCTTTTGACCCCTTAGAAGGTCTAAACTCATCTGACCATATAGCGCCAGCTCTTTTTAAGCTTAAAGAGATAGTCCAAATTATTTATGAGAAAGATTATCGTTTTGCTCAGCCTCCTAAAACTCCTACTTTGACTGCTTCTCCTGGTGATGGATATGTTATGCTTTCATGGAATGATGATGCTGACAAATTAACGAGAGACCCTTTTTTAGGAAATATTAATGATTTTGAAGGATATAAATTATTTAGAGCTACAGATAAGTATTTTTCAGATGCTGAGGTCATAACAGATGGTTACGGCACACCTATGTTTTTAAAACCTATATATCAATGCGACTTAATTAATGATAACATAGGATTTACCGACTTTGGATTAGTTAATGGAACAGCATATAACTTAGGTGATAATACCGGGATTAAGCATTATTTTAGAGATGAAAATGTTGAAAATGGGAGAACATATTATTATGCAATAGTGGCCTATGACTATGGAGCCCCAGACATAGGGCCTGGGATTTCACCATCTGAAAATAATACTGTAATTGACATCGATGAGTATGACAACATTAGAGGCATTGGAATTAATGTTGCGATAGTGATCCCAAGATCTAATGCAGCTGGGTATTCAGATCCTGGAATAATTCTAGATTCTTTAAATAATCAAATGATAGGAACAGGTGATATAAATCCTAACGTGGTCTCCAGAGAACAGTTAAAGCCTGGGCATGAATATCATGTTTCATTCAGCTTTGATACAGTTTACAGTTTAACATCTAAACCTCTTTATTTTAGCAATCCAGGGTTTCAAGTTTTTAATGAAACCGAAGGTCAATTCGTTTATAGTGAGACTCCAACTTATGGTTTAACTGGACAGCCCAATTTTAGTGGTTCAAATTTAATATTTAATGAAGAGAATGATCATTGGGCGATGAACAATGAAGTGCGCTCTGATGTATTTGATGGTATTCAATTAGATATTTCACAAATGTTTACAACTCCTTCAATAGATTCAGCAAATTCAGGCTGGGTGGGAGATAGTTATGGTGATGTGAATATTACTATTTCTACTAGAGAATCAAATTTAATTCCATGGGATTGTGAAATTGTCTTTACGCAAGATTTGAGTTATGCTTCTAAAGTAGAAAGCCCTTTCGGTATTTATGACGAATATGATACTAGGCTATGGTTTCCTAATAGGATTATTTTAGAGCAATCTTTTGATTTTTATGTTGTAAATAAAACAAAAGTTGATGATAATGGTAATTACACATTAATGGATTTAGTTGTTCAAGACTTTGCCTCATCGTCATGGGGCCTTGATGGTGAATATAATAAGTTTCAAGATAGAATTTTAGTAGGTGAAGTTGATTCATTAAACAATTGGCTGGGCACAGCTTTTGTGATTGACTTTTTTAATATTGACAGTGTTTTCTTACCAAAAGCGGGCTCTAGGTATTCTATTAATTGGAATAGAAATTTTTGGGCTTCAGATACATTTAAATTTAAAGTTGATAGCGTTTTAAATATTGTTGAAAATGATCTAGAAGAAGATATGAAAGATATAAGAGTTGTCCCTAATCCTTATGTTGGAACTAATGCAATGGAAGAAGCTGTTATAAACTCGTTTTTAAATCAGCCTAGAAAAATTATGTTCACTAATCTCCCGTCCAGCTGTGTTGTGACCATTTTCACTCCGAGCGGGGTAAAAGTGAAAACAATTTATAAAAATGATGGAATAGATAATGGCATAGTATATTGGGATTTGTTAAATCAAGAAGGATTAGAAATTGCAGCTGGGATGTATTTATACCATGTAACACCAAATTTTAATGATAAATCGCTAAATGGATTAGAACAAACAGGGAAGTTTGCTATTATAAAATGAAGAAACTTAATTTATTTATCTTTATGATATTTGTATCACTTTCTTATGGGCAATATAGGTTTGGAACAACGGCAGCAAATTTTTTAGAAATTGGTACAAGTAGTCGTGCTGTTTCAATGGGTGAAGCGTTTGTAGCTTTAGCTGATGACGTTAATTCAGCATATTGGAATCCAGCTGGGTTAGCTTTCGTAAATGGGTTAGAATTTGGAGTGTCTTCGCAGGATTGGGTAGTAGGGATTACCCATTCTACTTTTGCCACTGCAATTGATATGGGGAGCTATGGGACACTGAGTACGTGGTTTACTGATTTTGATTATGGCTCTACTGAAGTAACAAATGTATTAAATCAAAATGGGACTGGAGAATATTTTAATGCAAACGAATTAGCGGCATCTATATCCTATGGTAGAAATATTGTAGACTGGTTCGCTTTTGGCGCATCAATTAAGATGATTAGTTCTAATATTTGGCACTCAACCGCAAGCGCGATTGCACTTGATTTAGGCGTAATAGTAAAAACAAATTTTTTCTCTAAGGAAAGTGATAGAGAAAATGGTATGGCGATAGGAATGAGTATATCAAATTACGGTTCTAAAATGAGATATGATGGAATTGACTTGATCAACCCTATCGATATTTTGGAAAATGAAAATGGTAATTATGAAAATGTAATCGGTCAGTACAGAACAGAATCATGGGAGTTGCCCTTAATTTTTAGATTAGGGTCTTCAATTAAACCAATAAAAAACGAAGTTCAACAGCTTATAGTGTCTTTTGATGTTCTTCATCCTAATAATAATAGTGAATCTTTAAATATAGGTTCAGAATACTCTCATAAAATTATAGGCGGGCATATTTTCTCTTTAAGATCGGGAATAAAAGGCATTGGAATTGAACAGTCAAATGAATCAGAACTTTTTAGTGGTTTTGATTTACCCTTCTCTACTTTAACTTTTGGTTTAGGTTATGAGAAATCACTGCCCGGCAATAAAAGTGTTTCAATTGATTACTCTTATCAATCAATTGGCGTGCTTGGAGATGTTTCTCTTCTTACAATGCGTTTCAAATTATTTTAATTTTTAAAAAATGAAGCGGGCCTTCTTTCTAGCTCCTCTTTTTTTTATTTTTTATTTTTGCTCTTGCGAAAATTCTAATAATAAAAGTACCGTAAATAATAATTTTAATAACAATTTATTAACTACTATCGGTGATAGAGAAATCACTGTAAATGACTTTATCAAACGCTGCGAGTATGTCCCAAGGCCAAACTATTGTAAAAATAACAATTATGTTCATAAAAAAATTGCTCTTAATTCATTGATTGCAGAAAAGTTATTGGCGATTGAATATGAAAAAAAGAATTTCAGCTTTACTAGCGCACAGATTAATCTTATTACTGGAAGAAAAGAGCAGTCTTTAAGACAAATGATGCTAAAAAAAAATGGTTTTGATAAAGTTGAGCCGAATCCTGGATTAGTAAGGTTGGTTGCTAAGCAAATAAAAAAAACTTACGAAATATCTTTTTTAGTTTTGAATGAAGAACAAAAAGAAAAGGTTTTATCTAAAAATTTAGAATCATTATCTACCATCCAAAGTAGTATAGGCGATTCACCATCAATTAATTTTAGAAAGATTACTTTTAATGAAAAAATGCCACTTAAAGTTAAAGAAATATTATTTTTTTCTGAGCCTAAGGATAATGTTCTTTATGGGCCTATTTCTATAAATAAAAAGAGTTCTATGTTCTTCAACATTGAAGGATGGAACACAGCAGTATCTGTAACTGATGAGCAGAAGAAGCAATCGATTGTTGATGCGCAAAAATCATATAATGAATTAAATGCGTTGAAAATTTATGAACAGTATGTATCTAGTCTGATGCTAGGGAAGCAACTAGATTTTGACCCAAAGACATTTCAATTGTTTTCAAATAGAGTATCTGAAATATATTTAATTGAGAAGGAAAAAAAAGAATCAGTTATGCAAAATAGTATATGGGATGAAGAAATAAAAAAAATAAAAGAGATCTCTTCATTTAATGATTTAAATGATATAAAAAATCAAAATCTCTTGGTTTTTGATAATAAAAACTACAGTGTAAAAGAGGTATTAAATTTAATTAAAACGCACCCCTTAGTTTTTAGGAATCGTAAAATTTCTAAAAATACTTTTGATAACGAATTAAAATATGCTTTAGCTGATCTTTTTAGAGATCAGGAGATAACAAAAAAAGCTTACAAATTAAATTATGATAAAGATAAAGATATTATTAACATAGAAAGAAAATGGAGAGACTTCATTAGTTCTAAGGTTATGAAAAGGGAATTAATAAAGGGGGCTGATAGTGGATTAAAAATAATGTCTTCTAAGATTGACTCTCTGCAAAAGATTTATTCAAATATTATAAGAATCGATACTGATAAATTTGAAAAAATTAAATTAACAAATATTGATTTAAATGTCATTTATACTAACCAAGCGTATCCGTTATTTGAGCCTTCTTTTCCAATTTTAACGGATGACCATTTACTAGATTATGGTAAGAAATATAATTTTAATTAGTATAGTTTTTTATACTACTTCTTGTAAAAAAAACGAAGTAGAAGAACAATTAGAGATATTTGGTTGCATGGATTCTTCTTCTGTGGACTACAACTCATTAGCAACAATTGATGACGGGAGTTGTTTTTATTTTGGTTGTACGGATATATTAGCGATTAATTATGATTCAGTTGCTACAGTTGATGATGGTAATTGTTTATATCAAGAAAGTATTGTAGATGGGTATGAATTATTCTGGAATGACGAATTTAATCAAGATAGTCTTAACATGAATTTTTGGAATATTGAAAAGTGGTGGGAAGGCGCTTTTAACGAAGAGAGTCAAAGATATGTTAATAGCAGAGAAAACATTACCATTATTAATGGGAAATTATATATCAGAGCAAAAAAAGATTTTCCATTTGATCCAAATAATCCATCCTATTCATCAGGGAGAATCAATACTAAAGGTAAAGTAGAATTAAAGTATGGTTATTGGGAAATTAGAGCAAAATTGCCACAAGGGATCGGGACATGGCCTGCTATTTGGATGCTAAATTCTAAAATTGATTCAGTTGGTTGGCCTTATTGTGGAGAAATTGATATTATGGAGCATGTGGGATTTGACCCAAACAAAGTTTTTTTTAGTATTCATAATGCTAATTTATATGGTGATGTTCACGGCACAAGTCAGCAAGGGGTATACGAATTAAATACTCTTGAGACATCCTTTCATAATTATGCAATTGAATGGGGAGATAGCTTTATTAGAGGTTATATAAATGGTACTCTTTACTTTGATTATAGTAAAAATTCGACATCCTTTAATGATTGGCCGTATGATAATAAATTTTTTCTTATTTTAAACCTCGCGATTGGCGGAGCATGGGGGGGAATTCAAGGCATTGACAATTCAATTTTCCCAGCATCCTTTATAATCGAATATGTTAGGCTATATACAAAACAATGAGAAATTATAAGTCACTTATAGTTTTCATTTTTTTATTCAATAGTTATTTGCTTTCTCAAAAGCCATATCGGGGAGCAGAGTATCGTACAATTGATGAATTTTTATATGGTCGTTTTGAAGTAAAAATGAAAACAGCAACAGGCTCTGGAGTTGTTTCTTCATTTTTCACTATTGATGATTATTGGGCAGAGGGGCAAAGCAGTACTGAAAATTGGAGAGAAATCGATTTTGAGGCAATCGGGAATATTAGTAATGCAATCCAAACAAATATTATAACTGCTTATGAAACGCACCATGAAGAAATAATCTATACTCCATTTTATCCTTATAGTGAATTTCACGTTTATGTGTTTGAATGGACACCACAGAGTATAAAATTTTTTGTTGATGGCCAGCTAGTTCGGGAAAATTATGATGACTATGTTTCTACGCTTAACACAGGTCAAAAAATTATGATGAACATTTGGCAACCGATTTGGGAAAGTTGGGTTGGTGCATTTGATGAATCAATCTTGCCTGTATATGCATATTATGATTGGGTAAAATATTATTCTTATAGCCCCGGCGAAGGTGCTTATGGCAGTTTTAATAATTTCTCTTTTGAGTGGGAAGATAACTTTGATTCTTTTAATGATCAAATTTGGCAAAAAGCCACTCATACTTGGTCAGCTAACAATGCTCAATTTGTGCAACAAAATGCCGTATTACAAGATGGCTATCTAATACTTTGTTTAACAGATAATATGACCTATGGATATTCAGGTGAAGAATTATCTATAACTAAAAATAATAATCGCAATGAAGAATTCAAGTTTACTATTGCTCCGAACCCATTTAATTCAAATTTTACATTTGAAGTCCCTGAAAATTTCAGAGATGAACCGGTTGAAATAATTTTTTACACTATTAAGGGGGTAGAAGTTTTACGTAAGCAAAAAAATTTTATAGGTGATAAAATAAAGGTCGATTTTGCCGGAGCTAACTTATCAAGTGGGCTATATTTATTAAATGCAAAAATAGGGGTAGAAAATTTTTATTTTAAAGTAACTTATTTAAGGTAAGTAATTTTTTTTATTAACTCTGAATTAGTATTTTTTATTTTTAATAAATATATCCCTGACGGGATATTTTTATAATCTTGTGAAGACTTCAAACCCCAGTTTAATTTATTTAATCCTTTAGTGGCTATTAAGTTTTTTTCAAAAACTTTATTCCCAATTAAATTAAATATTCTTATTTGTGTTTCACTCGCAAAAGAACTTTCCCATTGGATATTTAGGTCTGCATTTAAAGGATTTGGATAACATATTAGATTGAAGTTGGTTGGGAACGATGAAATATCCATCTTATTAAATATAATATTCTTAAAATCAAATCCACCACTTATTGCCTCAATTTTAAGAGTAGACATTTCTTGGATTGAAATATTACCGATATTTATAATACGCCATCCATCCCCTAAACCAGTCGAGTTTGGGATATTGATTGGTCCCAAAGTATCCCCTACTTCAGTAGTAGCAAGAATCATTCCATTGTTATCGGAGGAAGATATTTCTAAAAATATTTTATAGTTATCAGGTTTTTCAGATTGGATGGAGTATTTTGTCCACTCCCCATCTTCTATCCAGCCAATGTGATAATCACCTGTTCCACCGTTACTAAAGCCAATATCAACCCCATCGTTTCGATAAGACCACCCGTTGTTCCATGATTTTGTTTCTGGTGAAAATTTATTAGGATCTTCAGATTGGTTATCATAATAAGCTACATCATTGTTACCTGTATCATAATTAACCGCCGGTAGAAGTCCTGGTGCAATAAAGTTTGAAAATGATTCACTTTTTGAACTAAAGCTCGTATCAGACAATGCTCTAGTTAATCCAATATTTACTTTACAAGAATCAAAATGGAGACTTTTAGCCATTGAAATTAGTCCTGCAAAAGCTTCAGCAGTGTCTGGCTTTATTCCATTTCCTCCCCAATAATTAATTAGATTTTGGTATTCATCTGTTATTTTATAACTAAATAAGCTTGAAATTCTTTCTACACTTTTAAAATTCCACCAGCTCCATCCTACATCATTTCTATTAAAGAATTCTTTAATCCCATTTGCCCATGTATTAGAATTCTCACCAAATTCTCCAACCCACAGAGGGACATTGTATTGTAATGCTATACCGTTTCTGTATTGATTATACATTGTCATGGTATCATTGATTCCTCCTACATAATGATGAAAGCTGTATACAATATTTGGATCAAATGGTGGGAAAAGGCCAGTGTGATCATTTCCATACCAGTTACCTTCAATTATTACCATATGATTCTGGTTTACAGCTCTAATAGAATCAATGCACTGCTCATATATATTTCTAAGGGTTGTTGCAACTCCAGGTCTTGCAGGTTCATTCAAAAGATCAAAACCAGCAATTACAGGTTCACTTTTATAATAATTTGCAATATGTTTCCAAGTAGACGCTAGCCAGCGTTGATTTGTATAGCTGGTAAAAAGTTCAGAATCTCCATTGATTTCAGAATCTGAAAAATCGCTAGTATTTTGTGCACCAGGAGCTGCGTGCATATCAAGAATTAAATAAACATTGTACCTATTCCCCCAAGCTACTAAAGAGTCTAAAAGTTCAAAGCCCTCTGTGCTAAACTCCATAAAATTAGGCGAAAAATCTCTGTAATGTAGTGGAACTCTTAAAGCATTAAAATTATTATCAGATATGTATTTTACATCTTTTTCTGTGATGTAATTTTTTCTATATAAATCAAAGAACTCCCTTTTTTTATCTTCTCCAACTAAATACTCAATAGCATCCTCCATTCTCGATGTAGATGCGTGCTCAATGTAGCAATTCCACATATACCCCTCTAAAACCAACCAGCCTCCAAGACCAAATCCTTGGAGAATAATTTTTTCATTACTTTCATTAACAATTGTATCACCACTTGTTTTTAAAAAATCTATTGCCAATATGTAATTAGTAAGCAAAAGAAATAATACAATTTTTTTTACGACAGTATCAAAAGCCATTTTTTAATGTGTTAAGTTTTGGAC
>CEOF01056554.1_pt1 | contig 11333 bp, 9 predicted proteins | sample 361311 | NCBI WGS metagenome assembly CEOF01 (sample SAMEA2619667, study PRJEB7988) | marine metagenome | biome: marine biome (ENVO:00000447); feature: surface water layer (ENVO:00002042); material: "saline water (ENVO:00002010), including plankton (ENVO:xxxxxxxx)" | depth 5 m
TCTGGAAAAGAGATTACTAGTGCACAAATTTGGGATATTTTTGAATCTAATTATCTAAAGCCAGTAAATAATTTTTCTTATCTCAAACATTCTTCATCTTCAAAAGATGAAGTTCATTCTTTAGAACTATTTATGATGATGAATAATAAAGAAACTATTATAGAAGGCACAGGAAATGGTCCAATAGACTCATTTATTAACGGATTAACAGATAATTTGGATGTCTCAATAAAAGTAGCTGATTATCAACAGTCAGCAATATCATCCGGTTCTGACGCTAAGGCTGCTGCCTATATAGAATTAGAGAAAGACGGAGAGACTTTTTGGGGTGTAGGTATAAATGCAAACACTACTAGAGCTTCTTTTGACGCAATTATTGTTGGTTTAAGTAAGCTGTTAGCAGATTAATCAAAATTTGGTTCTCTTTTTTCAAGAAAAGCTTTTACTGCCTCCCTATTTTGAGCACTCACTGTAAGTTCGTTTTGGATTTCAGCTTCACTATTAAATGTGTCCCAATAACTTGCATTCAGGGATTCTCTCATTAATTTTTTAGTATGATTTAACGACTGTGAAGATCTCTTAGATAGCATTTTAGCCCATTCCATAGTTGTAGATTCTAGATCTTCTTTTGAAACTATTTTATTAGCAATCCCATAGTCCAGGCATTCTTTGGCAGAGATTTTTTTAGCTTCAATTGCATATTCATAAGCCTTTGCAAATCCCATAAATTTTGGAAGATACCAAGAAAGGCCTCCATCTGGTACTAAAGCAATATTACTAAAAACAGAAAGGATATAACTATCATCTGACATTACTCTTAAATCACATGACATTGCTATTGCAGCTCCAATTCCAGCGGCAGGTCCTGATATTGATGCAATTACTGGCTTGGGCATTTCAATAATATTTTCAAAAAAAGGTTTATAGCCTCTTAATAAAGCGTCTTTTGAACCTTTCCAACTAGAATTCTTTTCGCTTAAATCTGCTCCTGCACAAAAGCCTCTTCCAGATCCCTTAATTATCACAACTCTAATGTTGTTATCATTTTTTACATCTTCTGTTGCTTTTTGAAAATCCCATACTAGTTGCTCGTTAACAGCATTAAGTAGCTCAGGTCTATTCAGTTTAATTACTGCGACTTTGTTATTTTTTTGTATTTCAATAGTTTCAAGATTCATCATTTCTCCTATTATCCTTTGATATTATTAAAAATCCATTTTTAAATGTTATTTGACCAGCTAACTCCTCTCTATCAGATCTCGACCAAGATACTATAGATTTTGGTCCTGGACTGGATTTTAAAAAAGTTTTGATAATTTCATTCATTATTTTTGTATTTGGCAAAGATAAATTGCTTTTCTTAATAGAGAATCTCAAAATGTCTCTCACAACTGAATTAGGGATTTTTTTTAATTTTTTTATTTCAATCTCAGAATCAATTAATTCATTATACTTGTTGTTGATTAGCTCAAAATAATCATCATTTCGCTCCTTAATAATTGAAGTCATATTATTAATTCTATTTGGGAAACTTTTCCATCTTTTTTCAAGCAAAGGAAAAATTTCATTTCTTAGAAAGTTTCTATCAAATTTACTATTAGAATTTGAGTCATCTTCAGCATAGTTAATTTTGTTCTTAGTTAAATATAGAAGAATTTCTTTTTTTGAAATTGATAAAAATGGTCTAATTAAAATACCATTACCAATATTTCTTTTTCGTTTTGGGCCCTCTAAACCGTCTATTCCTGTTCCTCTTAGCATTCTCATAAAGATTGTTTCTGCGACATCATCACTATGATGCGCTAATAATAGCTGATCATCTTTGTTTAATATATTTTTAAAAATTTTATAACGTTCTTGCCTAGCAGTAGATTCTAGACCCCCACCATCAGAAGCTACTTCTATTGATTCAACAATTAATTCGATATTTAATTTAGAACATGTTTTATTACAATGATTTACCCAATCTAAGCTTTTTTTTGATAAATTATGATTTATATGAATTGCCTGAAGATCTATAGTGCAATCATTATTAATATCTGATAGAACATGTAAGAGTGCAGTAGAATCTGCACCTCCACTATATGCCACAATTATCTTCTTATTAAGATCAATGTTTTCTTTTATTAAATCATCTAGAAGCAATTTAAATCTCTAATATGTCTTTACCAAATATATCTTCTAGAAAAAATAAATTTTCAAGATTTGGTATGAATTTAAAATTATCGCCAATGTCTATGACGGCTTCAGAATTATTGGATGTAACTTTAACATTTAGTCTGCATGTTCCCTTTTCCCAAAAACTTTTATCTACGGAATCAAGTTGTTCTGAAAATTGTTCAAGTGAAAGAAATTTAGAATTTTTTAAGTTTATAACCACCTCACTTACTTTCTTTTCTAGTTCATTATTTAAAGTATTTATTTCTTTGACGCGCATTCTAAACATTAAACTTCCAAGATCATTAGTTCTGTAGTCATCTACTTCTATTGTTCCTTTTAGACATAAGATCGCACCCTCTTTTAAAATATCATGGCAGTTTTCAAGTACTTCACTCGAAACAATTCCATCCATTGTTCCATTCCCATCATTAAAATTTAAAAATGTAAGAGGTTTACCTTTTCTATCTTTAATCTGTCGCACGCTATTTATTAAGCAGACTAATGAAGCTCTCTTAGTTTCATTTGATAATTGATCAATTGTTTTTGAGCGAATCTTATGAACTTTATTATTTATTGCTAAGACTGGATGCCCTGATAAATAATATCCGAGAGATTTCTTTTCGAGTTCAAGTTTGTCAGTAAGAGTTAGTTCAGGAATATTTTTATACTTTTCGTATGGATCAAAATCTTCTTGCATAGATGAAAATAAGTCTCCACTTTTTAAATCAGGGCCACCACTTTTATTAATTCCATCTTTAAGCATATCCTCAGTACATGCAATGGCAATGCTCCTTGAAGGAGCTAAAGAATCAAAAGCACCAGACTGAGATAAAGCCTCAAGAGATTTTTTACCTCCTAGTCTAATATCAGCTTTTTTTGAAAAGTCCCACATATCTTTAAAATCAGTTTTTTCTCTCAATAAACATAGATGTTTAATAAAAGTGTCTGCAACTCCTTTAATTGCTCCAAGTCCATATTCAATTTTAGATTCACTATTTACATTAAATCTTTTTTTGCTATTTAAAATATTAGGTTTTAAAACTTTTATATTTAACCTATTACATTCCTGAATAAGTGCATAAATTTTATCGGTGTTGCCAAGCTCAGAAGATAAAACAGAAGCCATAAAGTGCTCAGGGTAATATGTTTTCAAATACGCTGTTTGATAAGAGATCAGAGCATATGCAGCTGAATGAGATTTATTAAAGCCGTATTCAGCAAATTGATTAATAAGATCAAAAATTTGTTCAGCATTTTTTGAGGTTATATCATTTTCAAGGCAGCCTTTAACAAAAATTTCTCTTTGTTCTTCCATTTCTTCTTTTTTCTTTTTACCCATTGCTCGTCTTAAGATATCAGCCTGTCCCAAAGAAAATCCTGCTAAAACTCTTGCAGCTTCCATAACTTGTTCTTGATAAACAATTACACCATATGTCTCTTCTAAAACTTCTTTTAAAAGCTTATGTGGATATGTGACTGGACTTTTACCATGTTTTCTATCAACAAATTCTTCATGCATACCAGAATTCAATGGGCCTGGTCTATATAAGGCAAGCAGTGCAGTAATTTCTTCAAATTTCGTAGGTTTTAATCTTTTAATTAAATCACGCATACCTGAAGATTCAAGTTGAAACACGGCCATTGTTTTTCCTGATGAAAGTAGTTTATAAACCTTCTTATCATCTAAGGGTATTTTTTCGATATCTATTTTGTTTGAATCTTCTAGTGTTTCGTTTATAGATTTAACAGCTCTATCTATTACAGTGAGTGTTCTTAGACCAAGAAAGTCAAATTTTACAAGCCCAATCTTTTCAACATCATCTTTGTCATATTGAGTCATTACTGAATCAGATTGTCTATCAACATATACAGGACAAAAATCAGATATGCTTCCTGGGGCTATTACAACACCACCAGCATGTTTTCCAACATTTCTTGCAATTCCTTCAAGCTTATATGATAAATTAACTATCTCTCTTACTTCGGTATCATTTTTAATACTTTGTGCAAATATTGGTTGCTCCACTTTAGCCTTATCAAGTGTCATACCTGGTGCGAAAGGAATCATTTTTGAAATTCTATCTCCAAGTGCATAGGGCTTTCCAAGTGCTCTTGCTACATCTCTAACAACAGCTCTTGCTGCCATAGTGCCAAAAGTTGCAATTTGTGATACTGCTCCAGATCCATATTTTTTGCTAACATAATCGATAACCATATCTCTTTTTTCCATGCAAAAATCAATATCAAAATCAGGCATAGATAATCTTTCAGGATTTAAAAACCTTTCAAAAAGAAGACCATGCATTATAGGATCTAAAGTAGTAATTCCAAGAGCATAGGCAACGAGAGAACCAGCACCAGAACCTCGTCCCGGCCCAACAGGTACATCATTGTTTTTTGACCATTCAATAAAATCATAAACTATTAAAAAATAACTTGAAAAACCCATATTCTTTATCTGATCAAGTTCATAACTTAATCTCATTAAATATTCACTTTGTTTCGACTTGTCGAATGTTTTTATTAAGGCCTTTAACCTTTTATTTGATAAATTTTCTAAATAAGAATCAAAATCATGATCTTTGGGTACTGGATATTCGGGTAGAAAATAACCCTTAGTATCTAATGATACATTGCACTTTTTAGAAATTTCATTTGTGTTATCAATAAGCGATGGATAGTCCTTAAATAATTCTGACATTTCCTCTGATGACTTGAAATATTGTTGATCAGAAAAAATTTTTTCTCTATTAGGGTCATTTAAAGTTTTCCCAGTATTAATACACACTTTTGTTTCATGAATTTCATAATCATCTTTGCTGGTGAATAAAACATCATTTGTAGCTATTAAAGGAATGCTTTTCTCTTTTGATAAAGGAAGAATATTTTTAAAATAGTCCATTTCATCAATTCTGTTAGTCTTTTGCACTTCAAGTACGAAATCATCACCAAAATTATTTTGAAAATCTTCAAGTCTTTTCTTAGCATCAGAAACTTTATTTCTTCTTAGATATTCAAATATGTGACTTCCCTTTCCACCTGATATGACAATGATGTCATTCTTTAAACATAAAAGTTCATCAAACTTTATTATTGGAGTATTAAAGATATTATTATTGTGTGCTTTTGAAATAATTTTCATTAAATTTTTGTGGCCTGTATTTGATTTTGCTAGACATAAAATTTCATGAGATTCATCATCATCCTCAAAAATTAATCTTATAGACGATCCTGAAATAGGTTTAATACCTGAAGCTTCGCACTTGCTAAAAAACTTCACTAGACCAAACATATTTGATTTATCAGTTAGCGCTATTGAGGGAATCGAATATTTTTTTGCATTATCGACGATTTGATCAATCGTAAGTAATCCTTGAGAGATGCTATATTCTGATGAAACTCTGAGGTGTGAAAAAAAACTACTCACTTCATTAAAACTCCTTTAAAAGTTTTCCTATGAATTTCACAACTACCATAAACCCTTAGAGCCTGGAGGTGATCTTTAGTTCCGTAACCTTTATTTTTTTTAAATTTATATTCTGGATACTCTTTTTCGTAACTAATCATTAAATCGTCTCTAAAAACTTTTGCGATTATTGAAGCTGCGCTTATAGCGTCTTCAGTTGAATCGCCCCCAATAATAGGCTTCATTGAGATTTCTAAATCAGGTTTATGGGCACCATCGATTAAAACTTCAGTAGGCTTTACTGGAAGTTTTAGTATAGCTCTTTTCATTGCTAATAAAGAAGCATTAAGAATATTAATTTCGTCAATTTTTTGATTTGAAACAATTCCATAGGCGTAATATGAATTTTGTAGAATTAATTTTGCTAGTTCTATTCTTTTTTTGGGTGAAATGATTTTAGAGTCTGCAAGATTATTTATTTTTTTTTTTAAAATTACGGCTGCTGCAACAACTGGTCCGGCCAAAGAACCTCTTCCAACCTCGTCTGTTCCTGCAATAATCTTCATTTTTAAAGAGAGCTTAACAACCTACTGGCACCTGAATAACCCTTACCCTTAAGCAATGCTCTTAAATCATTAGCATTTTTTGAATTAACTTCATCAAGCTTAGTTATTTCAAGTGCAGCCTTCAAGATATTATCTTTATTACAATCTTTTTGAAGAAGTTCATTGTAGTATCTTTTACCAAATAATAAATTTGGTAACCCTATATCTTTTATTTTTAACATTCTTGAAATTATTGAGTAATTTATAAAATTTGTTTTGTAACAAATTATTGGTGGACACTCCAATATACATGACTCTAGTGTAGCTGTCCCTGATGTAGCAATAGATAAGTCAGATATAGACAGAAAATCTCTCATGGCATTTTCCTTGATCATAACTGGTAAATTTAATCCTCTAAATAATTCGTTAACTATTGGCATCAATGCTTTATCTGCAACAGGTATCAAATAAAAGTAGTTGGGGTTATTTACTAAATGGTCTTTAATAAAATCTATATAAATAGGAAGCATATTTTTTACCTCGCTTTTTCTGCTGCCAGGCAAGACTGATATGTAATGTTTAGTATTATCCAAATCATATTTTTTAAGCACTTCTCCAAAATCTTTTTTATATAAATTTGAGAATGGATGACCTAAGTGCATACTATTATGACCAACTTTTTTATAATAATTATCTTCAAAATCAAATAAACATAATGTTAAGTCAATATTTCGCAAAATTGATTTAATTCTGTTTTGCCTCCAACCCCAAACAGAAGGACTAACCACTTGAATATTTTTGCAACTATGGGCTTTTTTAAGTGCTTTATGAATACCCATATTGAAATCTGGTGAATCAATTCCAATAAAAAAATCTATATCTTTATTAATAAAAAGTTTAATTAAACTTCTTCTAAATTTTGATAGCTTTTTAAAATTTTTAATTGGTTCTATTAAGCCCATGATATTTAACTCTGAGAAATTAAATTCAGATTCAAAGCCCAATGACTCTAGTTTTGGCCCACCTACTCCATATAAATTTACATTTACATTTTTTTTTATTTCATTTATGAGGCCATAGCCCAGTCTATCACCTGAGTGTTCTCCGCAAACAACTCCAATATTTAAAGACTCCTTAGCAAACACTTATCTGAGAATTCCTCTTTCAGATACCTCAAGAGAGTTTATAAAAATTTTAAGATGACTATCGTTTATATCCTTATTAATATCTTTGGACTTGTTTATTGCATCACCAATTTTAAGTCCCTTTCTATAGACTAACTTATATGCTTTTTTTATTAAGCTTATTGATTCAGCAGTTAAATGATTCCTTGTCATTCCTACTGAATTAAGTCCAATTACTCTTGCAGGATCTGCTGCAACTTTTACATATGCTGGAACATCCATATTTATTGAAGTATTCATACCAATGAATGAGTAATCTCCAATATTACAAAATTGATGAATGGTGGTAAGCGCTCCTATTGAAATGTTACTCCCTACTTTTACATGTCCTGCTATGCCAGCATTATTTGCAAAAACATTATCATTTCCAACAATACAATCATGTGCAACATGTGTGTAGGCCATCAAGAGATTATCAGAACCTATAAATGTAATTCCTTTGTCTTGAACTGTGCCTCTGTGAACGGTTACCCCTTCTCTAAAAATATTTCTGTGGCCAATCTCAAGTTTTGTTTTTTCACCTTTGAATTTTTTGTCAGGTGTATCTTCGCCAATTGTTGAAAATTGATAAAAAATATTGTTTTCACCAATAAATGTTGGTCCTTTTAAAACAACATGGCTTAATAGTTTAGTTCCTTTACTAATTTCTACATTTTCTCCAATAATACAAAATGGTCCTATCTCAACTGATTCGTCAATTTTAGATGAGGGATGTATAATTGATGACGGGTGAATTTTCATTAAGCTTTCCTATCAGCGCATAGTATTGTGGCCGAACAAACTAATTCATTATTTAACTCTGCCTTACAATCAAACTTCCAAATACCTCTCTTTTCACCAACCACTTTACTATATAAATCTAAATTATCACCAGGCCTTACTCTTTTTCTAAATCTCACTTTGTCAACACCAGCCAAAACATATATTGAGCCTTCTTCTGGAGTCTTATTCATTTTTAAAAATCCTAATATGCCTGAAGCTTGACCTAAAGCTTCAATGATAATCACTCCAGGAAATATTGGATTATTTGGAAAATGCCCTTGAAGAAAATATTCATCTTCTGAGACATATTTTCTTGCGTGAATTTCATTTTCTTCATTAATACTAATAACTTCATCAATAAATAAAAATGGTTCTCTGTGAGGCAAATACTTCTTTATTTCATCTTTAGAGATATTCATTTATTTACCTAGTTTCTTTATAAATACAGAAGATTTTGCCCAATCAGATGAGTTTTGAGCTGGCATAATACCAATATAATCACCAGGCTCATTTATACTTTTAGTTATTAGTGTATGTGCGCCAACACTTACATTATCACAAATATCTAAGTGGCCTAATACACCAGAAAGACCCCCCATCTGAAAATTTTTTCCAATTTTAGTCGACCCAGCTATTGCGCATGATGCTGCAATTGCAGAATTTTTTCCTAATATAACATTATGCGCAATATGAATTAGGTTATCTAAAATTGATCCGTCATGTATTTCAGTATTGTCAAGAGCGCCTCTGTCGATTGCACAGTTAGCTCCGATTTCAACATTACTACCAATTATTAAGCTTCCAAGTTGTTCAATTTTTACATAACCGTTCTCGGATGGTGCAAATCCAAAACCATCTGAACCTAGAACCGTACCATGATTGATTTTTGTATCTTTACCAATTTCTACATTTTTTACCAATGAACAGTTAGAGCCAATTATTACGTTTTCATCTATTGAACAATTAGGACCAATATATACATTTGCTCCTATATGAACATTTTTACTGACTGAAGCCGAATCAGAAATTACTACAGAATCATGTATAAAGGGTATCAATGTCTCATATTCGTCATTAAATAAATTGGTGAGTTTTGCATATGCTAAATACGGATCATTTGACTTTAGGTAATTAAATTTATTATCTTCTTTAAAATCTTTATGCACTATTACAGCACAAGCATTTGAGTTCTCTAGTGAAGATTGGTATCTCGGATTGGATAAAAAAGTTATTGAAGACTCATTTGCGCTTGATATTGTAGCAATATTATTTATAACGCAATCTGAATCTCCGATGAGAACTGAATCTGTAACTTTCGCTAAATCCTTTAAAGTAAAGCTTTTATGCTTTGACACTACTCAGAATTGGAAGAGGCCCCAGAAGCAGCAACATCCAACATGGATGTAACATCATCAGTAAGGTCTAAAGCAGGATCACTAAAAAGAAGAGTTTCACTTTTTGCTAATAAAACTTTTATCTGTTTGGCAGTAATTAATTCACTAATAATTTTTTGCATTTCTGCGCCATTATCATTGAAAACCTTTGCTGCAGTTTCTTCTTGTGCTTGCTGTATTTTTCCAGCTAAGAACTCAAGATCTTGACCTTTATCTTGAATATCTTTTTGCATTTGAGCAATCTCTTCTTGTGATAAAGTTTCTAGTTCTTTTTGAAGTTTTTCAGCTATTGCTTGTCTGTCAGCCTGAAGAGATTTCGCTTGTTCTAAATTAGCTGAGTAATCAGGGTCCTCTTCTAGAGCTTTAAAAGCATCTGCTGCAGCTTGAGTTGATAAAACTGCTGTTCTCATATCAATTATAGCAACTCCATCAATTGCAAATATAGGCGAAGCTACGAACATAAAAGCTAGTAAGTAAAATTTTAATATATTTTTCATAAGTACCCCGTATTGAATTGTTTATTTTATATTAACTAGAAAACATTTCCTACTGTAAATTGGAATTCTTCAGTTCGTTCACGAGGACCAGCATTGGTAGGCTTTGCAATCGCAAGACTTAAAGGCCCAAATCCAGTAATCCAAGTTACTCCAACACCGTAAGAGTATCTTAAGTCTTCAACAGAAGGTTCTGCACAATTAATTTGATATTCTTTACAGTTATTAGAAAAAACATTTCCAAAATCAAAGAAAAGAGCTGATCTTAACGATCTTTGGTCTTCTATAAATGGGAGTTTAAAAATTAACTGTATGCTACCTTCAACTTTAATATTTCCTCCAATTGGCCTATCACGATATCTAGATGTGGAATTAGCATACGGATTAATATAAGGTGAATCCAGTTCTCCATCACCATCGATATCAAGTAAATTTGGGCACGTTTCTTCTTCATAATTAAATTCATAACATGGAGCATCTGTACTTCTTGGACCTAAAGTATTTGATTCAAAGCCTCTAAGTGATCTCGGGCCGCCTGCATAAAAATTTTGAAAAAATGGTGTTTCTTCTGTATCTCCATATGCATCTAAATACCCGATCTCTCCCTGAAATCCAAAAACAAAATTTTGAGACAATGGTCTATAGTATCTTTGTCTAATATTCGTTCTGTAATAACTTAAATCGCTTCCCGGTATTGTTGAGCTTAAACTAACTACAGTAGATGATCCAGCCGTTGGAAATAAACCTCTATTGAGGGTAACTCTTTGCCAACTAAATTGAGCAGTTACTGTTTCGAAAACATTTCCTTCTTTTGAAACAAAATCATAGATTTCTCTAGCAGGAAGCGTTCCAACATCAATATCTGTTTTATCATAAGTTAAATTAAATCCCAATCTTGTGATATCAGATGTTGGATATCCAAATTGAGCCCCAAATCCATTCGAATTTGTTAAGTAGTTAGCAACATTAAACTCACCATAGTCTGTTTCTCTAAAATAGATGTTATATCCTAAGCTAACACCATCTTTGGTTGCATAGGGATCCATAAAAGATAGGTTATACACTTCGCTATAAATATTTTTATTAATTCCTATTCCAACCGTATTTCCAGTTCCAAAAAAGTTTTTTTCCTGAAGATTAAACCCAAGCATAAGTCCAAAATCACTATAGCCAATGTTCCCTCCAACACTTCCAGTAGTCTCCTCTTCAACGCTGTATATTATGTCTATTTGATCTTCTGATCCTGCAACTGGAATTGTTTCAACATTGACTTCTTTAAAAAATCCAAGTCTCTCAAGTCTAACTTTTCCTGCTTCAATACTATTATCAGACGACCATGCTCCTTCAAATTGCCTCATTTCTCTTCTTAAGACGTGATCTTGAGTGAT
>CEOF01000837.1_pt1 | contig 11330 bp, 9 predicted proteins | sample 361311 | NCBI WGS metagenome assembly CEOF01 (sample SAMEA2619667, study PRJEB7988) | marine metagenome | biome: marine biome (ENVO:00000447); feature: surface water layer (ENVO:00002042); material: "saline water (ENVO:00002010), including plankton (ENVO:xxxxxxxx)" | depth 5 m
GCCAAATTTTCAATATAGGTAAATCTAAAGCCAAACTTTTTGATCAAAAAATTGATGTAAAAACTACATTTGAAGATGTTGCTGGTTTAGAAGGAGCAAAAGAGGAAATCCAAGAAATTGTTGATTTCCTTAAAAATCCGAAAAAATATACCGTTTTAGGAGGAAAAATACCTAAGGGAGCTTTATTGGTTGGATCACCTGGAACAGGAAAAACGCTCTTAGCAAAAGCTGTTGCCGGAGAAGCTAAGGTTCCTTTTTTCTCACTTTCTGGTTCTGATTTTGTCGAAATGTTTGTAGGTGTTGGGGCTTCAAGGGTGAGAGATTTATTCAAACAAGCTAAAGATAAATCACCTGCTATCATTTTTATTGATGAAATTGATGCCATAGGACGTTCCCGTGGCAAAAGTAATTTTACAGGGTCTAATGACGAAAGAGAAAATACACTCAATCAATTGCTCACTGAAATGGATGGTTTTGGCACTAATACTAATGTTATTGTTATAGCAGCCACTAACCGTGCAGATGTTTTAGATAAGGCCTTGATGAGAGCTGGAAGATTCGATCGACAAATTTATGTAGATCTTCCTGACCTAAAAGAGCGTAAAGAAATTTTTATGGTTCACCTTAAACCTTTAAAAGTGACTAAAACATTAGATATAGATTTTCTATCTAAGCAAACTCCTGGTTTTTCTGGGGCAGATATCGCCAATGTATGTAATGAAGCAGCTCTTATAGCGGCCCGAAAAAACAAAAAGTCTGTCGGAAAACAAGATTTTCTAGATGCAGTTGATCGAATTGTAGGTGGTCTTGAAAAGAAAAATAAGATTATTACCGCTGAGGAAAAGAAAACTATTGCTTTTCATGAAGCCGGACATGCTCTAGTGAGTTGGTTATTAGAACACGCTGCCCCATTGGTTAAAGTAACAATAGTACCTCGTGGTCAATCATTAGGAGCAGCATGGTATTTACCTGAAGAAAGACAAATTGTACGGGCTGAACAAATGCTTGATGAAATGTGTGCTGCTTTAGGTGGCCGTGCCGCCGAAAAGGTGGTTTTTAATAAAATCTCTACCGGAGCATTGAGTGATCTAGAAAAAGTGACACGACAAGCAAGATCTATGGTGTCTGTTTATGGGCTTAATGATACATTGGGAAACATTACCTATTATGATTCAACAGGACAAGCAGATTATAATTTTACAAAACCTTATTCAGAGGAGACCGCCCAAAAAATTGACAAAGAAATTTCTAAAATTATTGAACTTCAATATCAAAGAGCTATCTCTATATTAAATAAATCTAAGACCAAGTTAAACGCCTTAGCTGAACGCCTTTTAGACAAAGAGGTTATTTTTAAGGATGATCTAGAACGCATTCTTGGCAGGAGACCTTTTGAAAAAGACACGGAAGAACCCCAACCTATTCGAAAAACACAAAAAATAACAGCTAAAAAGCCTAGCGAATAATTTATGAGTTGAACTGGTGGGGTAATTTTTTTGGTAAAAAGAAATCTGTGCAAACAGATAAAAGCCCCTATTTGCCTGAAAAAAAAATCCCCAAAGATGTTGGTTTTGCATTAAATTTTACTTCTAACGGCGGTTTTTTTCTTTTTAGTGAAGACAAAAAAGAAGTTCTCATTAATTTCAAAGAGATTTTAAAAGAAAACCATTGGATGAGGGAAGATATTTTGTGTTTTGATAAAGATTTATCCAATGTTTTTGACTTAACATTAAATGATCCTAAAATTACTTATCAGCATTTCAAGGCAGGATTATTTTTGTGTGAGTATTTGATCAGTAATACAGGAAGCATCCTTTTCTGTGATCGACAAACGTACCATTATAAAATTAATGAATTACCAAAAGTAATCATTGTTTATGCTAGTATATCCCAACTGGTTTCTGATGTCAGCGAAGGCATGACTTTGTTGAAAAATAAATATGAAAACACTATCCCCACTAATATTAGTACTCTAAATAGTAAAATAGACCGAAATGAAGATAAGATTGATTCAAAATTCAACAGATCGAAAATAATATATTTATTGGTACAAGACCATTGATTTCATGAAAGAAATTGTTCTTCGTAGCCTCTCAGGACTCCTTTATGTATTTTTAATTATTGGATCTGCTCTATTTTCAGAAACTCTTTTTTACTGTGTTATTGCTGTTTTCTCAGGTTTAGCCTTGCTAGAATTTCTACGTCTGCAAGAACTCAATAGCCCTATCCCCTATTTATTTTTATTGCTTCTTTGGATGCAATGTGTTTTTCAATTTTTACCTCAATCCGTATTAGATGTTTTGCTTGTTTTAGTTGTTTTGATCAATTGTTATCTTGGAATCAATCTTTTTCAATTACCCTTAAAATCATTTTCCAGAAAATTCTCTTTCCTAGCAGCACTCCTTTATATTGTTGGCAGTAGTTATTTTATTTCAGCTTTGGTTCAGATTAATACTTCATTTGGAGTATGGGCCATTTTATTTGTTTACTTGGCTATTTGGACCAACAATTCCTTTGCTTATCTAGCAGGTCGATTGCTAGGCAAAAACGCTCTTTTCCCATCAATATCTCCAAAAAAAACATGGGAAGGTTTCTGGGGTGGTTTGGTTTTTACACTACTTTTAAGTTATCTGATTTATATGAGACAATCTGTTTACTCAATTTGGTTTTTTATAGGAGTTGGGGTACTTATTTCTGTCTTTGCAACCCTCGGGGACTTAGTTCAGTCAAAATTCAAACGTTTAAAAGCAGTTAAAGACAGTGGTTCTTTAATACCAGGGCACGGAGGTTTTTTTGATCGAATGGATAGTATTCTATTTAGCGCCCCTTTAGTCTACGCACTTTTTTTATGTATAAAATATGTTTCATAAAGAAGGACATACCATTGTAGTAGCCAGTTTTTTACTAGCAAGTATAGCTGTAATAGGAATAGATTATTTTTTTTCAATTGGACTATTCCAACGCTTACTTCAAATTGGTGTACTAGTCTTTTTGGTATTAATTCTACAGTTTTTTAGAAATCCAAAGCGTAACATTCAACTTGATCCAAGCAAAGTTCTTGCCCCCGCAGACGGAAAAATAGTTATTATTAAAGAAGTTTTCGAAAAGGAATATTTTAGAGACCAAAGACTCCAAGTATCCATTTTTATGAGCCCACTAAACGTTCATGTCACAAGATATCCAATAAGTGGAAAAATAGTATTTAGTAAATATCACCCAGGCCAATATCTTGTCGCTTGGCATCCAAAATCTTCCGAACTAAATGAACGAACTTCTATTGTGATACAGAATAATTCATTCGGTAAAATTCTTTACCGTCAAATTGCTGGAGCGGTGGCTAGGCGGATCGTAAACTATGCTAAAGTTGATAAAGATGTAATGCAAGGTGAAGATGCAGGGTTTATCAAATTTGGTTCCCGTATAGATCTTTTTTTTCCTATAAAGACTAAACTTAATGTTCAATTAAACCAAAAAGTAAAAGGGGGCATAGATGCTATTGTGCAAATCAATTAAAGTGTTTTTAAACTTTTTTCTAAAAGTTCAATTTTAGATTGGGCATCTGAGGCTTTTTTTCTTTCTATTGCAATTACCTGTTCTGGAGCGTTGTTTATAAAGCGTTCATTGTTCAACTTTTTTTTGACTGATTCAAGAAATCCTTTTGCATATTTTAATTCAGCCTCAAGCTTTTCTTTTTCTTCTTCAGTATTTAGTTTTTGAGTCAGAGGAACAAAAAACTCCAATTGTTTTACTCTAAAACTTCCGCCATCTTCTTTTGTGGAAGTTCTTGGTCCTAAAATTTCAGAAATGAAGGCAAGCTTTATAATACTGTCTTGATAAGGAATCTCCTCCAGTTTTGTTGAACTGTGCAGTGAGATGGCTTTTTTGAATGGTATCTTTTTTTCTTTTCTGAAGTGGCGAATACCTCCAATAATTTCTTTTGCCGTATCAAAAGCTGCTAACTTCTTTTCATCATGAGTTGTTGAAATGGGCCATTGTGAAACCATCAAGTCTTCATTATTATTTCTAGATGCAATTGCATGCCATAATTCTTCTGACAAAAACGGTACAAAAGGATGCAGTAAACATAAATTATTTTCAAAAAGTTTTTTTACTTTTTGTCCAATTGATGAATTAATTGATTGGCCATATTTTGGTTTTACAAGCTCCAAAAGCCAAGAGCAAAAATCATCCCAAATCAATTTATAAACAGCCATTAAGGCATCTGAAATACGGTATTTTTCAAAATGATCGTCCACTTGAGCTAGGGTGCGTTGAAATTGATTTTCATACCAATCAAGTGCATCCTCTGCAGCGGCTTCAGCAGAAAAATTTTCATTCAATTCCCACCCCTCTATAAGCCTAAAAGCATTCCAAATTTTGTTGGTAAAGTTTTTTCCTTGCTGACAAAGGCTTTCATCAAAAAGCAAATCGTTTCCCGCTGGTGCACTTAGCATTAATCCAACTCGAACCGCATCTGCTCCAAAGGTTTCAATAAGATGCAAGGCGTCTGGGGAATTCCCCAATTGTTTGGACATTTTACGCCCTTTTTTATCTCGAACTAGACCAGTGAGATAAACTTTAGAAAAGGGCATTTCACCTCTAAATTCATAACCTGAGATAATCATTCGAGCCACCCAAAAAAATAAAATATCTGGCCCTGTAACAAGATCTTGTGTGGGATAGTAATAGGTAATCTCATGATTATTCGGATTTCGAATACCATCAAAGACTGAGATAGGCCAAAGCCATGAGGAAAACCAAGTGTCTAGAACGTCTTTTTCTCTTGTTAATGATGCAATACTTAATTTTTCGTTACCTGTTTTTTTTCTAGCTTTTTCAAGTGCTTCATCCAAATTTTGAGCAACTACGAAATCTTCTTTCCCTAAACCATAATAATAGGCTGGTATTTGGTGTCCCCACCACAATTGTCTAGAGATATTCCAATCTCTAATATTTTCCATCCAATGTTTAAAGGTATTTTTAAATTTCTCAGGTACTAAAGAAATACTTTTGTCTTTCATAACCGCTTTGATAGCAGGTTGAGCAAGAGTTTCCATTTTAAGGAACCACTGGTCTGATAAGCGTGGCTCAATGGCTACTTTTGTTCGCTCTGAGGTCCCCACTTTGTGTGTATGGGGTTCTTTTTTAATTAACAACCCTTTCTCTTCGAGTTCTTTTACAATAAGTTTGCGCGCTATAATTCGATCTTTACCCTCATAATGCACCCCATTTGAATTTATTGAGGCATCATCGTTAAAAATATTTATAATTTCAAGATTGTGTTTTTTTCCTAAACTATAATCATTTGGATCATGGGCAGGAGTCACTTTCAAACAGCCTGTCCCAAATTCTTGATCTACAAAAGCATCTGTAATTATTGGAACAATTCTGTCAACAATAGGAACGATAACCTTTTTGCCATGCAACTTTTTATACCTTTTGTCTTCTGGGTGGATGCACAAGGCAGTATCACCTAGAAGGGTTTCTGGTCTAGTAGTCGCTATAATTACTTTTTCTTTAGAACTTTCAATTGGATAGGCAATATGATAAAGCATCCCTTGTTTTTCTTCATAGATCACTTCTTCGTCTGAAAGAGTAGTTTGAGCTTCAGGGTCCCAATGAACCATTCTATATCCTTTATATATCAACCCTTTTTCAAAAAGCGATACAAAAACTTTAATGACTGCTTCAGACATATCATCGTCCAATGTAAACTTGGTTCGATTCCAATCGCAGCTACAACCCAGCTTTTTTAGTTGATCTAAAATAACTCCGCCATACTGGTTGGTCCATTCCCAAGCATGATCTAAAAAGGCCTCTCTCGTCAAGCTATTTTTTTCAATTCCTTCCGCTTTAAGTTTGGCAACTACTTTGGCTTCAGTAGCAATAGAGGCATGATCTGTGCCAGGGACCCAACACGCATTAAAACCTCTCATTCTGGCTCTTCTAATCAGGATATCTTGTAAAGTATTGTTTAGCATGTGTCCCATATGCAACACTCCTGTCACATTGGGTGGTGGGATCACTATGGTGTAGGGTGGTCTTTTATCTGGTTTTGAATTGAAATAACCCTGTGTTTGCCAGAAAGAATACCACTTAGATTCTACCTCTGCTGGGTTGAACTTGGAAGAAAGTTGCATGGACTATTGATGCTTTTATAAAGCTACAAAAGTAAGGAGCCAAAGCTTATAATAAAAAGATTGGTTTGTAAATCCATTTTTTAATGCCTACATTTATGTTAAATAGAAAATTTACCCCATGAAAAAAATATTTTTTCTCATCATCATGTTATGCTTGCACCAGGTATATGCTCAAACTGGACCTCAAATCACTTTTGAAAGTGAAACCATTGATTATGGTGAAGTTGCACAGAATAGTGATGGTTCTAGAGTTTTTAAATTTACAAACACGGGAGACGCCCCTCTAGTCATTAAAAATGCAAAATCTTCTTGTGGGTGCACTGTTCCAAAAAAACCTGAGGGATCTATTGCACCAGGGAAAAGTGGAGAAATTATAGTTCGTTATGATACTAAAAATAGAGTTGGGCAATTTAGAAAAACAATCACCTTGACTACAAACATTGAAAGCGAACCTATGGTCGCCCTAAAAATAAAAGGGAACGTGGTACCCAAAACAGATTAACAAAGTTGTTTACTCTCTGATTTCTAAAAAAATTTAGCACCTTTACATCTTAATTGAAAAAGATGCCACAACTATCGAAGAAAGGCCTTGAATTACCAACTTCCCCCATCAGAAAACTAGTGTTTCAGGCGGACGAAGCAAAAGAAAAAGGAATAGAAGTTCTTCATTTAAACATTGGTCAACCTGATATAAAAGCTCCTGAAAATGCAATGCAAGCCGTGTTAGAGGCTGATTTGAAACTTCTGCCATACGGCATGTCGCAAGGCACACTAGGCTATAGGACAAAACTTTGTAAGTATTATAAAAAACATAATATTTCTATATCTCCAGAAGATATTCTTGTTACAACAGGTGCAAGTGAAGCACTTTATTTTTGTCTGAATCTTATCTGTAATGCTGGTGATCAAGTTATCATTCCAGAACCCTTTTATGCTAATTATAACGGTTTTGCGAGTGCTGCCGGTGTTGATGTTGTGCCAGTAATTTCTGATTTTGCAGATCAATATGAGTTACCTCCAATTGAAAAAATCATTGAAAAAATAAATTCTAAAACGAAAGCGATTCTTCTTTGCAATCCTAGTAATCCAACAGGTTATGTGTATAATAAGAAAGAAATTGAAATGCTGGGAAAGCTGGTGATTGAAAAAGATATTTTTTTAATAATTGATGAAGTTTATAGAGAATTTATTCATAATGGTGATCCACACTATTCCGTGTTATGCGATTCCCGTTGGAGTGAACATTCGGTCATGATTGACTCGGTTTCAAAACGATACAGCATGTGTGGTGCTCGAGTAGGATGTATGGTTTCTAGAAATAAAAAATTATTGAAACAGGCACTCAAATATGCGCAGTTGCGATTGTCTCCACCAGCTTATGCTATGATTGCCAGTGAAGCTGCCCTTGATGCTCCTGAAAAGTATTTAGAGGAGGTTGCAGAAGAATATAGGAATCGACGTAATGTGATGATTCAAGCACTTGATAAAATTGAAGGTGTAGATGTCTCTCATCCAATGGGTGCATTTTATTGCATGGTTAAACTGCCCGTTCAAAATGCAGAAGATTTTTCAAAATTCCTCCTTACTGATTTTTCAGATCAAGGGCAGACTCTAATGTTAGCTCCTGGGCAAGGGTTTTACTCTACCCCAGGTATAGGAAAAAATGAGGTTCGGATTGCTTTTGTCTTAGAAACGAAAAAACTTATTCGTGCAGCTGAAATTCTAAAAAAAGCACTTGAAGCATACAATCAATGACAAGTTTTGTTTTTTAGATCATGACACTGTTTCAAAGAGATATTTCTTTAAAGAACTACAACACATTTCAAATTGATGTTACATCAAGAGGCTTTGAAAAAGTGGAATCATCTTCTGAGCTTGAGGCGCTGATAAGAGATAATCCTTATGATCAATTGCTTGTATTGGGGGGTGGTAGCAATGTCCTATTTACTAAAGATTTTCACGGTCTCATCCTTCAGATTAATAAAAAGGGGATTAAAAAAGTTTGGGAAAATGATAAAAAAATTCGTTTAGAGGTTGGGGCAGGTGAAAACTGGCACGAGCTTGTTTTATGGACTTTAGAAGAAAACCTTGGTGGTCTAGAAAATCTCGCTCTAATTCCTGGCAATGTTGGTGCTGCTCCTATTCAGAATATTGGGGCTTATGGTGTTGAGTTTAACTCTGTTTTTTATTCTTGTAGGGTTTTTGATATAGCAAATAAGAAAGAACTAGAACTTTTCAAAGAAGAATGTCACTTGAGCTATCGAAATTCCATCTTTAAACAACAGGCCAAAGGTATGTATGCAATTTTGTCGGTTCAAATAGAGCTCTTCAAATCACCTCACCCATTAAATTTAGAATATGGTATTATTAAGTCCATTTTGAACTTCTCTTCACCAACTATTCAAGAAGTTGCGAAGACCATAATCTCAATTCGTAATGAGAAATTGCCCGATCCTAAAAATATTGGTAATGGAGGTAGTTTCTTTAAAAATCCCGTTATCTCAGAAAAACAATTCAAAATATTGCAAAAACGAATCCCCAAGATGCCCCATTATAGACAATCCAATGGCATCAAGATTCCTGCTGCTTGGTTAATAGAACATCTGGGTTTCAAAGGATATCGAAAAGGAGATGCAGGAGTGCATCATAAACAAGCCTTAGTTCTAGTTAATTTTGGAAATGCCTCTGGTATTTCAATCTTATCCCTTGCTAAAGAAATCGAAGAAAAAGTATTTTCTACATTTGGAATTTCTTTGGAACGTGAGGTAAATGTTTATTAAACTTATTCTTTGTTTTTTGAGTCAATTATAATAGTAATTGGTCCGTCATTGATAAGTTCAATTTGCATATCCGCTCCAAATTTTCCAGAAAGGATTTCTTTTTCTAATGCTGATGATGCCATTTTTAAAAAAGACTTATACAAAGGAATAGCATGGTCATGTTTCGCTGCCCCAAGATGAGAGGGTCTATTGCCTTTTTTAGTTGATGCCATCAAAGTAAATTGACTTACAACAAGAAGTGCCCCTTGTATATCTTTTACCGAAAGATTCATCACTCCATATTCATCATTAAAAATTCTTAGGTTGACTACCTTATTAACCAACCAGTTCACGTCTTTGATACCATCTGAGGGAGTGATGCCCAACAAAACCACTAAGCCCTCACCCATTGCCCTTTGTTCTTTATTATCAATAGTAATTTGCGCTTTTGAAACGCGCTGGATCACAATTCTCATCTTACTTTCTATAGGTTGAATCTTCTTTTAAGAGTTGTATGTAGCTTAAATATCTAGAGGCCGCAATTTCACCTTTTTCTAAAGCCTTAAGGACTTTACAGTCAGGCTCTTTAATATGCATGCAATTATGAAACTTGCATTTTTCAGAATGGGCCAATAATTCGGGAAAAAAGTGTGCCATTTCTTCTGGTTCTATATTGACAACACCAAATCCTTTGATTCCTGGAGTATCAATGATACTAATTGTGCCCTCTAAATCATACATCTCTGCAAACGTTGTGGTGTGCTGTCCTTGCATATGTTGTTCAGAAATAGAGGCTGTTTTTAAATTTAAGTTGGGGGCTATAGCATTTATCAAAGTGGATTTTCCAACACCGCTGTGACCTGAAATCATACTCACTTTATTGTGCATCATTCTTTTAACTTCTTGGACACCAGTTTTTTTAATTGCTGATAGAATGTGAGTCTTATAACCTATTTTATTATATACATTTTTCAGATTCTCCGCCCGAGCTATTTCTTGTTGGTTATAGGCATCTATTTTATTGAAAAGCAAAGTGACAGGAATCTGGTATGATTCAGCTGCTACTAAAAACCGGTCAATAAATACCGGGAGGGTTGGAGGCTCTTTTAGAGTAATTAATAAAAATACCTGATCAATATTTGCAGCAATAACATGTGTTCGTTTTGATAGATTTACTGATCGCCTGACTAAATAATTTTTTCGTTCTAAAATAGAATATATAATTCCAACAGGTTCACTGTTTTCTGAATCAAGTTCAAATTCGACTCGATCACCAACTGCGACTGGATTTGTGCTTTTTATCCCTTTGAGTCTAAGTTTTCCAACAATGCGACAATCATAAAAATTATTATTTGCTTTGACGCTATACCAACTTCCCGTAGAACGATAAACAATGCCTTGTTTCATATTATTTACAAAGTAACCACTTTTTGTCTATTCCCATTTTAATTGATTCCTATCTATGGGCAAAACGGGGGTGAAGTTGTATCTTTGTATAAAAAATTTTAATGGCCCAAAAAACACTTCTAATGATTTTAGATGGTTGGGGAAACGCCTCTGACCCAAGTGTGTCCGCAATAGATTTAGCAGATACACCCTTCATCGATAGCCTTTATAAAAACTATTCACACGGTACCCTCCGAACTGACGGTGAATATGTTGGACTTCCTTCAGGACAAATGGGGAATAGCGAAGTAGGGCATATGAATCTTGGTGCTGGACGCATTGTGTATCAAGATTTAGCCAAAATAAATCGGGCTGTAAGAGAAAATACTCTACAAAACGAAAAAGTATTGAAAGATGCTTTTAGTTATGCCAAAAGCAGCAATAAAAAGGTTCATTTTTTGGGATTACTTTCAGACGGTGGAGTGCATTCACATATTAGTCATTTAGAAAATTTACTTGAAATAACAGCGGCTAGCGGCGTGTCAAACTTTTATGTCCATGCCTTTACAGATGGTCGAGATGTTGATCCTCATTCTGGGGCTAATTTCGTCAAACGAATTCAAGAAAAAATGAAAAAAACTGGTGGTACTCTTGCCTCAGTTGTAGGGCGCTATTATGCAATGGATAGAGACAAACGTTGGGAGCGTATCAAAAAAGTATATGATTTGCTTGTACACATGGATGGCTTACCAAGCTCAGATCTAGCTGAAAGTCTTAAAAACAGCTATGAGAAAAAGATTACAGATGAATTTATAGAGCCTCATTTTTTAGCAGATAAAAATCATCAACCTGTGGCTAAAATAGAAAAAGGTGATGTTGTTCTTTTTTTTAATTTTCGAACTGACCGTGGAAGAGAACTAACAGAAGTCCTAAGCCAAAAAGCATTTCCCGAATTCAATATGGAGCCGCTTCTATTGCACTATGTCACCTTAACCAATTATGACGAATCTTTTGAAGATATTAAGGTCATTTTTGATAAAGAAAA
>CEOF01096091.1_pt1 | contig 11309 bp, 10 predicted proteins | sample 361311 | NCBI WGS metagenome assembly CEOF01 (sample SAMEA2619667, study PRJEB7988) | marine metagenome | biome: marine biome (ENVO:00000447); feature: surface water layer (ENVO:00002042); material: "saline water (ENVO:00002010), including plankton (ENVO:xxxxxxxx)" | depth 5 m
AAAAAAAAAAAACCAATAAACTTAAAAATTATTAAAGAAATATTATAGGTAAAATTGAGCAAATATAGAACACACACTTGTGGTGAATTATCCTTGAAGGATAGTAAGAAAAATGTTTTCTTGAGTGGTTGGATACACAAAAAACGGGATCATGGAAATTTATTGTTCATAGATTTAAGAGATAATTATGGTATTACTCAATGCGTAATTGATAAAAAAAATAATTATTTTTCTGAATTAGAAAAAACTCAATTAGAAACAGTTATAAAAGTAGTTGGAGTTGTAACTGCAAGATCAAAAGAAACTATAAACAAAGATCTAGAGACAGGTGAAATTGAGGTGAATTTAAATTCCTTCGATGTCCTCGGAAAAGCTAAAGAATTACCCCTACCAGTTTTTTTAGATGAGGATTATTCAGAGGAAATAAGATTGAAATATAGATTTTTAGATTTGAGAAGAAAAAAAATTCATAAAAACATAATTTTAAGATCTAAAGTCATTTCATTCATAAGATCAGAAATGAAAAAAAAAGGTTTCTTAGAGTTCCAAACACCAATACTCACATCATCGAGTCCTGAAGGTGCAAGAGATTTTTTAGTACCCAGCAGGTTAAATCCAGGCAAGTTTTATGCATTACCACAGGCTCCACAGCAGTTTAAACAACTTATTATGATGTCAGGCTTTGACAAATATTTCCAAATAGCCCCTTGTTTCAGAGATGAGGACGCAAGAGCAGATAGAAGCCCCGGAGAATTCTATCAATTGGATATCGAAATGTCATTTGTAGAACAAGAAGATATATTTAATATTGTTGAGACTTTGCTTGTAAATACATTTAAGCAATTTTCAAAGAATAAAATTTTAAATAATAAATTTCCCAGAATATCATATCAAAAAGCTTTGGAAAAATATGGATCTGATAAACCAGATTTGAGAAATCCTTTAGAAATTAAAGATATTACAGAAATATTTACAAGAGACGATGTAAAATTTGATATTTTTAAAAAATTAGTTAAGTCTGGCTCTGTTGTACGAGCTATTGTTACAAAAGATACCAAAAATAAACCAAGAAGTTTTTTTGATGGTATAGATAAATGGGCTAAGGATATTGGTTCTAGTGGGTTAGCTTACTTTACTTTAGAAAATAATCCAAAATTATCAGGTCGTGGACCAATTGGAAAATTTTTTTCTGAATTGTCATTAAAAGAAATAATGTCAAAAACGGGTGCAAACATTGGAGACAGTATTTTTTTAGCTTGTGGGAAAAAAAAAGACATAGAAGGATTATTGAGTTTGGCATTGAAAAAAATTGGTGAGGATTTAAATCTAATAAGTAAAGACTCTTTTGCTTTTTGTTGGGTTGTTGACTATCCAATGTTTGAATTAGACGAAAACTCTAAAAAAATTAAATTTAGTCACAATCCGTTTTCCATGCCGCAAGGAGATATTAAAAACTTAAGTTTATCAGATCCTTTAAATATAAAAGCTTTTCAATATGATATTGTTTGCAATGGAATAGAGCTGTCCTCAGGAGCTATTAGAAACCACATTCCCGAATTGATGTATAAATTGTTTGATATAGCTGGTTATCAGAAACATGATGTAAATGAAAAATTTAGTGGAATGATAAATGCACTTAGCTATGGAGCACCACCACATGGAGGGATAGCCCCAGGAATTGATAGAATAGTAATGTTGTTGGCTAATGAAAAGAATATCAGAGAAGTAACTATGTTTCCTATGAACCAAAATGCTCAAGATTTAATGATGAATGCACCTTCTGATATTTCAGAGGATCAATTAAAAGAATTAAATTTAAAAATTAAAAGAGATTAAGTGTTTTTACCTTTGAGATTTATTCTAATATCAGATAAATCAACAAGTTTTTTTTTATAATTATTTCTTACAAAACCTTTACTAGTGATATCTTTAACTAGTTTTAAAAATTGATTTTGATCCTCATTTGTTGGTGTATCTTTTTGTTTATCACTAACTCCAATTGAAGGTGTGTGAGCCAGGTCCTCTCTACTTAAATAAGATATTGCTAATTCTCTAAAAATATAATCTAAAATAGACGTAGCGCTTAATATTCTGTCATTCCCATGTACTTTTCCTGATGGTTCAAATTTTGTACCCACATATGCACTAATAAATTCATCTAAAGGCACTCCATATTGGAGACCTAATGAGATAGCTATTGCAAAATTATTCATTAATGCTTTAACTAGCTCACCCTCTTTGCTTGTATCAATAAAAATTTCACCTATTTTTCCGTCTTCATACTCTCCAGTATGCAAGTACACTTTATGATCACCTATAGTAGCTTTTTGAATATAACCTTTTCTTCTATCTGGCATGCTAAATCTCTTACTAGCTTGTTCACTTATTTTTTTTGTAATTTGTTGATTTAGATCCCTTTTATTTGGTTTAATAATTTCATCGTTTTTTTCAACAACAACATTGCTTTGTTTTTGATCTAAATTTTTAGTTTTTCTATTATCCATTTTTAGATCCAAAATTTCAAATTTGCCAGCTTCGTTACTTTCAAGATCTTTTAAATTTTTTTCACTTAAATCATCCAGATAATGACTTACTTTAAAGGTACAAGTATAATGTGTTTCAACTAAGTATTTTGACATTTTAAAAAAGTTTATTTGAGTCTTTATTAAATTAATATATATACAATTTTATTTTTTAGTCTAATTTATTTTTTACAATTAAAAATTGAAAATATTTTTTTTTTTATGTTGACACTCTTTAAGGAAATTTTCACTTGGTGGAATCGCCAAACTATTGCTACTAGAATATCTACTTTATTTTATGGCAAATTTGTAGGAGATGATGAGTTTGGAAATAAATATTATAAAAGTAAAAATAATAAAAGATGGGTTATATATAAAGATGAGATAGATGCATCAAAAATCCCAGTAGAGTGGTATTCATGGATGCACCATACTCACAATAGAATTGAAAATGATCATAAACTAAAAAAATATAGCTGGCAAAAATCTCATCAACATAATTTGACTGGAACTCCCAGCAGATATCATCCAAAAAAAAATAAAAATGCTACAAAAAAAAAATATTCAAACTGGAAAGATTAAATTTTTTTTTGTTATTTTTCTATTTTTTATAATAAACGAAAATGTTTTTTCAGATGAGAAAAGCCCACTTGAGGGGGATTTTATTGACCTAAAAATATTAGATAAGGTAAGCTCTAAAGATGAAATTATAAAAATAAAAATAGGTAGTAGTATAAATCATAAAAATTTAAATATTAAAGTTATAAAATGCAAAAATTCAAAGTTTGATGATGATCCTGAAATTATTACATATTTGCAAGTAAAAGATATTAACGAAAAAAGTAAGGATAAAGTATTTATATTTAATGGCTGGATGTTTGCATCTGGACCTAGTTTAAATCCATTTGATCACCCAGTATATGATTTATGGGTAATAAAATGTTATAGTTAAATAACTTTGTCTTTATCTAACCAAGATACGTTAAAATCAGAATTAATAAATTTAGAATGATTAAGAAGTTTTTTGTGTAAATCAATTGTTGTATTCACTCCCTCAATTACAAATTCATCTAGTGATCTGTTCATTCTTTGAATTGCTTCGTTTCTATTTCTACCGTGACATATCAATTTACATATCATGCTGTCATAATAAGGAGTAACTTTGTATCCTTGATATATTGCTCCATCTACTCTAGTTCTAAATCCTGAAGGTATATGACACATTGATATTTTACCTGGGGACGGTTGAAAATTTTTTTTTGGATCTTCTGCGTTAATTCTACATTCTATAGCATGTCCCCTTGGGTTAATATCTTTTTGTTCTAGCGCTGTATTTCCACTATATGCAATCCAAATTTGTTCTTTAATAATATCAATACCTGTAACCACTTCAGTGACCGGGTGTTCAACTTGTACTCTTGTATTCATTTCAAGAAAGTAAAATTTTTCATCCTGATAAATAAATTCAACTGTTCCTGCACCTTCATAACCAATTTTACTTACCATATTTACAGTTTTTTCAAATAAGTCTTTTCTAATATCATTTGATAAAATTGGGCTTGGTGTTTCTTCTATTAATTTTTGATGTCTTCTCTGAACAGAGCAATCTCTTTCGTGTAGATGTACGGTTCTATTTTTTCCAGATAATACCTGTACCTCAATGTGTCTTGGGTTTTGAAAAAATTTTTCTATATAAACCTCATCATTTCCAAAGTATTTTTTTGCCTCTTGTTTTGCTGTAACAAAATGATTTTCAAATTCATTTTCATTATGTACAATTTTCATCCCCTTACCACCACCACCACCTGAAGCCTTAATTAATATAGGGTAACCAATTTTTGTACATATTGATTTCGCCTCATTTATACTTGAAACACCGTTCTCTGAACCTTCAATTACTGGAAGACCGTATTTTTTCGCAATTATTTTAGCTTGAATTTTATCTCCCATCATTTTTATTAATTTAGAAGATGGGCCAATAAATTTAATTTTATTTTTTTCTAAAATTTCTGCAAATTGATAGTTTTCTGATAAAAAGCCATATCCCGGGTGAACAGCTTCAGAATTTGTTAATTCGATTGCTGACATTAATGATGGAATATTTAAATAGCTATTTGAAGGTTGGTGAGAGCCAATACATAAACTTTCATCTGCTAATTTAACATGCATGCTTTCTCTATCAACATCTGAATGTACAGCAACTGTTTGTATACCCCATTCTTTACATGCTCTAATTATTCTAACAGCTATTTCTCCCCTGTTAGCAATTAATATTTTTTTAAACATTTTAATAATTATTTAAGAATTACTAAAGTTTGACCAAATTCAACAGGTTGTCCGTCTTCGACACATACTTCCTCTACCTCGCCATCGATTATAGATGGAACATGATTCATTGTTTTCATTGCCTCAACTATTAATACAGTATCACCTTTTTTTATTTTTTTTCCCTTTTCTACAAATTTTTTAGCACCAGGCTCAGGTGCAAGATAGGCAGTGCCAATAATGGGAGATATAATTTTTTTACTTGAGTCTTTCTCATTTTCAGTTTTATTAATCTTTTGTTGATTATTATTTATAAGTTTTTCTGAAGACGTTTTCTTTGATACCTTTATTTTTATATCATTGTTTCCATATTCAATTTCACTTAAACCAAATTCATCTAAATAAGAAGTTAATTCTTCAATAAGTTTTTTATTAATTTTCATTATTTAAAATGTTTTGCAATGAATTTATGGCCAAAATATATCCATATACTCCCAATCCACAAATTACCCCAGTTGCAACATCACTTATGAGGGATTTATGTCTAAATTTTTCTCTTTTATAAATATTAGAGATATGAAGTTCAATTATGGGTTTTTTAAACATAGCTAGAGCATCTCTAATAGAAACAGATGTATGAGTAAAACCTGCAGCATTAATTATCATTCCATCATATTTTGTTCTAGCATTTTGAATATCTGTAACTATTTCTCCTTCAATATTTGTCTGTCTAAAATCCATATTTATTCCCAATTCCTTAGTTTTGTTCATACAAATTTCCCTAAGATCGTTAAAACTTGTCGCGCCATATTGAGATTGTTCTCTTTCACCTAATAGATTAAGATTTGGACCGTTAATTATTATAATATTTTTTTTCACAAAAAAACTATAATACATGAATAGAAAAATTAAAATAAAAATTAAAGTTAACGGTAAATATCAACTATTTTATGCAAATAAGTCGTTATATGATTTAATTAAAAAACTTAAAATTTCTGTAAACAAAATCGCAATTGAAAAAAATAAAAAAATTGTAGATAAAAAAAGATTAAAAAATATAATTTTAAAAAATAATGACAAAATAGAAGTTGTCCATTTTATAGGTGGTGGGTAATGAAAAAAGATATATTTAAAATCGGAAAAAAAATATTTAAATCCCGGCTGATTGTTGGAACAGGAAAATATAAAAATTTCAAAGAGTGCGCTAATGCTATAAAAATTTCAGGAGCAGATATAGTTACAGTTGCAGTCAGAAGAGTTAATATTTCTGATAAATCTAAACCGATTTTAATGGATTATATAAATCCAAAAAAAATTACTTATCTTCCTAATACAGCTGGTTGTTTTAATTCAGATGAGGCTTTAAGAACACTCCGACTAGCTAGAGAAATAGGTGGATGGAAGCTAGTAAAATTAGAGGTTTTAGGGGATAAAAAAAATTTATTTCCAGAAATGATTGAAACATTAAAATCAACCGAAATTTTGAGTAAAGAGGGATTTAAAGTAATGGTGTATTGTAATGATGATCCTCTTATGGCTAAGCGTCTAGAAAATGTCGGCGCAGTATCTATTATGCCTCTTGCAGCACCTATCGGATCTGGATTGGGTATTCAAAACAAAACAAACATTAAAATTATAAGAAAACAAACTAAACTTCCTTTAATAATTGATGCTGGATTAGGAACAGCTTCTGATGCAAGTATAGCTATGGAGCTGGGATGTGATGGTGTGCTTATCAATACTGCAATTGCCAAAGCAAAGAACCCTTATTTGATGGCAGATTCAATGAAACATGCAGTTATAGGAGGTAGAAAGTCATTTTTATCTGGGAGAATAAAACCAATTTTAAAAGGTGAGGCTTCAACTACATTAAAAGGTTTGATTTAATTCTTCTTAAATATTTTTTTTTTATTAAATCTTTTCATTTGTTTTTTTTTCTCCTTTTTGAAAATTCTTTCACTTGGTATTTTATCATTTTTAATTAAGGAAATTTTTTCAATCTTTTCAATTACTTTTTTTGTGCTTGATAAAAATTCCATTTTATAATCAGAAAAAGATATTAGTTGATCAGATACAATCTCGATCTTTAATTTATTCTTTTTTTCAAAATATTTAATTTTATCTATACAACTTAAATTGATAAAATTTTTAATTTTTTCGTTGACTGTAATATTAATTTTTTTTGATTTATTCGTAATTGATTTTATTTCTGCTAATTTAATTATTTTATTAGCAAAAGACTCATCAGTTAATTGAATATTCCATTTAACGTTACTCTCTCTTAGTCGTTGTCTTGACATTTCTAGCAAACCGAAATTTGTTATTCTGCCAATTTGTATCCTTGCTCTATCTACTCTACATCTTTCTTTAAGTTTTCTTTCAACTTGCTTTCTATTTCCAAAACTCATCATGTCGATAAAATCGATAATTATTAATCCCGACAGGTCTCTAATTTTTATTTGTCTAGCTATCTCTTCTGCGGCTTCTAAGTTTGTGTCTAGGGCTGTACTTTCTACATTTTTTTGTTTGATAGATTTACCAGAATTTACATCAATAGAAATAAGAGCCTCAGTTGGATTTATAACAAGATATCCTCCAGATAAAAGTTTTACTTCAGACTTATAAATATCGTATAGCTTTTCTTCTATACCTTCTTTAAAAAAAAGAGGTATTTTGTCTCTATACTTTTTAATTTTTTTTTGTTGATTTGGCATCATCATTTTAACAAAGCTTTTTGTTTTTTGATAACCTTCATTTCCTTCCACAATAATATTTTGAGTATCTTCATCGTACATATCTCTTAAACATCTTTTAATTATACTGCTTTCTTGGTGAATTAGATTAGGAGCGATTGAATTTATTGCGTTTTCTTTTATCTTATCCCAAACTAGTATTAATCTTTGTAAATCACTATCAATTTCATTTTTTGTTTTATTTGATCCCGCCGTTCTTACAATTAAACCCATACCATTTGGAATTTTAATATTATTCAGGATGTTTCTTATTTTCTTTCTTTCACCGGGGTTAAATATTTTTCTAGATATACCACCACCTTTTGGCGTGTTTGGCATAAGAACAATATATTTTCCTGCTAAAGAAATAAAAGTACTTAACGCAGCTCCTTTCAAACCCCTTTCATCTTTAATTACTTGAATTAAGATTACTTGATTTGGTTTGATCACCTCTTGAATTTTATACCTTCTAGTGGGAAATTTTCTTTCATTATTTTTTTTATTTTCTTCCTCCAAACTTTGTTTTTCAACCGGATCATTAATTCTTGATTGATCATCATTATTAATTATTTCATCCTCACTTTTTTCACTTTCTTTTTGAAGTTCTTCTCTATGTTGTTCTTCTTCTGCTTTTATTTTTTCCAAATCACTTTGAGGTATTTGGTAATAGTCACTCTGAATATCATTAAAAGACAAGAAACCGTGTCTATCTCTCCCAAAATCGACAAAAGCTGCTTGTAATGATGGTTCAATACGACTGACTTTACCTAAATATATATTATTTTTAATTAATGTATTGTTGATATTTTCGTATTCGTAATCTTCAATATAATTATTTGATTTAAGTACAACTCTAGTCTCATCTGGATGCGATGCGTCAATGTATAAATTTTTTTGCATAATTTTTGGGATTTATTTTTCATTTTTTATTTAATTGTAAATTCTATGCCTTAACATTAACAAATTCATTAGATATTTAATACTAAAAAATGAGCAAATATATTAAAAAAATTTTTATAATAAGCGCTTTTATGGCTTTTGTATTTTTGGTTACTATTGTTACAACACTTTGGATTTATTCAAACAAACTACCAGATTACCAATTTTTAAAGAATTATAAACCTCCAGTTTCAAGCAAGCTCTATTCTGGAACTGGGCAACTTGTGAGTGATTTTTCTTCAGAGAAAAGAATCTTTATACCTTATAATGCAATCCCAGAAATTGTGATTCAATCTTTTTTATCTGCAGAAGATAAAAATTTTTTCTCTCATCCTGGAGTTGATGCAAAAGGAATTCTAAGAGCAGTCATTAATAATGTTTCTAATATATTATCCTCAAGTAGACTTGAGGGAGCATCAACAATTACACAACAAGTCGCTAAGAATTTTTTGCTTACAAATGAGGTTACGATTGATAGAAAATTAAAAGAAGCAATATTAGCGTTTAGGATTGAAAGAGCACTTTCAAAAGAAAGAATACTAGAGCTTTATTTAAATCAAATTTATCTTGGGGAGGGAAGTTACGGAATAGCTTCAGCCAGTTTAAGATATTTTGATAAATCTGTAAGTGATTTAACTTATGCAGAGGCTGCGCTTCTTGCAGCATTACCTAAGGCTCCAAGTAAATATAATCCATATAAAAATAAAAAACTTGCTAAATTTAGAAGAAATCTTGTAATAAAAAACCTATTTGAAAACTCTTATATAGATCAAAATAAATATAAGAAATTAATTAAACAAGAGATATCTTTAAATAAGAGAAAAAGAATATACCTAGAAGATTCAAGATATTATGTTGAGGAAGTAAGAAAATTTATAGTAAATAAGTATGGATTTGACAAAGTTTATAAACAAGGATTTAATATAAAAACACCCCTTAACCTTAAGCTTCAAAAAATAGCAACAGAATCCTTGAGAAATGGGTTAATGGAATTTGATAGAAGAAAAGGATGGAGAGGTCCAATAACAAACAAAAAATATTCAGATAATTGGAACTCTAATTTAAAAGATATTAAAATTGAAAAATTATTAAATTGGAACCTTGCGATTGTTAAAAAAATAAACAAATTTAATCTCGAAATTGAGACTGATAATAAAGAGAGGGGAATAATTGAATACAATGATGTATCGTGGATTAAAGGTAGTTTTAATGAGCTTTTTAACTTAGGTGATATTATCTACGTTCAAAAAAAAAAAAATTTAAATTTTATTTTAAAACAAGTACCAAAGGTAAATGGTGCAATTGTAGTTATAAATCCTTATTCTGGAAGAGTTCTAGCTTTATCGGGTGGATTTAGTTTTAAAAAAAGTGAATTTAATAGAGCTACACAAGCCTTGAGACAGCCAGGCTCAGCTTTTAAACCATTTATTTACGCCTTAGCTCTAGAAAATGGATACACACCATCTTCTTTAATTTTGGATGCACCAATTGTTTTAGATCAAGGAGGTGACTACAAAATGTGGAAGCCAGAAAATTATGGTAAAAAATTCTATGGTTTATCAACACTAAGAACGGGTGTAGAAAAGTCTAGAAACTTAATGACAGTAAGAATTTCTCAAGATCTTGGAATTAACAAAATTACTAGTTTATCAAAAAAACTAAAAATTTATGAAAATCCAGATGAGCTTATGTCTATTTCTCTAGGATCAGCAGAAACAACCCTTTTAAAACTTACTTCTGCATATGGAACTTTCCTTAATGGAGGTAAGCATGTTGATCCAGTTTTTATAGATAGAATTCAAGATAGCACAGGAAAGACAATATTTAATTCCGAAAAGAGAAAATGCATAGGATGTAAAGATATTTCTTTTTTAAGCAATAATTATCCAAAAATTAAAGATGATGTAAAAAATACGTTTACACCTGAAACTTCTTATCAGATGATTTCGATTCTTGAAGGGACAGCGAAAAGAGGAACAGCAAAAGGATTAAGAGATTTAAATTTAGATCTTGCTGGTAAAACTGGTACTACTAATAAAAATACAGATGCATGGTTTATTGGATTTACATCAAATATTGTTGTAGGTGTATTTGTTGGTTATGACGATCCAAAAAGTCTTGGAAAATTTGAAACTGGTGCAAAAACAGCAATGCCTATTTTTAAATCATTTATCAAAAATTCTGTAAACAAGAGTGAAGCAAGACCATTTAAGGCTTCAAAAAATGTTAAAATGATGGTTGTAGACGCAAAAACAGGGGAAAAAGCCGAGTTCGGATCTGAGGAAATGATAATAGAAGTTTTTAAAAAAAAACAAAGTTTAAATAATTTAAATAATGATATAAACTTAAGAAATAAGTTAATGAAAAAAAATATTTATAAATTTTATTAATGGAAATAAACTTCGAAAACATACAGGCAGACATTAAAAAAGCCAATAAAAGAATTAAGGAGTATCTTTGAATCAAAAGATATTTTTTCAAAATTAAAAAAATTTAATAAAGAAATAGAAAAAGAAAATTTTTGGTACGACAAAAATAATGCCGAAAAAATATTAAAACAAAAAAAAATATTTGAGAATTTAATAAATGATCTTGTAAAAACAGAGGGAGAGAGTTCAGAACTTTATGAGCTTTATAAGCTTGCCTTAGAAGAAAATAACAAAACCGTTGAAGACGAAGCCATGTCAAGCCTCCAAACATTGAAAAAAAAAGTAAAAAAAAATGAAATTAAATGTTTTTTGTCGGAAGAAAATGATACAGCAAATTGTTTTTTAGAAATTCATGCAGGAGCAGGTGGAACTGAAAGTCAAGATTGGGCAGATATGTTAAGAAGAATGTATTTGAAATGGTC
>CEOF01120448.1_pt1 | contig 11274 bp, 8 predicted proteins | sample 361311 | NCBI WGS metagenome assembly CEOF01 (sample SAMEA2619667, study PRJEB7988) | marine metagenome | biome: marine biome (ENVO:00000447); feature: surface water layer (ENVO:00002042); material: "saline water (ENVO:00002010), including plankton (ENVO:xxxxxxxx)" | depth 5 m
ACCATTTAATTGTCTCTTCTGAGACAGCTCTTAACAAAACGAATAAAAATATTATCGATAAGATGTTCATAGATGGAGTAGAGATATATTCTTCGATATCTTGGTGTGAAAAATTTCAACAACGTATTCCAACAGAATTGATTAGTTTATACGAATCTGTTAATAATCAAAACATTCAGAATGAGAGAAATATTCAAATAATACTGAAACGTCTTGGGGATATTACCTTAGGATTTCTCTTACTAATACCTTCATTACCAATAATAATAATTTCAGGTTTGTTAATTTGGATAAATGATAAAGGCCCAATTTTTTACTCCCAAACCAGAGAGGGATTATTTAGAAAACATATAAAAATTACAAAACTTAGAACAATGAGAGTTGATGCTGAAAAAAACGGACCACAATGGTCTTCAAGAAACGATGATAGGATAACTTTTATTGGGAAGTTTCTTAGGAGAATGAGAATTGATGAATTACCTCAAATATTCTCAGTAATCAAAGGAGAAATGAGTCTTATTGGTCCTAGACCAGAAAGGCCAGAATTCAATATAAAATTGAATGAACTCATTCCTTATTATTATTTAAGAAATTATGTAAAACCTGGTTTAAGCGGCTGGGCACAAGTAAATTATCCTTACACTGCATCTTTAGAAGATTCCAAAAATAAACTGAGTTATGATATTTACTACATAAGAAATTTTTCATGTTGGATTGATTTTTTGATACTTTTCAAAACCGCGAGAATTATTTTTAGTGGTATTGGATCAATTCCATTAAAAAAATAGTGTTCAGAATTTCACAAAATTTATGTTAAAAAAAATTTGCGGTAAATTAAATGAATTAACACTTTATGTGAGATATTGCTTTATTGAAGAACCTTATTGGCATGCATTTATTTCCCATTACTATAATCTAGGAGTAAGAAACATAAATGTAATTATACAAACAAGAAAAGATGAAAAATCTTTTCAAAGTTTTTATTATCCTAATGATCTAAATTTTAATATACATAGAGTATCTAATAAAACTCAAGTAGATCATACTTGGTTTGAGGTTAGCTTCAAAAATAAAGAAAAACCAACAAAATACGCAATTTTAGTTGATGCAGATGAGTTTTTATATTTTTTGAATCCTAATATATCTCTAGATGAATTAATGAATACAGATATAAAAAAAATCCCATGGCTGATGAATCCATTATCAAGTATAAAATCTGAAAAAGCTGGTTTTTTTGGAAATATGTATAAAGAAATAGCTAATTATGAAAAAATAAAAAATATAAAAAATTGTCATCAATTTAAACTTAAAAACAATTTTGATTTTATTAATTTAAAAGTTAAAAATAAGAATATAATTGGACAAAATCATAACTTTAATTACACCTATAATAATGGAGTTGTTTTAATTCATACTTGGGCAAGAAGCTTAAATGATTGCTTAATAAGAGGTATTTTCTCTAGAATAAAAAAAAATAAGAATAAAGATTATAAAGAAATTATTGAAAATATTAAAAGTGGTAAGCTGACTGTAAGATCAAGATATCTTGCATACTTAGATATTCAAAATAAGTATATAAAGAATTTAAAAACAGATTTTAGAGATAATTTTAATTACGAAAAAGAAATGGAATTTTTAAATAATATTCTTACTGAAAAAGAATTATTGATTTTCCAAGAAAATTTTAAAATTTTTAAATCAAAGTTAAAAGAAAGTGTTAGTATTCTTCCCCAATACCCCCCTACGCATAACTCAATAGTTAAACAAATAAAAGAACTCGAATCTTTCCAATACTATAACTATAAATAAATGAATATATTTAAAAGGATAAAAATAATTAAAATTCTCAAAAACTTAAAATTAAACTTACTTATACCAGTCCTTATAATTAAATATATTAAATTTCATAAAATTCCAACTAATTTTGCAAATCACCAAATAATAAAAAGTCTTATTTTAAGAGATAAAAAATTTATTTTCTTAAAAAGAAAAATAATATGGATAACAACTCAGTTTATTAAATTAAACTTCATATTAAATTCCGAGATAGTTAGATACTTAGCGAATTTAAGTCTGAACCTTTATTTACTTTTTGAAGAATATAATAATGCATTTAAATTCTTAAATCTTTTAGATAATAAAATAAAAAATAAAATAAGTATATTTAGTATACTCCAATTATATAGATCAGTTAACTTAGACAAAGATAAGTTTGAATACATACTTACGTTAAAAGGATTAGGAAATAAAATTCTTTTTATTGTTGATGAACTTAATTTCCTTATATCAAATAAAATATATTACTCACAATTAAATAATGAGAAGGAGGCAGATATTAGGGGGATATTTTTTAATCAGTTAGATTCTATAAGTTATGAATATATATCTCAAAATTTTGAAGAAGTTTCAATTCACTTAAATAACAATTTACTTGATGGATTAAAAAAAAAGGATGATTTTTTATCTCTCATAAAAAGTTTACACAAAAATTTATTGATAAATATTTATTATGATGACCTTTGTATTTCAAAAGAAGAAATTAGAAAATTTATATTGAATTTATCCTTATATATAAATAATATATTTGTATATTCGGATTATATTCAAGGAGAGCTAATTAAGTTCTTGCCAACAAAAGCAAAGTCTAAAATAAAGCTAAAAGAGTTAATAGATTTCAAAAATATAATAAGTAAATCATATAAACCTAAATTTATTATAAATAAAAAAGAAGTTCAAAAAGATAAAAACTATGTACTTTACATAACAAGTTTATCTTCAGAAAATATAAAACAATTTCTGAGTAAATTAATTTACAATATAAAAAAAAGCAAAGATACTAAATTACTCATTGTTTTTAAACCAAACGGTTCATCGATAAAATATATATTATCCATTTTAAGATTTTTATTTAGATACAGAAATGAAGAAAATATTTTAATAATTTTTCAAACATGGAATGAACTTATTGGAGAAGTTCACTTTATTGATTTTCTAAAAAATATCAACAATATTGTAATCAATGATTTAGAGGTTAATCACATAGATTATTTGTCAATAACAAAAGATATTAATATAAAAATCTTTATAAACAAAAAATATGAAAAACAATTTAAGCTCTTGAAATTTAACAATTTTGAGTATTTAAAAAATGGAAATAATAAATATCTTGAAGATAAAGACAATAAACTAAAAACCTTTAAAAAGCCAATTCTTGATAAATTAATAGATATCCCGAATAAAAAAGAATTAAGCCAAAAAGTTAAATTTAAATATAATTTTATACTGTATAGAATAATTGGTAATGATATGCCACCCTTACAAGGAGAGGGGCAGTTAATTAAAAATTTAAAGTTTATTGTAGAACATGAAAAACTAAAGGAAGATTATAAAAGAGTTTGGATTTTGAATAGGATCCATGACTCTCAAAAATTGAATAAAATAAAAACTTTTTTAGATGAGCAAAATGAAGAATATAAAGAAATTGACTTTATCTACAGTGAATTTATAAGTCAGAAATTAAATATCAATAAAAATATTCTCTTATTATTAAATAATCATTTTTGGTATGAAGCTGATGAAACTAAAATTAATTTATTTGTTTTACTTCTTAAGAATTTCAATAATTATGCTACTAACATTAATCAAGCAAGAAATTTCTGCTTTAAAGATGGAAATATACAAAATTGTAAATGGGTTTTCCCTCTTGATGGAAACATTTTTATTCCAGATAAAAACCTTTTAAAAATAAGTGATCAATTAAATTCTACAGATAAAAACTACTTAATAATGCCAATGAAAAGAATTGATAATATAAGTGATATAGCTAATATCAATGATAAAGATTTTTCTGAAGAAGCACAAGTTGGTTTTAGACTAGATAAAAATATATATTTTGATGAAAACTATTGTTATGGATTTAGACCAAAAGTCAATTTATTAAAGAGACTTATGATATTTGATAAATACAATATTTTTAGAAATACTAAATATGATTATCTTTTAAATTTTAAACTTATAGAAAGTACTCCTATAGATTATGAATGGTCAGAAGGTGTACTAAGATTACCCTATTATGAGAAGGTAATTAATAAAAAAGGAGCAAAAAGAACTCTATCGATTTATAAACTTTTAAATCAAATATTTAGTAAATATAGCAATAAATACTATAAAAAAATTAGTCTAAATAAATTATATATAAATCAAAAATTCAAACAAATAAGAACAAAAGATAATTTCTCTATAGATGATCAACTCACAAAATATATTATTGACTATATTGTTGTCGATAACGATGAAAAAAAAGCTCTACTTGAAAAAAAAATATTAAAAAATCTTTATGCTACAGATCATACAAATCTGCCTTTTTCAGAAATCAGCTTGTACGTAAATCTATTAAATATTAAAATAATGGAAGAAAATATAGGAAATTACGATAAAAAAATAATATCCAAATTAAAGGAAGAGTTAAAAAATAATATTAATTATCTTTTATTTAAAAGTAAGCAATATGATTTATCTACTGATGAAATAAATGTTTTCAATAGAATTTATATTAGTAATATTTATAAAATAATTAATGAAAATAAAAGTAAATTATTAGATAATTTCATGCTTTTATTTATAAATCTAAATTATTATACAAAAAAGTATTTCTCAAATCAAAATTATTTAAATAACTATAAGCTTCTAAAATCTCTTAGAACAATCCTTAATATAAACTATATTTTTATAAATGAGTTAAATTTAAATATTATTGATAACTTCCCATTATGTGAAGGAAATAATTTCCAACAAATTATATTAGACTTAGTTTATTCCCTTAATAATAAAGCGATAACCTCAAATGAATCTAACGAAAAAATGATTAGGTCAATAATAAATATCTCCTTATCTCAATCTCATTTTTTAAGAGATCATTATAAGGCGGGTATTAAAAATTTATTCAAAATAGAACATCAATTAGAAATATCTGATTTGGTACAGATTTATAGTTTATATCCAAAAGATTTAGATATTTCTAAAAAAGTTACTCTCTAAATAAAAAATGTATAGAAAAAATATAATTTATTTAATAACAATATTTTTTGGGATAGTTGAACAAATTGCCAAGATTGGGGCATTCATGATACCTATAAAAGCAATAAAAATTGTTGATAAAGGGAAAGTAATTCCTGAAATAAAAGGACCACTGTCAATTTTCAATATTGATGTAAATACTAACTTTGATCAGTATTTGTTTCTATCAATAGTTTTTTTATTTTTAATAATAGGTATAATTCTATTAAATGTAATAAGAAATGAATTAATTAAAAAAATAAAAATTAGAAATTTGCTAAGAATATTTAAAACTTCAAAAGAAAAAGAGATTAGTAATCAATATTTATATGGGAAATTAAAAGATATAGATGATTTTATTAATTTCAGAACTACATTACTATACAGTGCAATACTTCTAATTTTTGTAACTTACTATGACTACCAAATTTCTATAATTATTATTTTTAATTGCATATTAAATTACATATTCACGAAAAAGATCAATAATTCATCGAAATCAAATATATCAAATAATGATTCTTACTCTAGTCAAAAATCAATAGAGATAATTAAATACGATTATAGATTTTTAAGAATTAAATCTTCTATAAAACCCTTTATAAATACTTTTACGATGTTCTGCATTATGACATCAATCTTTTTAAGAGAACAAATAACTGTCTCAATTATATTTATATTTCTAATAAGAATATATCTCAATAAAATAAACGATGTGATAATAAAAATTGCTGAAAATAAAGTTTTCTTGAACTCAATACTAAATAAAATAAAAATAAAAAATTAATTTAATTTAAAAATTTAATTTTCATAAGTCGAAAAAATGATCTTATATAAGTTAATAATATGTACAAAAATGATGCTTGAAATTCATCTTTTTTATGCTTACTTCTTAATCTAAATCTATATTTTGGCATCCAACCTTTGATTCTATTTCTCTTAGCTATTTCCTCGAGGTTTTTTATTTCAAAATTATACTTAGTATTTTTCTTATTATTTAATAATTTTTTTTCTACTAAATCATAACCTGAAATATACTTAAAAATTTTACTATTAATATCTTTTCCATAAAAGAATTTCTTAACTGGATAATTAGCTAATAACATATTTAAACTTTTGATATGTTTATCTATATAACTTTTATATTCATTAAAAAGTCTCATCTCACAAGCGAATGAATTTGTAACAGCCTCAGCATACATACTTTTATAATAATCTTTATGCTCTCTATAAGTACAAATGATTACAAATTTTTTTTTAACTTTTTTAGTGAGATAATTTAATAAATTTCTTAAGCTATTTAAATTATCTTCTGGATTTGTAAAGTTTTCGCATGAAATAATTATGTCTTTTTTTGAAGAATTTTTAAAATAAATTTCTTTAAGATTATTTCTTTTACATAGATAAAAAAATTCTTGATTTCCAGAACTATAAAATAAATGATTTTTTGTTTTTATATTTTTTACAGGATCAATTGGAAAAGTTAATAATTTCTCTTTATTCAAAATAAATTGTAAAGATGTTGTACCTGTTTTTTGTAATCCAATATGAATATAAATCATCTTAATTTCTTATTAATTTATAAATATTATTCAAAATGATCTTTGAAGCCTTGAATCTTAGAGGGTACCTTAAAATAAAAGCTAAAAATGTAAGGATTTTTCCATAAATATTATTTTGTTTAAAATTTAGTAAAAATAATTTAAACTCTGCTTTTCTGTAATCTTTACCAATTCTCCTCGAACCCAAATTATTAACATCTGCAATAAGCAATTCCTTATTTTGATTATATATTTTCAAATTATTATTTAGAACCAACGTCCACAGGAGAAAATCTTCCATCCTTCCAGCAGGATACATAAATTTTTTAATTGATTCTTTCTTGAATGCACAAACATTATGATTTACTGGATTCCTGAAATATCTGAAAAATAAATCTTTTTTTATAAGTCCATATGGAATTTTTTTAATACGCTTCTTATTATTGTAGATTTCAATTGAATTAGCAGAAACGACATCAAACCCAAAATTACTTAAAAAATAAATATGTTCTTCAAATCTTTTTGGCAAAGATATATCATCTGAATCACATCTAATTATATAGTCATATGAGCAATTTTCTAAACCCAAATTTAAATTTTCAGCTAGTGAAGATTTCTTATTTTGAATTAATTTTATAAATATTCTAGAAATATACATATTAATTACATTTATTAAACTCTCTCTTATTTCTCCATCTAGACAAATAATTGTTTCCGCAGGCAAAAGTGTTTGACTTTCTATGGACTTCAAACATCTTTCAAGTCTAATCTCATCTTCACCATCATAGGTGACCATTAATACTGAAAATTTTACAGTCATTATATTTAAAGTTTTTTATTTAGAATCATTATCTAGAGTAATTAAAAAGTTTTTGCTCTAAAATTCATTTTCCTTAATCCAATCATATAGAACTGGAATCTCTTTTTCGAATTTCTTATTTGGTTCAAAATTTAAAATTCTTTTTGCAAGATCATATTCAGAACAATTTCTAATAACTTCTCCATTTCTTAAAGTTTTAAAATTACGGAGAAGTTTTTTCTTGGAGGAAGTTTCAATAATATCTGATAAATCATTCAATGATATTTCTTGATTATTTGCCAAATGATACTTTTCGCATATAAGTTTTTGACTCTCAAGTATTCTGTTAATAGATGCTATTATTCCATCACAAATATCTTCTACATGAATATAGTCCCTTGTAGATTTGCCATCACCGTAAATATCAACACAATCATTTATAATTGATTTTCTTATCCATTTATTAATTACCCCTTCTTTATGAGAAGAATATTTACCATAAACATTACCAAACCTTAATGAAATTGAATTAATTCCAAATGATTGAGCATATGCTGATAAATATCCCTCACAACATAATTTACTGGCCCCATATGGTGATATTGGCGCAGGTAAACTGTCTTCATTTACAGGGGGGGGCGTATTACCCATTAAGGCTCCACCAGTTGAAGAAAAAACAATATTTTTAACTCCTGCTTTTCGCATACTTTCTAAAACTATTAAAGTAGAGAAAACGTTTGATTTAAAATTCTCTATTGGATTACTAATTGACTCAACAACATTGCCTCTTGCTGCTAAATGTACAATCAGATCAGATCCCTGAATTAAATTAAAAAGATCATCTGAATTAGATATATCGATTTGATTATGAATGATTTTATTATTAGTAAATTCCTTATTTGAACTTTTTGCTATAGATGAATCTAAGCCAATCAACTTAAATTTGTTAATATTTGATAATTTCAAAATTAAATTTGTAGCAATAAAACCTTCTGCTCCAGTTATTACTATTTTCTTTGATTGCATTTAAAATATATGATATGAAAGAAATTTTAATCAATATAATATAATATTATAAATTTATTTTTTTCAATTATCTTTTTAAAAAAATAAATACAAAAATTTATCAAAACCACATTTGAAAAAAAAATCTCTCATAAAAAAAATAATTGATAATAGTGAAATATATTACTGTATTTATAAAAAATTTTTACCAAACTTTAACAAGATAATTAATCATATAGATCTACAAGATTTTCATAAAGACTCTTATTTTTTTGCATGAATAACTTTAAATCTTTTCTTAATGAAAAAGGGTTCTTATTTTTTCAAATAGGGATATTTCTTATATTGTCAGCCCCAAATCTTGCCGCAATTTTTATATTGTTTTCTCTTTTTTGTACACATTTTAAAAATAATACTCATAAATTTATAAATAATAAATGGATAATGCCATTTTTCTTTAGTGGGTTAATTGCGATTATATCAGCATTTAATTCTAGTTTTAGAGATTTTCAAATTGAAGGATGGGATAAGTATTTATCCTGGATTGGCTTGGGAAATTGGATACCTTTTTTTTATCTTATATGGCGTGCTCAGATTTATTTATATAAAGCCGAAATGAGACGAAAAGTTTCAAATATGTTACTAGCAGGAACAGTTCCATTTATTTTTTCAGGTTTTGGGCAACTTTGGTTTGACTGGCATGGACCTCTAATATTTATGAATGGATTAATAATATGGTTTCAAAGATCTATCAATATTGATAATGGTCAAGGAATTACAGCAATGTTTAATAATCAGAATTATGCTGCTTGTTGGTTGATAATTATATGGCCATTTTGCCTTAACAAATTTTTAATCACAAAAGGATGGGATTTTAAAAAACTACTTTTTATAATATTCACAAGTTTAATAGTTTTTTCTGTATACCTCACAAAATCTAGAAGTGGAGTTGCTGGCACAATCTCATCAAGTTTATTTCTGATAGACAAAAGTTACATAGCAATAATACTAGTAATTGTGAGTAGCTATTTCTTGGCAACATTATCATTTATCCCTGAATATTTTCAAAATATTTTTCGCAAATTATTCCCAGAAAATTTAATTAAAGCTTTCGAGTTCTCAAGAATAACTAATATATTTAATGAGCCTAGAATTTATATTTATCAAAATACTTTACCAATAATTATGGAAAGACCATTATTAGGTTGGGGTGCTGCCTCCTTTCCAATATTATTTAACGAAAGATATATCGATTTCAAAAGAGAACCTACTCATCCTCACAATCTTATATTAGAAATGGGAAATTCTTATGGGTTGATTTTTGCTTTAATAATTTCACTATCAATAATAATAATTTTGTATTTATCTTTTAAAATGATTTTCATAAGAAAAAAAAGAATAATAAATAACAAAATTAATATAGATATTTTGTCTGATAAAGCATGGTGGTCTTCTTTCTTTGCTTTATTCTTATCTCAGATGTACGATATTCAATATTTTGACTTTAGAATAAGTATATCTTTTTGGATCTTATTAACAGGATTAATTTGTATTCTTGAATCGAAGTTTTATGCTAATTTAGTTGATGAATAAATATACAGATAAATGGATGCGATAATTATAAGAAAAATATTTTTTAAAATCTTAATTAGATTAATTTTCTTAGATAAATCCATAATAAAAATAATAGAACCCAAAGATACTGGAATTTTTAAATTAAATAAAAACTATATTGTGGATATACCCAAAACAGGTTCTTCAACCTTAAAGCATTTTGCTAGTTTGAAATCCATTAGATATCAATTCTGCATTGAATTCTTAAAAAAGCATCCAATGCATCTTTGCACAATTCATGAAAAAAAAATTTTCAAAATTGAAGAAGATAAAAAAATTTTTTTATTTATCAAATCTCCTGAAGAAAGAATTTTTTCCGTTTACAAAGAAAAAGTAATGGAAAATAAATATAATCAATTTTATTCTTTAATTAAAATCAATAAATTATTTTTTCAATATAATACCAAAATCAAATTTTATTTAAACAAGAACCATACATTCCTAAGATTCTGCCAAGAAATAATAAACTTAAAAACCAAATTAAAAGTAAATGATTTTAATTATACTGATTACTTTGATAAGCATATTATTTCCCAATATGATTTAATTTTAAATCTAAATAAAATGTATCCCAATATTAACGAATTTAAAATGATTGTTTATCCAATTGAGAAGCTAAATTATGTCTTAAGTAAATTTCTAAAAAAAGAAATAAATAAAAAATTTAATCCCACAAAAATGATAAAAAACAAAGATTACTTAAAAGACATAAGAAAAACGAATTTAAACGAGATAGTTTTCAGAGAAGATAAACTTTTATATGAAAGTTTGGTTAATTCTAAAAAAGGTTATTTAGAGTATTCATTTAATGATTTTGCTGATTTAAGAAAAAAAATTAATAAATTTGATAATTATGATAAAAAAATGTAATTTCTTTTAAAATTCAATTTAATAAGTATCAAGCCTATTATATTTGTCTTCAAATCTAAAAATATCATCTTCACCCAGGTAAGAACCACTTTGAACCTCAATAATTACAAGTCTTTCTTCAAATGGATTTGACAACCTATGTTTTGCTCCAATAGGTACATAAGTGCTTTCATTTTTGGTTAATGTAAATTCTTTTTCATTAATCTGAACCTTTGCATTCCCTTCAACTACTATCCAATGTTCAGACCTATGTTTATGTAACTGAAGAGAAATACTTTCTTATTGCTTAGGAAAGGAAGATCTCGATAATGGCCATAGTCTAAGTCCACTTCCCCCAGAAAGAATTCCTACCAATATCTAATTTCTCCTAAATAACTCTTTCGAAAAAAA
>CEOF01052875.1_pt1 | contig 11236 bp, 11 predicted proteins | sample 361311 | NCBI WGS metagenome assembly CEOF01 (sample SAMEA2619667, study PRJEB7988) | marine metagenome | biome: marine biome (ENVO:00000447); feature: surface water layer (ENVO:00002042); material: "saline water (ENVO:00002010), including plankton (ENVO:xxxxxxxx)" | depth 5 m
TACTATAGGGGAATTAAACATTTTTTATAATTTGGCAGATGTTATATTTATTGGCGGAAGCTTAGTTCCCCACGGTGGTCAAAACCCAATAGAAGCAGCTTATCTTGGAAAAAAAATATTTCATGGCAAATATATCCAAAATTTTCCTGACGTATATAAAATTTTAGAGCAATTAAAATTTACCAAACAAATTGAAAATGCACGTCAACTTGAATATTTCATCAATGACGCTTTTGATAATTTAAGGTCTATCAACAAAGATATAAAGATCAGTAAATTAAAAAAAGAAGGCAATGATGCAATTAAAAAAACTTTAAAAACAATTTATCAATATCAATAGCCTAAATGGAAAAATTTATACTTAAAATTTGGTACTCAAACAAAATTTATTACAATATTATTTCTTACTTACTGTTACCTTTATCTTTTGTTTATATGTTGGCATTTTATATACCAAGATTATTTCGAGTAGAGTATAATGTTGGTATTCCGGTTATTTGTATTGGTAATATAAATGTAGGCGGCACAGGAAAAACTTCCACTTTGCTATCAATAGTAAAACAATTATCAGCTTCAGGAAAAAAAGTTTGTGTTTTATTAAGAGGGTATGGAGGTCAAAAAATAAGTTTTAAAAAAGTTCTACCAAGTGACTCTGCGCAAGTTACAGGGGATGAGGCAATTCTCTACTCAAATTGTGTGCCTACTTATATTGCAAATAATAGAAAAAACGCTTTGATAAAAATAAAAGAAGAAATTTCTCCAGATTTCATTTTTCTTGATGATGGTTTTCAAGATAAATCAGTTTTCAAAGATAAAAATATTTTATTGGTGAATGGACAAAGAGGTTTTGGAAACGGTTTGTGTTTACCTGCTGGACCATTAAGAGAACTTATTAAGCCAGCAATCAAAAAAGCTGACTTTTTAATTATTGTTGGAGAAGATGATACTCACATCGATATCAAATTAAAAAATACTGATATTGTTACCTATTCAGCTGTTATTAATGTGGTCAATATTGATAAAAATAAAAATTATTTAGCATTTAGTGGAATCGGAAATAATCAAAGTTTTTTTAATACTCTTAAACAACATGATTATTCAGTTTTTAAAACTATCGAATTTCCAGACCACCATTATTTTTCAAGAGAAGACCTTGATCGTCTAAATAAAATTGCTGCTGCTAATAATCTAACTCTCATTACTACCGAAAAAGATTTCGTAAGAATACCTAAAGAAATTAGACTCGGTATAGAATGTCTGAAAATTGAAATCGTATTAGACAAAATGAATGAACTCATAAATAAACTTACTAATTAGAAAAATGATTAAATTTTTAAAAACTTATATTAGATATCCCCTAGAATTTTTATTATTTATTATTTTCTATACGATATTCAAAATTCTCCCTTTAGCAGTCTCAAGAAAACTTGGGGTATTTTTAGCTTTATTAATAGGGCCATTTTTTTCGGTTAACAAAATAATTGAAAAAAATCTTAGGTATGCTTTTAAAGACAAAGACGATATTTGGATCAAAAAAACTGTTAAAAAGGTTTGGGTAAACTTTGGGAATACGATAGCAGAATATGCCCATTTAAAAAATATACTTAAAAGTAAAGTAAACGTGGTTAGGAATGACCTTTTTAAAGAGGCGTTTGAAAGTCACACAAAGTCAATTATTGTGTCTGCTCATAATTCAAATTGGGAAATTCCTGGTATGTCTCTTCGCAAAATAATGCATCCAGCTTCGGCAATTGTCAGGGAACCCAATAATCCTCTTATAAATTTTGTTTTAAAAAGATTAAGAAACAAATACAGCTTGAAATGCCTAAGTAAAAATAGAGAAGGCACAAGACAGTTATTGTCTAATTTTAAAAAAGGGGAGTCAATTGCATTGCTAGCTGATCTTCAGTTATCTTCAGGAATAGAAATAGATTTTTTTGATAGGAAAATGAAATTTTCAACATTACCAGCACAGCTCGCTCTCAAATCAAAATGTAAAATTTTCTTAGGCTGGCCAATAAGAAAAAATAATGGATCTTTTGAATTTGAAATTCATGAGGCAATCTACCCAAATGAACTGAAAGACAATCAAGAAAATATAGTTAAGATTTCAAAAAAAATAATTTCTTATTATGAAAGTATGATTGAAAAATATCCTGATCAATATTTTTGGTTTCATAATAGATGGAAAATAAATTAATTGTATTTTAATAATAACGGGTCCACATAAGTATCGAAAACCATGACACCCCAATGTAAATGAGGGCCTGTCGATCTACCTGTGGAACCTACCTTTCCAATAATTTCGTTTCTACTAACTTGCTGATTTAAGACTACATCTACAGAAGAAAGATGAGCATAAATCGACTTAACGCCATGACCATGATCTAAAATTATTGTTCCACCAGTATAGTAAAGATCATTTTCAGCGTGAATAACAATACCATCATTGCATGCAATTACACGTGACCCCTTTTCAGCAGCAATATCAATACCTCGATGTGGACTTTTCGCAATGCCGTTAAGAATTCTTTGACTACCAAATACTCCGCTAATTATTCCATCGGTAGGCATGACAAACTTTTCTTTAAAAAATGTAAGGTCCAAATCTATTTGCTTAACATCCTTGATAAAATTATTCTCTGTTATAATTCGCTTTATAATATCATCGCCTAAAGGGGTGACCATTTGCTCTGGTAGACCATCAATTCTTTGAATATCAAAATCTTGCTCTTCTATAAAAATTTGCTCTGAATCAGTAATTTCGTTGTTACGAATAAAAGTAATATTTACTGGTTCAACTTGTTCGCGAGATATAGCAAAAACATAAAAACCATCGGGACTGATCTTTATAGACTCTCCATCAACTAATATCACGTCCGCTGTCGAGCTTTCACCAATAATTAAGCTTCCTTGTGGAGCAGTTTCTGGCAAATCTAAAGCGAATGTATGATAATTAAAGCTTAAATAAATTAATAAAAATCTAATTATTAATATCATTGAGCTCTTTATATCTTTTTAATGCAATTTCTGGTGAAGCATATACTTCTTGTAGATCAACATTCCAATATTTTAAATTTTCTATTGCGATTTTTTCTTTTGTTACTGAGCACTCTACATAATCACCTGGACTTTTTAATTGAAACTGTCCGTGATGCAAAAGGACTTCTGCTTTGGTTTTTAAATCATTCATTTTCTATACCTTCAACTTTAGCTCTAATTTTAGCAAAACTAGTTTCAGCAACTATTCTCTCATCTTTTTCTAAATCACTGGTAGAAGTAATAATTTTATTTTTAGAATTCTTAATAACTGAATAACCTCTATTTAATACTGACTTATAGCTCATATTATCCAGTAGTTTTTTATTTTGACTGACGAGCTTATACATATTTTCAAAATATAATTTAGTTGACTTATTAAGACTCTCAACAGAGACATATAATCTTTCCTGATAATTATTTATTTGTTCCTCTAAAATTCTATAATTCAAAGATTGTGTTAAATCTTTAAATTCTGAAAGTAAACTTTTAGTATATAGTTTTAATGATACAGGTAATCTATCGCTTAAATTTTGGTATAGCTTAAAATTGTCTTCTATATAGTTGTTGATAGAGTCAAAAAGATTTTTTTGATAGCTTTTTAAGTTCATTTTTAAATCATCAATATTTGGGGTACAAAGTTCAGCTGCTGCTGTTGGTGTGGGAGCTCTTAGATCTGAAACAAAATCAATTAGAGTGGTATCAGTTTCATGTCCAACTGCTGATAGAACCGGTATTTTGCTCTCGAACACTGCTCTGACAACTATTTCCTCATTAAAAGGCCAGAGATCCTCTATGCTACCTCCACCACGAGCAACTATAATTACATCAGGGATTTTGAAGTCAGTATCTCTATGAGATTTATTAAAACCTTTTAATGCATCCGCTATTAGATGCGCTGCGTCATCACCCTGTACTGGCACGGGCCATAAAATCAGATTACATGGAAAGCGATCCTCAAGTCTGTGAATTATATCTTTAATTACTGCGCCTGTAGGAGATGTTATTACCCCTATGGTTTCAGGATAGAGAGGAAGAGATTTTTTGAACTCTTGATTAAAAAGTCCCTCAGCGAAGAGTTGTTTTTTTCTTTTCTCGAGCAAGGCCATAAGAGCGCCTTCACCTGCTGGTACAATACTTTCAACTATAATAGAATAATCTGACCTTCCAGGATATCTATCAGAATATCCTGTTGTCAGTCTTCCAGAACATATTACCTCAAGTCCCTCTTCAGGTATAAAACTAAGTCTTGAAACAATGCTTCGCCATGCGATTGCCTTAATAATTGCTTTATCATCTTTAAGGTTCAGATAAATATGTCCCGAGGCTGGTTTGCTTAAATTAGATACTTCACCTCGTACTTTTACATATCCAAAATTCTCCTCGAGTGAATTTTTAATAGATGTCGAAATTTCAGTTACAGTATACTCTTTGATATTTTCTCTTATCATTTAATATATTTATTAATGTGATAATATATCAATAAAATTAGAAATATACTTTATGAAAATTGTTGTAATTGGAAGTGGAGCTCGTGAGCACTCATTGTGCTATTCGATCTCACAAAGTCCTCTCGTATCATCAATATACGCAATTCCCGGCAACTACGGCATTAGTCAACTTGCGGAATGTATAGAAATTGATCAAAGTAATTTTGAGGAAATACACAGTTTTTGTCAAAAGAATATGGTCGACTTGATTATTGTTGGTCCTGAAGTTCCTTTAGTTGAAGGAATTGTAGATTTCTTTGAAATTAAAGGAATTAAAATATTTGGCCCTAATAAATATGCTTCACAATTAGAAGGCTCTAAAGGGTTTATGAAAGATCTTTGCCAGCAAAATAATATACCAACCGCAAACTATGCAAGATTCAATAATAAGGCTGACTCAATTAAATATTTAAAAGATCAATCTTTACCAATTGTTATCAAAGCAGATGGCTTAGCTGCTGGCAAAGGAGTAACAGTTGCAGAAACTATGGAAATTGCTGAACAGGCAATAATTGACATTTTTAACGAAAAATTTGGAGCGAATATGGAAGTTGTCATAGAGGAGTTTATGGATGGAGAGGAAGCAAGCTATTTTATTTGTGCCGATGGTGAAAATTTTGTTTCGCTTGAAAGTGCTCAAGATCATAAAAGAATTGGCGAAAACGACACAGGTCCAAATACTGGTGGCATGGGTGCATATTCTCCAGCACCAATATTTAATTCAAAAATCAAGCAACAAGTAGACAATGAAATCATTATTCCCACTCTAAAAGCTCTTCAAAAAAGTGGAAATCCCTATAAAGGAATTCTTTATGCGGGATTAATGATTAAAGATGGTTACGCAAAATTAGTTGAGTACAATATCAGATTTGGTGATCCAGAATGTCAAGTTTTAATGTTAAGAATGAAAAATGATATAGTTCAATTAATTTTAGATTGTATAGACGGTAAACTTAATAAAACTCAAATTGAATGGGAAGATGATAATTGTGCGACTGTTGTAATGGCGTCAAAAGGCTATCCTGGAGAATACAAAAAAAATACAATCATTCGTGGAATTGAAAAATTAGAAAGCAGTGATATCTTTCAAGTCTTTCATGCTGGAACAAATCATGATGGTAGTAACTTGTTAGCAACTGGAGGTAGGGTCCTCTCAGTAACAGCGAAAAATGAAACGTTATCAGAAGCATTGAATATTATTTACAAGTCAATTTCTCAATTAGAATGGCCAGAGGGCTACTATAGAAAAGATATTGGCAAGAAAGCATTGTCATGACTTCTCGTGATGACATTTTTTCGGGAACGAAAGACGTTGATGAAAAATTAAAATTTAGCGCCGCTAATCTTAATCAGTATTTGAAAGATATAATTGGAAGTGATTTTAATATTGTAAGTGTCAAGCAGTTTAAGGGTGGTCAATCAAATCCAACGTATTTAATCGAAGATAAGAAAAAAAAATATGTTTTGAGAAGAAAGCCTCCAGGAAAATTACTTAAATCTGCTCATGCAGTAGATAGGGAATATAAAGTAATTACAGCTTTAGGTAAGACAAACGTTCCTGTTCCAGAAACATATTGTTTTTGTGAAGATGACGATATTATTGGTACTCAGTTCTTTCTAATGGATCACGTCGATGGAAATATATTTTGGGAGCTTTTATTACCAAATGCAGATAAAAAACAAAGAAGAGAAATCTATTCATCAATGAATGATACAATTGCAAAACTCCATAATGTAGATTTTAAAAGTATCGGTTTAAGTGATTACGGAAAACACGAAAATTATATGAATAGGCAAATTCATAGATGGAGTAAACAGTACAAAGACTCTGAAACACAAAAGATACCAGAAATTGATAATTTAATAGAGTGGCTTCCCTTAAATATTCCTAAAGACAATGAAACTTCAATAGTTCATGGAGATTTTCGACTAGACAATATGATTTTTAATAAAGATACGAATCATGTCGTAGCCATATTGGATTGGGAGTTGTCAACACTTGGAAATCCAATCGCTGATTTTACATATCATATGATGTCTTGGAGATTACCAGTTGGAGCTAAAGGTCTTGGTATGATGGGTTCAGATTTAAAAGAATTAAATATCCCTTCCGAAAATGAATACGCCGAGATGTATTATAAAAAAACTGGAAGAAGTCGAGTTGAGAATTGGGATTTTTACATGGCATATAATATATTCAGATTAGCGGGTATCGCTCAAGGGATAGTTGGCAGAGTAAGAGATGGAACAGCAGCAAGCTCTGAGGCAAAAAATTACGCAAGTTTTGTTCCAATTTTAGGTAAACTCGGTTGGAATATTGTGGAGGAAAATAATAAATAAAATGAAGAGTGAACTTGATACAGCTTTTGTAAGGAGTCAATTTCCAGTATTTCAAGACTCAAGAACATCTGATTTCGCATTCTTTGAAAACGCAGGCGGTACTTACGTTCCTAAACAGGTAATAAATAAATTGAATGATTTTATGATTACAAAAAAAGTTCAACCCTATGGAGATTTTGGCCCATCGATTGAAGCGGGTTCAGAGATGGATAATAGTCTATGTAAAATAGGAGAACTACTCAATATAAACAAAGATGAATTTATGATAGGTCCGTCGACAACGATGAATATGTTTTTATTATCAAACGCAATTAAAACGTGGCTTAAAAAAGATGATGAAATAATAGTTACGAATCAAGATCACGAGGCGAATATTGGAGCATGGAGAAAATTATCAGAATATGGAGTAAAAATAAGGGAGTGGCAATTTAATCCCAACACAGCTGATCTAGAAGTCGATGAGTTAAAAAGATTAATTTCAAAAAAAACAAAGTTTATCTGCGTATGTCATACATCTAATGTTGTTGCTTCAATAAATAATTTAAAGGAAATTATTTCTCTTGCGCACGATAACGATATTAAAGTTGTTGGAGATGGAGTCGCATATATGGCCCATGATATTGTGGATTTGAAGGATTTAGATATCGATTTTTATGGATTCAGTTTGTATAAGACTTATGGTCCTCATCTAGCACTTTTATATGGGAAGAAAGAATTACTCGAACAAACTAAAAATCTTAACCATGAATTTCTTGCTGGCGAAGTACCCTACACACTTAATCCTGGAGGCCCAAATCATGAGGAATTGGGGTGCTTGTCAGGTATAACAGATTATTATGAGACTTTGTATCATCATCATTTTGGTGAAAGTGATTTGAATCTTCACCACAAGAGTAAAAAAATTTTTAAACTTATAGCTAAGCACGAAGAGGTCCTCATGAGAGAACTGATCCAATTTTTACAAACGAAAAAAAATATAAAAATGATTGGAAAAAAGACGCCTTCTCGCGAAGAACGTATGCCTACTGTCTCGTTTACAGTAACAAATAAAAGTTCATATCAAATAGCGAGAGACGCAGGACAAAACAATATTGGTATCAGAAATGGTGAATTTTATGCGTGGAGATGTCTTGAGGGACTTGGCATTGAACCAAATGATGGTGTCGTAAGGGTGTCAATGGTTCATTATAACACAATACAAGAAGTAAGAAGGCTAACTGAGTTTTTAGACAGAATTATTTAGAGTTTTTAAATTTTTTCTCACGTTCCTTTTTTTGTCTAATTGACTCTTTCATCGATATATCCTCTAGATTGTGGTAATCGTCCCAATATGTATTAAATTCTTTCGAATTCACATATCGACCATATACGTCTTTTTGGTATGCTTTCTTTTTTTTGATCAATGTTATAGGTATTTTTTTAGTTCGTTTCTTGCAATAGATAATCTGTGTACCTCATCAGGTCCATCCGCAAGCCGCAAGGTTCGCATACCTGCATAAGCTTGTGCTAAATGTGGGTCAGTCGTAACACCCGCCCCACCAAAAGCTTGTATTGCATCATCAATAATTTTTAAAGCCATATTAGGGGCTGCAACTTTGATCATCGCTATTTCATTTTTTGCGACTTTATTTCCGACTTCATCCATCATTGAAGCAGCTTTTAATGTAAGCAATCTTGTCATTTCAATATTAATTCTTGCATCAGCAATTCTCTCTTGCCATACCGAATGTCTCACAACCTCTTTACCAAAAGCTTTTCTTGTCATTAATCTTTTACACATTGCTTCAAGTGCAACTTCAGCAAGCCCTATGGTTCTCATACAATGATGTATTCTTCCTGGACCAAGTCTACCTTGAGCAATTTCAAAACCTCTGCCCTCACCAAGTAGCATATTTTCAGGTGGAACTTTGACATCTTTAAATTCTACTTCTGCGTGTCCGTGAGGAGCATCGTCAAAACCAAAAACTGGTAGGTGACGTTTAATTTTGATACCTGGAGTATCTTTATCCACTAATATCATTGATTGTTGTTTGTGTCTGTCTGGGTTATCTGGATCTGTCTTACCCATGAAAATAAAAAACTTACACCTAGGATCCATTGCTCCAGAAGTCCACCATTTGGTTCCATTTAAAACGTACTGGTTTCCATCTTTTTTAATTTCACTTTCGATATTTGTTGCATCAGAAGATGCAACAGCTGGCTCTGTCATCGCAAATGCTGACCTTATCTCACCATCCAAAAGTGGCTTTAAATATTTTTCTTTTTGCTCCTCAGTTCCATATCTCACGATTACTTCCATATTTCCTGTATCAGGAGCGGAACAATTAAAAACCTCAGCTGACCACATAGCTCTTCCCATAATCTCACACATTGGTGCATACTCAGCATTTGTTAGACCATGTCCGTAATCACTATCTGGTAAAAATAAATTCCAGAGATCGTCTTTCTTTGCTTCTTTTTTTAAATCCTCAATTATCGGAACAACCTGCCATCGATCATCGCCAAAATCTTCAATTTGCTGATGATATGTCTCGTTATTTGGATAAACGTGTTGATCCATAAATTTATTAAGTCGATCGGTTGTTTGTTTAGCTTTTGCAGAGATTGTCATTATCTTTTATCCTTAAAAAAATTATTTAGAATATTTTCACACTCATTTTTATCAATATTATCATAAATTTCCGGTATGTGATTACAGTTTTTTGACTGAAAAAAATTAAAATTACCATTGATTGAACCATATTGCAAATCATCTGCTCCATAATAAAGTCTTCTTATTTTAGCTCTTGAAATAGCCACAGCGCACATCATGCATGGTTCTAAGGTAACATACATATCATGGTCTATTAGGCGGTCGGCCTTCAATTCTTTACAGGCAAAACGGATAGCATTTATTTCAGCATGAGCTGTAGGATCTTTATCTGTTTTTACCGTATTAAATGCTCTTGATATAATTTTATTATATTTATCAACAATTATACAACCAACGGGAATTTCTCCACTATTTTTACTTTTATGCGCTAGTAGAATTGCTTCCCTCATATAAATATTTTTTTTCATAATTCATTTTATATAATAAGTTAAACTCATTTTAAACAAACTCATTTGTCATATATGGAAAGAATAAACAAGGTACTTGCACGATCTACTGGCTTTTCCCGAAGAGATATCGATAGATTAATAGATGAGGGAGCAGTTGAAATTGATGGAAAGACAATATTAAGCAAAGGTTGTAGGATTAATGTAAACAGCAAAGTTAAAATTAATCAAAAAATTATAACGTTAAAAAGAGATAACGAATTAAATAGTATTTATCTTTTTCACAAGCCTAGGGGATGTCTTGTAACAAAATCAGATCCAAAAAATAGGAAAACGATTTATGATTTTTTAAAAAAAAATCATAATGATCTATTGAGTGTTGGAAGACTTGATTACAATACAGAAGGTTTATTATTATTAACAAACAATGGTGAATTAAAAAGAAAACTTGAATTGCCAAGTAGTAATTTAGAAAGAGTATATAAAGTAAAAGTACAAGGTACTGTAGATAATAAAATTATACAAAAACTAGCACTTGGATATCGTATAAATAATTTTAAATATAAACCGATTAAGGCCTATATTACACATAATACGAAGACCTATACATGGCTAATGATGACGCTCACTGAGGGAAAGAATAGAGAGATCCGAAATATTTTTGAGTCCTTAAACTTAACAGTTACTCGATTAATCAGAGTGTCTTATGGTAAATATAAGTTAGGTAACTTACCCAAGGGCATAGTAAAGAATATAAAATTATGAGAATTATAAGTGGTGAAAAGAAGGGGCACTCTTTTTATAGTTATAAAAGTAAGGATGTAAGACCTTTATCAGATAAAAATAGAGAAACAATCTTTAATATTATTTTGCATGGAAAAGAAATTATTCAGAGTAATTTTGAATTGGATAACTGTCGAATAATAGAGCTTTTTGCAGGAACTGGTTCATTTAGTTTTGAGGCTCTTTCTAGAGGAGCTCGTAATACTACTATGGTAGAAAATAACGAAATGATGATTGATATGATATACAAATCTGCAAATAAATTAGGATACCTTAATAAAATATCAGTTTTAAATAGTAATGCTTGTTCATTTGAAGAGGACTCAATAAATCCAAAATTCAATCTAGTGTTTATAGATCCCCCATATAACAAAAATCTTGGAAAACGAAGTATTAAAAATTTAATCAAAAAAAATCTACTTGAAAAAAATTCGTTGATCATTCTCGAAGAAGAACTTAGATCTCTACCCGTTCAGCTTTCTGAAATTGAATTATTAAGAGTTAAAAAATTAGGTAATACTAAATTTAGCTTTTTTAAGCTAATT
>CEOF01206537.1_pt1 | contig 11217 bp, 9 predicted proteins | sample 361311 | NCBI WGS metagenome assembly CEOF01 (sample SAMEA2619667, study PRJEB7988) | marine metagenome | biome: marine biome (ENVO:00000447); feature: surface water layer (ENVO:00002042); material: "saline water (ENVO:00002010), including plankton (ENVO:xxxxxxxx)" | depth 5 m
GTCGCGTTGCTGGCTATGACCCAGAACTGAGATGCTGTCTAAGTGCTGTAATAGAATCGCTTCTTCGAGGCCAATTGATGCCGCCAGTGACGGTGAGACGATAACGGGACGTTCTGGGATCAATGATTCACTCATGTTGATAACTTATTCAGCGAGAGTTTTTGGAAAGACATTGTAATTCTTTGCCCTCTTGTTCGCTACTACATTCTGGTCTCTAAGAGGCTTGTTCAGAAAAAAGTAGCTGCCCATCCTATGACTAGCAGTGGTATTGGTCGTGTATTTAGTGGCCAGTCAAGGGCTTAGCGTCAGTGCTTTTTTTTCTACGCTCATTGAGGTGATTTTAGGGTAAAATCATTCTATTAATGAGGACTTTTAATGGCAAAAGCAAAATCAGCCTATGTTTGCACCGACTGCGGCTCTGAGTACAGCAAATGGCAGGGTCAATGCTCTGATTGTGGGGTGTGGAATACCTTATCTGAAATTCGATTGAGTAGTGCTACTCAACGCGGTGAACGTTTAGTTGGCTATTCGGGCACTCAGAGCGAGGTGCAAACCCTTGATGCTATTGATTTAGCCAGCTTGCCTCGGCAGAGCACGGGTTTGCTTGAGTTTGATCGCGTACTAGGTGGCGGCTTAGTGGCTGGCTCGGCGATTTTAATCGGTGGTGATCCGGGTGCCGGTAAAAGCACGGTATTGCTGCAGGTGATGTGTGCGTTAGCCAAGCAAAAAGCTGCATTGTACGTGACGGGTGAAGAATCGCCTCAGCAAGTAGCGATGCGGGCTAACCGCTTAGGCCTGCCGACCGACCAATTACAGCTCGCCACTGAGACCAATATTGAAGCCGTGATTGCTTTGGCGCAAAAAATAAAACCGGCGGTAATGGTGGTTGACTCGATTCAAGTGATGCATACCAGCGATTTACAGTCGGCACCCGGCGGTGTATCACAAGTACGTGAGTGCGCAGCCTATTTAACTCGTTTTGCAAAGCAGTCCAATACGGTGGTCTTTTTAGTCGGCCATGTCACAAAAGACGGTAGCTTAGCCGGACCTAAAGTGTTGGAGCATATGATTGATTGCTCTATTTTACTTGAGGGCTCTTCCGACAGTCGCTACAGAACCTTGCGCGGACAAAAAAATCGCTTTGGTGCCGTTAATGAGTTGGGCGTTTTCGCAATGACCGAGCAGGGTCTGCGTGAGGTGAAAAATCCTTCAGCCATATTTTTGAGTCGAGCCGATGAAGATTCACCGGGCAGTGTCGTTATGGTGTTATGGGAAGGCACGCGGCCGCTACTGGTTGAGATTCAGGCCTTAGTCGATGATACTCAACTTAACAATCCTCGTCGTGTTGCTGTTGGTCTAGATCAAACGCGGTTATCAATGCTATTAGCCGTATTACATCGGCACGGAGGTTTGGCTGTGGGCGGCTCTGATGTTTTTGTCAATGCTGTTGGCGGCGTTAAAGTGTTAGAAACCGGCGTTGATTTAGCCTTATTGCTGGCTGTTGTATCGAGTTTTCGTGACCGTTGTTTGCCGCGTGATTTGGTGGTGTTTGGTGAGGTAGGTTTATCGGGCGAGATTCGACCCGTGACCAGTGGCCAAGAACGAATTCAAGAAGCCGCCAAGCATGGCTTTAAGCGGGCGATTGTGCCGATAGCTAATGTGCCGAAGAAAAAAATCGCCGGCATGGAAGTTACCGGCGTCAGTAAATTGATTGATGCGCTAGAGCTACTTTAACTTTTTATAGCGCATTCTTTTTGGTTGTGCGTCATGCCCTTTGCGAGCAACAAAATCGGCATGATACTCGGTGTAGCTGCCCTCAAAAAATACCGCTTCAGAATCTCCCTCATAGGCCAAGATATGGGTCGCGACACGATCTAAGAACCAGCGGTCGTGCGAGATAATCATTGCGCAGCCAGGAAAATCGAGTAACGCTTCTTCTAAAGCGCGAAGCGTTTCGACATCGAGATCGTTTGACGGTTCGTCGAGCAGTAGCACATTACCGCCTTGTTTTAATGTCGTGGCTAGCTGTAAACGGCCGCGTTCTCCGCCAGACAGCTCGCCGACTTTCTTCTGTTGGTCTGTGCCTTTAAAGTTGAATCGACCAATGTAGGCGCGAGATGATACTTCATAGCTACCGATTTGAATTTGCTCATGGCCGTTCGAGACGGATTCCCAAACGCTGGCATTGTTATCCATCTCGTCACGTAGCTGTTCGACGTAGGCAATATCAACGGTTTCGCCAATTTTTATTTCGCCGCTGTCGGGCTGCTCTGCGCCGGTAATCATTCTAAACAGTGTTGATTTACCGGCACCGTTACCCCCAATAATCCCGACGATAGCACCTTTCGGAACGGTAAAGCTTAGTTCATTAAGCAAGGTTCTATCACCGTATGACTTTGTGACATTATTGAGCTCAATCACTGCATCACCGAGTCGTTGACCGGGGGGTATATAAATTTCATTAGTTTCACTGCGGCTTTGAAATTCTTGCGAGCTGAGCTCATCGAAGCGTTGCAGTCGTGCCTTGCTTTTTGCGTGTCTGCCCTTGGCATTTGAACGCACCCATTCAAGTTCAGATTTAATGGTTTTTTGCCGAGAGGCTTCTTGCTTTTCTTCCATGGCAAGACGAGCTTCTTTTTGTTCTAGCCAATTGGAATAGTTGCCTTCATAAGGAATACCTCGGCCACGATCCAGTTCTAGAATCCAGCCGGCAGCATTATCTAAAAAATAGCGATCGTGGGTAATGGCGACCACTGTACCGGCGTAATCTTCAAGAAACTGTTCTAGCCAATGCACACTTTCGGCGTCCAAATGGTTAGTGGGCTCGTCTAATAACAGCATATCGGGATTGGAAAGCAGCAAGCGACACAGCGCTACACGCCGACGTTCGCCGCCTGAAAGCTTGCTGACATCGGCATCCCAAGGTGGCAGACGCAGTGCATCAGCTGCAACTTCCAATTTATGGTCAAGGTTGTGGGCATCGCCGGCCTGCAGAATATTTTCTAAGCGTTGCTGTTCTTTGGCTAGCGCATCAAAGTCAGCATCGGGTTCGGCATAGGCGTTATACACGGCTTCTAATTTTTGCTGCGCGTCAGCAATTTCGCCTAAGCCGTCTTCGACATTGCCGCGTACGTCTTTGCTTTCATCCAGTTGCGGTTCTTGAGGCAGGTAGCCGATATTAAGCTCAGGCTGAGGCCGTGCCTCGCCTAAAAAATCATTGTCTAAGCCGGCCATGATTTTGAGTAAGCTGGATTTGCCTGAGCCATTCAGACCCAGCACGCCAATTTTAGCGCCCGGAAAAAATGACAATGAAATGTCTTTAAGGATTTCGCGTTTTGGCGGTACGATTTTACCCACGCGATTCATTGTGAAGACGTATTGAGCCATAGAGGGTGTATCCTGAAGTCGAGTTTATGCCAGCAGTTGGGCTTGATAAATCGACCTCATGATACACAAGGCTAGAAGCAAAAAAAACAACTAAAACAGATAGCTGCCGACCACGCCAATACTGTCGCCATTAAATTTTTGGTCAGATTGAAGTGTTTTATACTCAATATCGGTTAGCTTTAAGCCTACACCAAACTGCTCTGAATAGTAATAATCGGCCTGAATAATTAGACCGTTGGCATGATTGAATTTAACCGTTGCATTGTCGCTGTTGCCATGAGGGTCAATCTTAAGTTTGGGATTAAAGTGGCGAGTAATACCACCTCCGATTCGAAACTGCTTAAATTGCCAGAACGCGATGAGTTCTATAGGCAGTTGGGTAAAGCGGGCGTCACCATTTGAGGCAGGTGCAGAGTCAGCTAGTAACCAAGTGTGCTTTGCAGTTCAATTTTTTATGTACCCATACTGCGCCAATAGCCAACATGCCTCTTTCACCGGCTTTGATATTGCTTGCTTAGCCATCTTCATAGTCGACATTAGCTAGTTTATCGCCGTCAGTGTTGCCAGCGAGTAGGGCAATGCCACGTAGCGCCGGGTAAACGGTTTCTTTCTGGGTTGTTTCGGCGAAAGTGTGGCTTAAAAAAAGGCATTGGGTGAGTAGAAAAAAGCTAAAAAGATTGTTTTTACTGAGCCATAGCGGGCTTGATGGTGAGTCGTCATGTGTTACTCCTATTCAAGCGGTGCAAGGGAGTGAGTTGACTATCATTGGCTGACAGCCGCTGGCATCTATTTTAAGCGAGGCGACACCGTCCTGTATGCAGAGTAATCAGGCGAGGCGATGGTTTTTACATTAAAATTATAATACTATTATAATCAATTACTTATGGATTTTTATTGGCTTTCTATTGTGTTTTGATGCGGCGTGATTATGTATTTTTAAGCGACTAAAAAAGTCTTATTGGCACGGCTTTCTGTAACTTGTTGCCAGTGTCAAGCGAGCCGCGATTCATGTAGAATGAGCGTCCCTTTCCTAGCAGTATTAGGACATTAATTTTGGCCTATTTGCTACACATCTAATGGCTTGCCAAATCTGAGCCAATAGATGAGCTAATAGATGAGCCAAACCGCCTTGGTTTCGTAATTAAAGCATTGACCAGCGATATTTTTATTAAGTTTTGGAGTGATTGAATGTTCGACAAAAGTATGACCGTGGCCGATTTTGATGATGAGTTACAAGCAGCAATTTATGCTGAGCAGCAGCGACAAGAAGATCATGTCGAGCTCATAGCCTCAGAAAACTATTGCAGTCCCCGCGTCATGGAATGTCAGGGCTCAGTACTGACCAATAAATACGCTGAGGGCTATTCGGGTAAGCGTTACTACGGCGGTTGTGAATTTGTTGATGTCGCAGAAGATCTTGCTGTCGAGCGTGCCAAACAGTTATTTGGTGCTGACTATGCCAATGTCCAGCCGCATTCGGGCTCACAAGCCAATAGCGCTGTTTACTTGGCATTATTAGAGGCGGGTGACACGGTTTTAGGTATGAGTTTAGACGCAGGTGGACACTTGACTCACGGCGCTAAGCCTAATTTTTCTGGCAAGGTTTATAACGCTGTGCAATACGGTTTAGATCTTGAAACGGGTGAAATTGATTACGATCAAGTTGAATCCTTAGCGCTAGAGCATCAACCTAAAATGATTATTGCAGGATTTTCTGCTTATTCAGGGATTGTTGACTGGGCACGTTTTCGAACCATAGCCGACAGCGTTGGCGCCTATTTGTTAGTGGATATGGCCCATATAGCCGGTTTGGTTGCGGCTGGTGTCTACCCTAGCCCTGTGCCTTATGCTGATGTGGTAACCTCGACCACACACAAAACCTTACGAGGCCCACGCGGCGGGATTATTCTTGCTAAAGCCAATGAGGCCTTACAAAAGAAATTTAATTCAGCGGTTTTTCCAGGAGGACAGGGTGGGCCATTAATGCATGCTATCGCAGCCAAAGCACTAAGTTTTAAAGAGGCGATGTCCGATGACTTTAAAGTTTACCAGCAGCAGGTAGTCCTCAATGCGCAAGCGATGGCGCAAACGTTTATCGAGCGGGGCATTAAGATTGTCTCTGGCGGTACACATAACCATTTAATGTTAGTTGATTTAATCGGCAAAGAGTATACCGGTACAGATGCTGATGCCGCACTAGGAGCGGCCCATATTACTGTCAATAAGAATGCAGTACCCAATGATCCCCGCTCACCGTTTGTGACTAGCGGTTTACGTGTTGGCACACCCGCTATTACTACTCGTGGCTTTAAAGAGCCAGAGGTGATAGAACTGACCCATTGGATGTGCGACATTTTAGAAGATGTCTCTAATACGGAAGTGATTGATCGAGTTCGAGCGCAGGTAACCGAGTTATGTAAACGGTTCCCCGTTTATCGTTGATACTTTGCAATGCTAGCATCTGTGCTGGCTAGGAATACTGAGTATGCGTTGTCCGTTTTGCGGTGCAGAAGATACTAAGGTGATCGATTCAAGATTGGTGGCTGGGGGTGATCAAATTCGCCGTCGACGCGAATGCCAAACCTGCACCGAGCGTTTCAGTACTTATGAAACGGCAGAGTTGATGCTGCCTAAGATCATTAAACAAAACGAAGTTCGTCAACCCTTTGATGAGGACAAGTTACGTTCAGGAATTCTTCGCGCATTAGAGAAGCGACCGGTCAGCGTTGAGCAAATTGAAACTACAGTAGGCCATATAAAACACAGCTTAATTTCTACTGGTGAAAGAGAAGTCAGCTCGATTCGTGTTGGCGAGGCGGTGATGGAGCATCTAAGGCAGTTAGACCATGTTGCCTATGTTCGTTTTGCTTCGGTTTACCGAAGTTTTGAAGATCTGAATGAATTCCGTCAAGAAATCGATAAGCTCTCTGCAGAGCAGAGCGAGTAAGACAATGTCATCCCCGCCATCTTTTTCAAGCGCTGACCGTGAGTACATGGCTTTAGCGATTCAATGTGCTAAGCGAGGTATTTATACTGTTACGCCGAATCCAGCCGTTGGCTGTGTTTTGGTGCGAGATGGAAAAATTGTTGGTCAAGGTTGGCATCAGTGTGCCGGTCAAGCGCATGCTGAAGTGAATGCATTAAAAGAAGCGGGCAGTGAGGCTAGGGGAGCAACTGCCTATGTCACACTAGAGCCTTGCAATCATATAGGCCAAACAGGTGCTTGTTGTGAGGCGCTTATTAGCGCCGGTGTTTCACGGGTTGTGTCGGCGATGCAAGACCCTAATCCCCAAGTGGCGGGAGCGGGCCATACTCGTTTAGCGGAGGCGGGTTTGCTAGTTGCTTCGGGCCTGTTGGCGAGTGAGGCGGCAGCATTAAACCTTGGTTTTATTAAACGGATGCAGCATCAGTTACCGTATGTGACCTGTAAAATGGCCATGAGCCTTGACGGTCGAGCAGCCATGGCTTCTGGTGAAAGTCAGTGGATAACAGGATCGCCGGCCAGACAGAAAGTACAGCAATTAAGGGCAGCAAGCTGTGTCATAGTGACGGGCATTGGCACTGTTTTAAGGGATGATCCAGCACTCAATGTTAGACACATTGACAGCCTTAATAGAGGTGCTAACGAAGCGATCTCACGTCAGCCCGACCTGTTGATTATTGATTCTTCATTGAGAACGCCAGTTACTGCAAGAGTGCTTGCTCAAGAAAGTTTCGCATCTCGACGTGTCTTTGTGGCCTGCGCCGAAAGTGCCGATACTGAACGCCAAAAAGTCCTGCAGGCGCTTGGTGTAACGGTTGTACCCTTGCCAGATAACAGTAGTTCAACGACCGTTAATTTATTATCAGTGTTGCGTTTTTTAGCCCAACAAGAAATGAATCATGTTTTTGTTGAGGCTGGCCCGACCCTAGCGGCACAATTTGTTGATCAAGCATTAACTGATAAGTTAAAAATATTTGTTGCCCCTAAATTAATGGGCTCCGAAGCACAGCCGGTATTTAAACTACCGTTAGCAACAATGAGTAGTGCTATTGGCTTAACAATTGATGATGTGAGCGCGGTTGGCGATGACTGGTTATTTTCTTGTAGCCTATCGTCCAGTTGATCAATTAGCGAATGCCATGATTTATTTGACAAGAGAGTGAAAGATGTTTACAGGAATTATTCAAGCAAAGGGCCGTATAAAAAAAATCGAGAAAGTGAGTGGTGACAAACGCCTATTAATTGATTCAGTTGGTTTGCCTTTGGCCGACCTTGAATTAGGCGCAAGCATCGCTATCAATGGCGTATGTTTGACCGCTGTTGAATTTATCGAGCAGGGTTTTTGGGCTGATGTGTCAGTTGAAACGCTGACGCATACAACCTTGGGGGATTTGCTTGAGGGTAGTTCCGTTAATTTAGAGAAGTCATTGACGCCGAGTTCTTCTTTAGGGGGGCACTGGGTTAGTGGTCATGTCGACGGGGTTGGCGAGGTGGTTGAGCGTTATGAGGATGCACGTTCTTGGCGCTTTGCGATTCGGTCGCCAGAGCCGTTTGCAAAATACATTGCACAAAAAGGATCTATTTGTGTAGACGGCACTAGCCTCACGGTCAACGCAGTGAATGCAACCGTGTTCGAAATTAATATTATACCGCATACCATGCAACAGACTTTGTTTGGAGAGTATCAAGTCGGCAGTCGAGTCAACCTCGAAGTTGACGTTATCGCTCGATATTTAGAGCGAATGTCAACGTATACCAACTAGTAATCGCTTAAGTTTTGGTGAGCTGAGTCGGTGTTAACGCAACGAATGTAACAGTGAGATTTTTATGGCAACAGAGACAGAATTAAATAGCACAGAAGAATTAATTGCCGAAATTCGTCAGGGTAAAATGGTCGTCTTGATGGATGACGAAGACCGCGAAAACGAGGGTGACTTAGTGATGGCTGCGCAATGCATTACGCCAGAAGCGGTCAATTTTATGGCGCGTGAAGGCCGAGGTTTAATTTGCATGCCTATGAGTCGCTCGCGATGTCAGCAACTTGATATACCTTTAATGGTGGATGATAACCGCGCCGCACATAGCACTAATTTCACCGTGTCAATTGAGGCGGCTAAAGGGGTTACTACTGGCATTAGTGCTGCTGACCGAGCAAAAACGATCGAAGCGGCAGCCAACAAAAATGCCGCGCCCAGTGATATTGTTCAGCCTGGTCATATTTTTCCTTTAATGGCGCAGTTAGGGGGCGTGTTAGTCAGGGCAGGGCATACTGAGGCCAGCTGTGATTTAGCGCGATTGGCGGGCTTCGATGAATCGGCAGTGATTGTTGAAATTATTAATGATGACGGCAATATGGCGCGTCGCGAAGATCTTGATGCCTTTGCTCGCAAGCACGATCTTAAGATCGGCACTATTGCTGATTTAATTCATTATCGTCTGTTGCATGAAAAAACCATTGATTTGATTGAGCAAGGTGAAATTAATACTGATCACGGTAAATTTGATTTACATGTTTTTAAAGATAGTACGGACGGTGCAACACATATGGCGCTGGTGAAGGGGCAGCCTATCAGTGAGGAGCCTACTTTGGTTCGCGTGCATACCGGTTCAGCAGTTAGAGATATGTTTGGTGCTCAACTGAAAGCAACACCTGATTGGAATATTCAACGTTGTTTGGCGCATATTGCTGAACAGGGCTGTGGCGTGTTGGTGCTTTTGGCTGGCAGCAATGATGCCAAGAACTGGCTAGAAGATGCACAAATTGCTTTGGGCCGACGTTCTAAGCCCTCTGTGTTAGTTACCAAAGGCACCGATTCATTAACGATTGGCGTTGGCTCTCAAATATTGCGTCAACTGGGCGTGCAAAAAATGCGTCTAATGGGGCCGGATAAGCACTATAATGGTATTTCTGGTTTTGATCTTGAAGTGGTAGAGTACGTTGCCTGTGAAGCATGAAAACGCTTATTGTCAGAGTGAAAAGAATCAATTATGAAAACAGAAGCTGAAGACCCTCGATCAAAAAACTATCAGCGTAGTTTAGAGCTGCAGAAAAAAATGGATCGTTTAAATTGTGTTAGTGGTGATGCTAAAGCGCAGTCTTATCGTGTGGCGATTATCATCGGTCGTTGGCATGCCTTTATTGCAGATAATCTGCTAGAAGGTGCATTACAGACTTTAGAGACCGCAGGCATTACTGAACAGCAAATCGATATTATTTATGTGCCTGGCGCATATGAAATCCCCTTGGCAGCTAAAAGAATCGCTCAGTTAGCCCAATATAAAGCGGCAGTGACACTTGGCGCAGTGATAAAAGGCGATACGCCGCATTTTGATTTTGTTGCGGGTGAATGTGCTCGTGGTATTGCTGACGTTAGCTTAGAGTATGACCTGCCAATTGGTTTCGGTGTATTAACGGTTAATACGGTTGATCAAGCTTTAGCGCGTGCAGAAAAGGGTGAGGCAAATAAGGGCCGTGAAGCGACTCTTGCAGCTTTAGAAATGGCCGACTTACTGAGTAAACTCACGTAATGGCTAAGCCGTCACCCGAGCAAATCAAGCGTCGAGCACTGGCCAGCGAGCGACATAAAGCACGGCATTTTGCGATGCAGGGACTATATCAATGGCAGCTAAACGCCACTCAGGCGAATGAAATTTCTGCGCAGTTTAATGTTGATTTTAATATGAAAGGCACTGATCAAGACTATTTCTTGGAGTTGCTGAAAGGTGTGCAGTATTCGGTAAAAGAACTCGACTCAATTCTTTTACCGTTCACAGAGGCTAGGTCATTGAATGAATGCGACCCCGTTACCCATGCGTTATTGAGAATAGCAACTTATGAATTAAAAAACCGCATTGATGTGCCTTACAAAGTGGCTATTAATGAAGCGGTAAATTTGGCGAAAAAATTTGGGCCTGAAGACAGTCATAAATTTATTAATGGGGTGCTTGATCAGGTGGCTAAGCAACTACGCAAGGTTGAAGTGGCCGCCCAATAAGTCAGTAACGCTTTGTTTGTAATCTAATAACCGTGCGAAAAATCTTATTGATCATGGCAGCCTTATCTGAATTCGATATTATCAAGCAATATTTTTCTTTTTCTGGTCACGGTATTCAGAAGTCAGGTGGTGTATTGTTGGGTGTAGGAGATGACGCCGCTATTTTGCCTTCTTCAAAGACGCCTATAGTCATTGCCACCGATACGCTTATTGAAGGCGTTCATTTTCCAAAATATTTCCCGCCTAAACATCTTGCAAGCCGGGCCTTGGGAGTTAATATTAGCGACTTTGCCGCGATGGGTGTTATACCCACTGCAATGACCATGGCACTTTCATTGACTTCCAGTGATCCTCAATGGTTAGCAGAATTTTCAAAGTCACTCGCTCAGCAGTGCGAGTATTATGGTATTGCCCTTATCGGCGGCGACACGACAAAAAGTCCATGCCTCAGCGTGTCATTGACCTTGTTAGGTAATACCCATGATGAGGCAGGCTCTACCTTGCGGCGTAGTGCGGCGCAAGACGGTGATGATGTGTGGGTAACGGGCTCCTTGGGTAAGGGCGCAGCTGCGTTAGCCTTATTAACCGAAACGATTGCCAGTGACGAATGGCCCTGTGACTTGGCGGAAAAAGAAAATCTAAAGGAATCCTTTTATGCGCCACAACCACGACTCGATTTTGGTGTTGAGTTATTGACATTCGCAAATGCAGCGATAGATATTTCAGATGGCCTGTTAGCGGACGCCCAGCATATTGCTGAGCAGAGTCAGACGCAGTTATCAATTATGGGCGATTTGCTACCGTTACATTCTGGCCTACTTTCTCACGCTGATCCTGACAAGATAAAACAAT
>CEOF01054757.1_pt1 | contig 11206 bp, 10 predicted proteins | sample 361311 | NCBI WGS metagenome assembly CEOF01 (sample SAMEA2619667, study PRJEB7988) | marine metagenome | biome: marine biome (ENVO:00000447); feature: surface water layer (ENVO:00002042); material: "saline water (ENVO:00002010), including plankton (ENVO:xxxxxxxx)" | depth 5 m
CCCGGGCACCACCCATTGAGCACACCATGATCTCCCTCGAATCACGAGCTTCATTTTCCCTCGAGAACTACCATAACGTTGCCTGGCTCGGCGAGGGGATCATTATTTCTGATGAGGCGATCGCGGCGATGGACTCGGCGCGTGAGAGTTTTTTGGCACTTCTTGAAAGTGACGATGAGTTGGTGGTTTACGGGGTCACCTCGGGATATGGGCAGAATGCGTATCAACGCTTCAGCAAAGCGGAACGCAAGGCCCACGCTCAGAAGATCAGTTATGCGACCTCCGCCGCATTTGGCGATCCTGCACCCCAACGTGTGGTTCGAGGAATCATTTTCGCCAGGCTGATCAACTTTATAGAGGGTCACGCAGCCGTCTCCTCTGGGTTGGCACGACGGGTTGCTGCAATGCTAGATCAAGCTTCTCTCCCTCAGGTACCTATGCGGGGTATCGGTTGCGCGGGGGAGATCCAGCCGCTCGGACACCTCTTCAACGCCCTCTCAGAAGAACGGGCGATGGGGGAGAAGGAGAACCTTTCTTTGGTCAACGGGTCTCCCTGCGCCTGTGCACTGGCGGCGGATGTTGCGCTTTCTGCTCGGCGACGTCTGGATTTGGTCTATCGGTTCTTTGCATTGTCGAGTGAGGCGCTCCGTGCGCCGCTGGAAGCATACGATCCAAGTTTGGAGTCGCTGTGGGCCGCTCCCGAAGAGCTCTTGGCACTTAGAGAGCTCAGGACGCTTACTGGCGGGGGAGACACCAAACGTCGAGCGTTTCAGGCGCCAGTGTCTTGGCGGATTCTCCCACGCGTGCTCGCCCAGGCCGAACACGCCGTCAGTCGACTTGAGGCCGTAGCATCTTCATCGCTTGTCAGCATTACCGACAACCCTGTTTATGTCTTGCCTGACGAAGAAAATCCGTTGGGCAGGGTATTCTCGACCGGGGGCTATCATAATGGCCTCGCATACCCCGCAATCGATAGCGCAACCGCCTGCTGGGCAGACCTTGCGACTCTGGGGGATCGACAAATCACTAAACTCCTCGACAGTAAGGTCTCACATCTTCCTGACCAGCTACTTGGGCATGACGATGGGTATATCGGCGTGGCAGGGATGGCTGCGGTCGCGTATCAGGAGGAAGCTAGAAGGGCTGCGCAGCCAACTTTATTGCCAGGATCAGAGGGCGGAGGATTTGGTCAGAACGATGTCGGTGTGCCGACTTTCTGGTCTTTTAACCAATATACAACGGCAAGTCGGGCGTTGGATGCCGTTCTCGCTTATCTTGGCGTTACAGCGAGTCAGGCCCTATATGTGACAGACAGACTGGCGCCACCCAGATTGAGGAAAACGTTAGAGGCGATCAGATCGATTGTGCCGCCGGTTGCAAAGTCAAGAGCACTGGGCCTAGAGGTCGAACGTCTGGCCGCCTGTATCGGCGAGGCAGCATTGAGCGACGACGCGGTGGTCAAACTAGAGGCGGCTGGATGATACGTAGAGTAATTCTTGGCCTGCTGGTGGCGTTTGGTATTGGCGCTCATACGTCAGGTTTCGCTGGGCCGATGTTTGTTCCCTTTTTTACCGCCGCGGAGTGGGCCCTCAAAGAAGTCAACGATCCGACGGGGTTGGCACCAGTCGCCGTGGTTCAGCGCTTTGAGGCGCGGCCCGGGCAGTGTATTTCGAGCCCCCCATTTCATGATTGCGAAAGAGGTGTTGAGCGAGCCGAACTTGGACAAGCGATCGTACCCCGGGGCTCTGGCGATTCGCACTGGTATCGCTGGCAGGTTTTCTTTCCCCAAGACTTTGTGACCGCTTACCCGGTGAGGAACCGGCACGGCCAGTTCGTTGACCATGGGACGGGAGAATCCGCCTGGGCGTTTGAGATTGGCAGTACGGGTGCCCTATGGATTGGAAGCCAGTTTGACGATGAATCCCGGTATTTTTCTGTCATAAATGAACGGGATTTACGCGGTGAGTGGCACGATGTGATCGTCGAGGGCGTATGGAGTCGCGATAAAGGGAAGTTAAATGTCTGGGTCAACGGTCAAAAAAGGGTGGGATACAAAGGCGCCACCTGTGATCGTTGCCGGATCGCGCTGACGTATGGAATCGCCCGTCATGGCGTGGGAAAGTTCAAGGAGCAATATCCGCAAAAAACGTTGCCGGTTCAGACCATGTACTACGTGGCCGCTGAGGCGTACTCTGAGGATCCCGGTTGGATCGTAGCCCCGCCACTTGTTGTGCCTGAACCTGAGAAAGCGACGCCCGAAGACGAAGTCAATAATGAGGCTGTCGTAGAGTCAAAAAATGGAGAAGAGGGGGCGGGTGACCAGGAAGAGCCGGCTGAGGAAGAGCCGATAGTTGCGCAGCCCACAGAGGATGGTTCTTCTGGGTCGAGTCCCACCCGGAAGGAGGAAGCGTCAGACGAGGTTACAATTGACCCAGATTCGGAATCGGACGGAGCCTCGGTAATCGTGCCCAAGACGATTGAATCTTCCGACGCTGTCAGTAGCGAACAATCTATCCAAACGATCGAGGTTGGTGCTGAGACAGAGTCCGTTAATGAAATAGTGGAGGCTGAGAGTGAAGAACAGATTTCATCCGACAGTGAAGCGCAGACGGCCTCGATTGAGGAGACTAAAGATGCTGAACGGACGGTAAATGGGGTCGTTCCTCTGCCCCTGCCATCGGTTAACGACGATAGACGTTAAGCTCAAAGACGGAACTTAAAATCCATGGTGGAGAAAACATATATCTCGGCAAGCGAGCTTTTGCGGGATTCTTTCCTGTTGGGCAGGCAAATTATCGAGACGGAGTTTCGTCCAGATTTTATTGTGGGGGTGTGGCGGGGCGGAACCCCGGTTGGCATTGCCGTCCAGGAGTTACTGGATTATGCGGGTATCGTGACTGACCACGTCGCGATCCGGACCTCGTATTACCGCGGTATTGCCGATACGGCAGATGGCGTTCAGGTGCATGGCCTTGGTTATCTTATTAGAAAGTTAAACCGCGAGAATAAGCTGCTGATTGTCGATGACGTACTGGACTCGGGTAGAAGTATTGAAGCGATCATCGATGAGCTCAAGTCGCGCTGCCGGCTTAATCTTCCGGAGGATCTGCGAGTCGCGACGGTCTGGTACAAACCCACCAAGAGTGAAACGGGCCGGGTTCCGAACTTTTATATTCATGAGACGGATCAGTGGCTGGTGTTCCCTCACGAGCTTCAGGGGCTCACAGTTGACGAGGTGGAGACCGGTAAGCCGGAGATCGCCGATATCGTCAAAGGACTTTAAGCCAGACGAACTGTCCGTCAAGTGCGATCGCGTTAGCCCGAAAGGGCCTTAGGCAGTGAGACTAGAACTTCAACTCCCGAGCCTCCAGGTCGGTTGCGCGCAGACACGGCTCCTTTATGAAACTCAGCCACCAGCCGCACGATATACAGGCCAAGACCCAGATGCGTTTTTCGGGCGTCCCGGGCGCTTGACACCATTGGGTCGAAAAGGCTGTCGGCGATTTCCGAGGGCAAAGCAGGGCCGTCGTTTGATACCTTGATCTCAAAATCGTTGTCGACAATCCTAAGATTGACCACAATGAGTCCATTGGGGGTGCCGAATGCGATTGCGTTGTCAATCAATTTGTCCAGCAGTTGGGCGACACGATCAGGAACCCCATGCATCGATGCGACGGTCGGCACCAAGGTTGCCACGATCCGGTGACCCGGATTAGCCGCTTGGTAACCGTCCACACAGTTTTGTAGCAGCGAACAGAGGTCGAACTGCACCAGCTGTTCTTGTTCCTGACTGAGTGCTTCTTTGAGGCTTGCGGCTTCTGTGAGGCTCGTGATGATTGACCGAAGTCGCCCGATCCCATTTCGGGCCCGCGTCAGATGTTTGTCTTCCGACAGTTCCGCGTGGTTGTACTGGAGATTCTCGAGCGAGGAATTCACAACATTGAGTGGGTTGTGAAGTTCATGGGCCAGCGTGTCGGGAAGCCTCTCAAGATATCGGGTATATTGGCCCAGGTTATGCAACATGGAAGAGATACTGCGGGTCAAGCTGCCCAATTCGTCGGAGGAACGCGCCCCGGCGCGGATGCGGTCTTTAAGGAGTCTTCCCTCGGAAGAGGTCGCCTGTTCGGTTTCTCTTTGAAGGCGTCGGACACGATAGGTGAGCCGGGTCGAGAAGATTAAGATCGCAAAGGCCAGGAAAAGGAAGACGGCCAGGAACAGTAGGGTGAAGCGCTGTAGCGTGCTGTATTGCAGGGCGAGAAGTTTGTTTGCACTTTGCTTTACTAGCACGACGCCTTGAATTTCGCCCTGGGCCCAAATTGGCGCAGCCGTAACAATAAGTTTAGCCTCTCCGTAGCGGCGCCTTTCGGTACTGGACTCACCTTCTGAAAGAACGCGAGCGAGGATCCGCTGATCTTCTGTGCTGGAATCGTCAGGCATGTCTGCGAGTCCGCGAGTTGGGCTCCTTAGGATCCAGTCAAAGAACTGGATAATCCTCTCTTGAATGCCCTGAAAGACCGAGGCCGCCTGATCTTGCTCAAGCCCAAACGCTTCTCTTGCCGGGGGGATGATGGCGCCGATCTGAGCCCGAACAAGGTAAGACTGATCCCAAACCGTTATGTTGGCCTCTGAGATGTAGAGCGGCTGGATCAACTTCGCCAGTTCTGGCGTTACCAGTCGAACGCTGCCAAACTCATAGGATCCAGGATCCGGCTCGGTACTGACAATCTGAGCAACGGTGCGCCCATCCGGATCGTCAACATCCACAATCTCGAACTTGAGTCGAGCACCTACCCCGAGCAGAGCCCGAGGGATCCGGATTTTCGCCGCGTAACCCCCGTCCAGCGGCTCAATGGATCCTGAGATATCTCGCAGCGCTTCACCATCGACGACATCTCTCCAGTTGTCACGCATGAGATAAACGCTGAATCGACCCGGTTCTTGGGCGGTCAACAGATAACGCAGGATTTCACCATTGTTGCGCTGAATCGTTATTCGGACCTGGTCATTGGTGTCGAGCGAGAGGAGGGCAGGGTCACGAAAGACCGTTACGTCATCTTCGATTTCAAAAAAAGAAAAAACTGCATCCTGGTTCAGAGCGAGTCCGTGACGCACGATGAGTGAATCCGGCCTATAGCCTGGCCCGCATTCGAAAAGGCCAGATCCCGAGAAATGTGTGAGGGGGCCGAGAGCAGAAGCCCAGATCTCCGGAGGCGCGTCGATTGCCAAAGGCTCCGTGATCTCAGACAACAGACTCATCAAGGGGCGACCGATCAACTCAGGGACCCCTATTTCCGCATCGAAAAGATCCGTTCTATTGCCAAGGATGCTAGAGATACCTTGGGTCGTGAGCTCCAATGCCTGCTCTTGCCCCTCAAGAAGGAACTTCTCCATCTCTCGGACAGATTCATAGCCCATCCAGGGGATAACGAGGAGCAGGCCGACAAGCAGGAGAAGCTTGGTCCGAATCTTGAGCCCTTTACGAATTCGGAGATTTCCCGGTCCAGTTCTTCCGCGGGAAGACGATATAGATCGAGGACCAACGAGGGAGTTCACTCGTAGTCGGGCTCCCACTTGTAGCCGGTTCCATGAACGGTCTGGATTCGATCAAAAGTCGGATCAAGGGCTCTGAACTTGTTTCGGATGCGCCGGATGTATCCGTTGATCGTGTTGCGCTCGACCAGGCCTTGGCGTGTCACATCACTTAGCGCATCATAGGTGCGAACATGGCCTGGATTTCGGGTGAGGGATTCGATGATCCAGAACTCAGTTAGGGTTAAATTGACCGGCTCACGTTTCCAGTGAATCAACATGCTCTTCTCGTTGATTTCCAATGAACCCACTGCCACGGTGCTTTCGGGGGTGGGCGTGGTCTGGAGTTGTTCGGAGATTCGGAGCAGGGCGTGTACACGTGCGACCAAAAACTCCAGGCTGACCGGTTTGGTGATGTAATCCCATGCGGTCATCCTCTGGGATGAGATTCGGTCGGCATCGCTGTCACGAGCGGTCAAAAAGATTATCGGCAGGGTGGGGCTAAGATTTCGCAACTGCATGCACAGATCAAAGCCGCCGTCCATGTCCTCACCCAACATAATGTCAAGGAGCGCGAGATCAGGCAGTTCGCGGTCGAACGCAGCTTCAGCGCTGGGCCGATCAGGGAAAGCACGAACTTCGTAGCCGTGAGCCGTCAGCACGTCACAATAGTTTTCACGTTGATCGGTATCGTCCTCAACGATCGCAATAACAGTAGCCATTTAGAATCTCAAGATCGGTCGGTTCTAAGACGAATATAGTAGGGGAATGTCTTGAGTGCAGTCAAAGAAGCAGGAACTTGCCATTCTTTTGTCATAGGTTCTCCTGCCGAATACCCCTCGGAGCACCTAACATGGATCCACCTAAGCAAGCGAAGAGTGTTGTCCATGCGCAAAATGGTGTTTGTTCCCTTATCGGACGAGATGATTTACGAAAACCCTGAACTCATCACGGGGCCTATCAGAGCCTTTGGATCCGAAAGCGTCAGTTTTCCGGGCTTGGTGCACGCTGGAGAAAAGGCCGAGCTCAGATCGCGAGGGAGGAAACATCAGGTTAGGGGAATCGACCGCAGGGTTGCCTCGGCCCCAATTCGTTCCGGAACCAGTATTCGTACTTAGAAACGCGGTCGTCGTCAATTTAGAGCCACAGGAGAAAGGCGAAATCGTTCTCTGAACTCGGTAATAGAAAAGGGCAGCCACGTAGGGCCGCCCTTTTTAGAAAGGTAAACCGTGGCCAACGCCGCGGTTTTTTAGTTTCGGAGCGATCCCGTTTCAGGAGTGTCTCTTCCGGGTCTCACTGGACGCGCGGTCGCCGGACGAAGGCGAGGCGTCTTCGCTCTATCCCCAACGGTCGCATTCTCGGTGTCCATATCAACGGAACCTTTAAAGCTGCAGCCATCTTCCAAGACAACACGCGGGGCGCGGATATCGCCTTTGACCTTCCCCGAAGGGCTAATAATCACCTGCTCGCTGCCATAAAGCTCGCCGTTTACTTGGCCGTCGACACGAATGATCCGGGCGTTGATGTTGGCGGTTACTCGGCCGTTCTCGCTAACAACCAGGTTGTTGTCTTTGAAGTTGACCGTTCCTTCAATTGAACCATCTACGACGAGGTCTTCCTCTCCCGTGACGTCCCCATGAATCACGATGGAGGACCCGATGGTCGCGGGTTTACGGGAACCTGTCTTCGGCGAAGAGCTGGCCTTAGCGGTTGTGGAGGTTGGGGCTTCATCAGCTCCAGCACTGGCTGCGTCAATTTCCTTTTGTGACATGTCGGTATCAAGTTCCTCGGCCGTTATAGTTAAAAGGCCCCTAGAAAGAGCCTATCGACGGGCTTCTGCCGCCCGCTACTTAGGGAATTGTCGCTGAGCGGGGCGATAGGGTCAATCTCACTCCGAAATGCGCTGGCCGTCGGCCCGACGTAGACTTAACATAATATACATTATACGTAATCCTGCCCAGAACCACCAACAATCCGGGGAATCAGACTATTTCTCGGCCCTGTTGAAAAGACGGAAAAAGTTCTCTGTCGTCAGCGCTGCCAGCTCTGACAACTCCAATCCACGCAGATCAGCCAAGCACTCTGCTGTGTGCTTTACGAAGGCCGGTTCATTACGCTTCCCTCTGAACGGCACCGGTGCGAGATATGGGGCATCCGTCTCCACCAGGAGTCTGTCGAGAGGAACTTTCTGAGCCACCTCACGAAGATCCTGAGCGTTCTTGAACGTCACGATCCCTGAAAAAGAGATATAGAAACCAAGATCCAACGCGCCCTTGGCTGTCGCCCAATCCTCTGCGAAACAGTGCATCACGCCGCCGGCTTTAGAGGCCTGCTCTGCTTGCATGAGCTCCAGAGTCTCTTTCGCGGCATTGCGTGTATGGATGATAAGCGGCTTTTTAGTCTGCCGAGCGGCCCCAATATGTCGAGAGAACCGTTCCTTTTGCGTGCGTGGGTCACAGTCGTCCCGATAGAAGTCGAGGCCGGTCTCGCCGATCGCTACGACCTTCCGGTCTGAGGCAAGTATCTCCAGTTGCTCCTGCAAGGGCTCGTCGTTCGGCTCCAGCTGAGTGTTAGGGTGAACGCCGACGCTTGCTGAAATGTGTTTGGAGCGGTTCGCAACGGCAAGAACCCGGTGAAAATCCGCAAGATTTACACAGACGCAAAGCAGATGACCGACATCAGCCGAAAATGCGCGGTCAAGGACCCCTGAGAGGTCTTCACCGAATTCCGGAAAGTCAACATGGCAATGAGAGTCGACCAGCATGGCAGTTCTTCCTGTTGAGTTAACGAGGCGTCAAAGGGTGTGGGTAGCGGCCGATTGTTGAGTTGCTCCAACCACCAACTCTTCGATCCGGCCCTTCAACTTCGCTCCGTCCTGACCTTTGAACTGAACGCCAACACCCCTGGTCCGGCTGCTTTGAGCGCCTGCAGGCGTCATCCAGACGACGGTCGCGGCAAGCGCATACTGCTCCTCTCCTAACAGTTTAACAACAAGAAATACTTCATCACCCATCCGATATTCGTTGTGAGTGGGAACAAATAGGCCGGCACTTCTTAAGAACGGCATAAAAGCAGCCCTAAGGGTCCGCAAGTCATTGATAGAGACCGACAAGACACGAGGCCGTGCTTTTTTTGGAGAGTTAGTTTCGGTCATTTTGATCCACCATTAGTAAAATTTGATACCCGAGCGTGTTCTTCGCACACCCACGCGCAAATATCCTCGAGAGCAAGTTGTTCGTCAACCGCAGAACCCACGCTCTCCCTCGCTGATCCGAGTCTTTGAAACGCGCGAATGGAGAACCCGCGGTCACGGAAAAGCCCCCTTGCCGCGGGCGTAACCCCTTCCCTTACACACTCGCGAACGGCTTGCAGTGTGAGGTTCTGTAATATGCGCAGAGCTCGGTCTATCCCAACTTCTCCACACATTCTCGCCAAGGTCAGGCTATCTGGCGTCTTTTGGTTCTTTCCCATACAGTAGGCTATCAGAGTACTGATGGCCGCCATGCCCCGGTTTGAAAGGAGTTCATCTATGGTAATCGGTCCTAAGCCAGAAACCAGCAGAGTTGAGAGATCTTCGTTATCTGCTTCGTGTCGCCCACGAAGCCAGGCTAAAGCATCATCAAGGATAGGCGCGGGGCAATCAATTCGAATGCAGCGGCTGTGAATGGTTGCGGGCAGTCGATAGGGGAAGCTCGTCACAAGAATGAATAGAGTCTCCCCTGCTGGCTCTTCGAGCACTTTCAGCATAGCGTTCGCGGCATTGCGATTCAGCGTATCTGCTGCCAGGACTAGCGCGATTTTTCTGCCTCCGAGGCAACTCGTTTCCAATAGCGAGTCGGACAGAAGCCGAGCACTGTCCACACTGATAACGTTGCTCCGTTTGCGTCTCTGACCGGGTTGGCCTGGATCAAGATAACGTTGCGCGTGGCCGAGTAAGGCGGGATGACAGTCTTCGGCCAGTACTTCCGGCATTAAAAGATGAAGGTCAGGATGCGCGCTGTTTGAGACCAGATGGCACGATTGGCACGAACCGCAGGGGCCACCTTCCCGCGACTGTTTGCAAAGCATCAGTGTGGCCAGGTCGAGACCCAGGAGATACTTGCCGATTGCAGGTGGCCCGGAAACCAACAGGCCATGATGCCTGTGCGCACTGCCCAGAAGCTTTTCTCTCGTGGGGATGAGCCAGGGAAGGTCCGCTGAGTCAATCAATCAAAACTCCGAATCGTTCGCTCAGCAGTATTTTTATATGGTTATAGAGTTCGCCAACCGCCTGGCTGGCATCGAGGTTGACCACCCGATCTCCATTTGCCTCAGCGATATGATGATAGGCGGCTCGTACCCGCTCCTTAAATGCAGACTCCTCAGACTCGAAACGGTCATGGCTGGTACCGCGCCCCCCTGTTCGCCGAATGCCGGCATCAATCCCGAGGTCAAGCAGAATGGTCAGGTCCGGTTTGAGACCTCCAGTTGCGATTTTCTCAAGCGAGGCAATCAGGGAATTCGGCAGGCCTCTCCCCCCACCCTGATAGGCATAACTGGCGTCTGTGTAGCGGTCGCAAAGGACCCAACGGCCTGACGTCAGAGCCGGCTCAATAACTTTCTTGGTATGGTGCGATCGAGCGGCAAACATCAGCAAGACTTCTGTTTCAGCATCTATCGAACTCGCATCATGCAGTACCCAATTCCTGATCTCCTCGGCAAGTTTCGTGCCCCCAGGCTCGCGGGTAACCAAAGGATCTTGCCCGGCTCGCGATAATGCCTGCGAAAGAAGTTCAATCTGAGTCGTCTTTCCCGCGCCGTCGCCTCCCTCGAAGGTGATGAACCGACCTCTCATAATCCGTTTGATCGATTTTCACCGACGATATTTTTTGACGGCACGGTTGTGCTCCTCAAGTGTTCTAGAAAACTCGTGTGAGCCGTCACCCTTTGCCATGAAATAAAGGTCCTCGGTCTCTAGGGGGTTCACTGCCGCCAAAAGCGCTGCCCGTCCGGGTAGAGAAATGGGGCCAGGCGGCAAGCCATTGCGGGTATAGGTATTGTACGGCGTATCTTTCTTGAGATGACTTCTCTTTAGCGGCCCTTTGAAGCTCGGGCCTAGTCCGAATATCACCGTAGGGTCCGTCTGGAGCCGCATTTTCAAACGGAGCCGGTTGTGGAATACGCCGCTGATTCGAGGCATCTCAGATTCAAGCATCGCTTCTTTTTGGATAATTGACGCAAGAATGAGTGCTTCATAGGGATCCTTCAAGAGGAGGTCAGCAGCGCGTGCGTCCCAGGCGCTGGAGAGCTCTTCTCGCATCTTCGTTGCTGCACGGCTAAGTACATTAAGGTCACTGTCCCTCCGCAGAAAGAAATACGTCGACGGGAAGAATGCCCCTTCAACACTGGGGGCGTCCAAGGATAAGTGATCTGCCAGGTCAGATTGGGAAAGGTCCGCCAGAGTGCCGGTCAGATTTTTCTCTTTTTCTAGCCGATCCCTCAGTTGGGAAAATCTCAGGCCCTCGACAATAGTCAGTTTTCTTTGATGAACATCTCCCCTGCTTATCTTCCCCAGAATCTGTGCAGGGCTGGTTTGTTGAGGAATCAGGAACTCCCCTGACTTGAATGTTCCAGAGGTTCCACTGAGCACTGCCCAAGCAAGCACGGGCCAGCGGGATCCAGCCAACCCCTCCGAAAC
>CEOF01103908.1_pt1 | contig 11171 bp, 10 predicted proteins | sample 361311 | NCBI WGS metagenome assembly CEOF01 (sample SAMEA2619667, study PRJEB7988) | marine metagenome | biome: marine biome (ENVO:00000447); feature: surface water layer (ENVO:00002042); material: "saline water (ENVO:00002010), including plankton (ENVO:xxxxxxxx)" | depth 5 m
AGCCTTTTTTGAGTAATTATACGAATGTGTTTAATTTTGCCTATTGTTGGATCAGTATCTCGAAATTCTGCACTGCAATTAGGGATTTCATGATGGTTTATAAACCCGCCCAAGGGAGTTCTAATGTAGTTATCTGGAAAGGCAATATTAAAAACATGTGACATTCCTAGATCAGTATTTTCTGGTATGCTTTCAGTGGCAAAAACACCTAATCCTTCTATTTTGCTTTTAGCTATTGTTAAACAGCTTTTTAAAGGATGCCAATTGTCTTTTTTCATACTTAAATCAACTTTATTAAATATACCTAAAATTAATAAAATTTACAGATTGATTTTCCATGCAATTTGTGGATGCTTTTTTGGGCCAGTAACTGCGTTTATGATTTCGAAAGGTATTTCTATTTCTTTTTGTCTTTGGACGGTTTTTATGGCAATTTCTTTTGAAGAGTAGGGGTTAAGTTGAAACCAGTCACTGTTAAAGTGAAGGCTGTATTCTCCAATATATTTCATTTGCATGGGCAACACACTGTGGTTGCTGATAGTTACATATAAAATTTGCTTATCTTTTTTGTAATAGGCACTTTCAAAAGTAACATTTGCTTTAATAACTTCTTTGATATATTCTTCTTTTCCGATGAGTAGGTCTTCAAACCAGACTATTGTCTTACCCTCAAAAAGAGCTCCTTTAATGGCTTGTGGTCGTTTTGAATTTGTGAGAATAAGAGTCGTTGGGCGGTGTCCTCCCTTTGCAATATTATGATTCCATGTGGTAAGCCCATGAATGTCAGAAGTCCCCATAATCGTCAAATCGTTATCTAAAGCCAGTTGAAGGGCCTCTTCTGAAAAAGTGGTTGCATTGACCACTTCTATACCATGGAGCAACTTATTTTTAATAAGATAAGAATGAAAAGGATCTAGACGAGCAATGCCATTACTTCGTTGTGCATCCCAATTAGGGTGATTCCAAAAAACAAAAGCCCCTTGTATATTAGCGGCTTTGATTCCGGCCAATGAATCGTTAGGAAAAAGTAATTTATTGGCGTCTTTTATAAAAACTGCATTCAAATGGCCTGGCGGCATTGATCGTGTTATTTCTGAGCCATGAATAATTTGTAATTTTTCTCCTTCCTTCAAGCTCCTAAGTGCAATTTCATAGGATCTATTTCGATCTGGATGCGGTAAGTCTTCAGCGTAAGGTTGATATTCTAGGTGCTCCGTAAGTGCAATAAGATCTAACCCTTCTCTTCTTGCCTCTTCAACTCTAATATCGGGCCATACTGAACCATCAGAAAAAACAGTGTGAATGTGAAGGTCAGCGGATATTAATTCTTGATTGTCTGGTGCAATAAATAATGAGTTTGATGTTAAATCCTGTGTATAAGTTTGAAATATGCTGAAGAAAAGAATCGTAAGAAAAATATATTGCATCATTTGTTTGGTTTATAACCAATATAAGCATTTTTGAAAAAAAATATGAATGCCTAAATTAATTTTAGGTAAAATTAAAAAGCATATCTCAGAATGGTATTCAAAAAGCGATTCTTTAGGTAAAGATCTTCTCCTCTTGCAATGGTGTTTTTTTGAAACCCTGTTAATAGTGACAATTTGTTGCTCAATTTGGCATTTATTCCAAAAAAAGTCCAATTTTGATTGAATGCAAAGGGAATCCCCTGTGGGTTAAGGATCAAGAAAATTTCGTCATAAAAAACAAATTTTAGATTTTCAGCCCATTGCCCTTTTAAAATTGGATAAGCATAAGTAAAACGATATCGAATACGACTTGAAAAAGAAAAGGGCTTAGACCCATGTCTCCGTTCTATGAAGCGATGTTCTAATCTCAATTGATTGGCAAAACTCCCCCCTTTTTTCCCTGTAATTAAAAATTGGAGCTGCTCCCATATATTATGTTCTTTAAAAAACTTGGATTTAATTTCTCCACCCCATTTGAAGTTTCGCAGATAGGAATAGCCTACAGTCCATTTTATACCCGATGTACTTTTGTAATTGAGTGAGGGCCTAAAAATTTGTTGATCTAAGTTTTCAAATCCATTGACTGTTCTATGGTGCAGTTCTGTTGTTATGTGAAATTGTTCTCCTAATTTATTATTAAGAAATAGCGCATTCCATACGCCAACAACTTTTTCATATTCTTGCCCATGGCCCAAAAAGGTAGCGGCGAATAGTAGGCTAAAAAAAAGACTGTAGATTTTCATTGAATTAAAAGTTTTTTCGAATCAGACCCTCTTGTGTTACTGAAGCTAATAGCATCCCCTTTTTATCAAATATATTTCCTCTAGAAAAGCCTCTAGCATATGAGGCACTTGGGCTTTCAATTTCATATAACAACCAGTCACACACACTAAAATGACGATGGAACCAAATTGCGTGATCTAGACTTGCAAAAAAGGTTTTTGCTTTGATTAGCTCTTTTCGGTGTGGAAGCGTTGCCGTAATCAAGAGACTATAATCTGAAATAAAAGCCAACAATTGTTGTTTTAATGATATGCTTTCTAGTGTAGGCCCTTTAATTCGCATCCACACATGAGACTTTGGTGGTTTGTTTTGAGCTTGTAAAAAAGTGGCCTGTTCTACGGGCCGAAATTCAACCATTTTAGGATGAGCTGCTTTGAGGCTGGCATAGCGTTCTGGATCTTCTTTTTGGAGTCGTTTAGCTTGCTGCAGGTCCGTCAATAGAAGATCTGGAGTTAGAACATTGGGCATGGTAATTTGATGATCAACGCCTTCTTCTCTTTTTTGAAATGAGGCTGCCATGTTGAAAATTGCCTTTTCATTTTGATAAGCTACTACTCTTCTTGTAGTAAAGCTCTTGCCATCACGAATGGTGTCAACTTTATAATCTATCGGAATATCAATATCGCCGGCTAAAATAAAATACCCATGCATGGAATGCGAAAGACGGTCTTGAGGAACGGTTTGATAGGCCGCATATAATGACTGACCTAAAACCTGACCGCCAAAAACACGCCCCCACGGGGATGCATAATTTTGACCTACAAAGTGATTTTCTGAAATTTTTTGCAAGGTCAACAAAGCAATGAGATCATCAATAGTATTCATTCGAATTACTTAAATTTAATTTGCACATCAGGCGATATAAAAATTCAAATAAAAAAAAATTAGCTCTAAAAAGGAAAGAATTATATGTTATAAAACAAAATCAGTCTCTAGAAGTCCAAATTTCATGGAGAGGATCTCCTTTACTGCTTAATCCATTGTGATACCAATCTTTCCCTTTTTCATCATATGAAAAGCTTAACTTTTGCCCTACACGAGAGTTATCTCTGGAAAAATATTCTATTGTCTCTTCATATATCTCTTCTTCTGCTAAATAACGACCGCCTCCTGACCCAAAAATGGCTAAGGTTTCTGTATTAAAAGCCGTCCATTGAAAATACCCTTTAAATAATATTTTCATGGTTTTTCGTGGGCGTGAGAGGTCGCGGCGTTGTTCCCCAGTGTTAGTCACACGACCCCCCATGAGCCACTTCCCTTCTAAGGGGAGTTTTTCTTTGGATACCATTTCCCAATTTGTACCTTGAATGTAAATCTGCTTTTTTAGACCATCACTTTCAATATTGGAATTAAATTCAAAGATCACTTCTATCCGATTAGCTGATTCCTTATAAAACCCCCCTCTAGTATATTTGAATTGGGGTGGATTTGTCACAAAGACAGTTTCAATAAAGTAATTTAAGTCCTTGAAAATACGATGTTGGAGTATCGTATTGTCTGTTTGAGAAATAAATTCATAAACCTGCGCGTTGAGTAGAATCTGGCTTCCTAGAATCAGGAGTAACGTTAGATAAATAGGATAAATAGATTTATTCATCGGTATTTTTTTTAAGTTTATTCAAATTTATTACCTTAAACGTACTTCTTTCAAAAAATTGATTAATTTTTCTGTTTTAATTCTTTTTTATTCTATTTCAATGAATTTTAACTCAAAATCTTTACTATGAAAAAAAAATATTGCTTTATTGTCCTTTCTTTGCTATTGTCTGGGCTTTCAGCTCAGCAGATTACTTTTAAAGAGTACGACTTGCCTAATGGTTTGCACGTTATTTTGCATCAAGACAAAAGCACACCTTTAGTTGTTGTGTCGGCTCTTTATAAAGTTAGTCCCAAGGATGAGTCCGAAAACCGTACAGGTTTTGCTCATTTTTTTGAACATCTCCTTTTTGAAGAAACCAAAAATATCCCTAGAGGAAAATGGTTTAATATTGTTACCTCTAGAGGAGGACAAAATAATGCTTATACCTCAGGAAATTATACCTATTACTATGAAAAACTACCTGCCAATGAACTTGATCTAGCGCTTTGGATGGAGTCCGAAAGAATGTTGCATCCTATCATTGGAGAAATAGGAGTGAAGACACAGAATGAAGTGGTTAAAGAGGAAAAACGATTGCGCTACGACAATCAACCTTATGGGAAATGGTTCATCAGTGTTTATGAGAATTTATTCACCCAACATCCCTATCAGCACTCTCCTATTGGTAAAATGGAAGATTTAGATGCTGCTACACTTGATGAGTTTTTGGCTTTTAATAAAAAATTTTATAACCCCAATAATGCTGTTTTAACAGTTGCTGGATCAATAGATATTGCGGAAACAAAGAAAAAAATAGCCGCCTATTTTGGATCAATTCCAAAAGGGGAAGCCATAATTAGAAATTATCCTAAAGAACCAGAAATCAGAGAAACTATTAGAGCAAAAGCTTATGATGCAAACATACAACTACCTGCCCTCGTAATGGCTTATAAAACACCTGGAGAAAGTTCAAGAGATAGTCAAATTCTAGAAATGATTTCTTCTTACCTCTCAAGAGGCAAGAGCTCTAAACTATACAAACGAATGGTAGATAAAGAAAAAACTGCATTAAGCGTTGGAACTTATAATTTGTCAGATGAACTCTACAGTCCCTTTATATTTTTTAGTATTCCAATGGGAGACACACCTTTAGACCACTTGAAAAAAACTATTGATGAAGAGATAAAATTGCTTCAAAATAATTTGATTGATGAAAACGATTATCAGAAAATATTAAATCAATTTGAATCTGATTTTATAAGAGATAATTCATCCGTAGAAGGAATTGCAAACACATTGGCTCATTATTATATTATACATGGCGATACCGATTTAATCAATACTCAAATTGAATTATTCCGTTCCATCACACGTGAAGAAATTCAAGCAGTGGCTCAAAAATATTTAAATTCTAATCAACGTTTGGAGCTGGAGTATTTACCAGAAGGACAAACTGAAAATCCCAAAAAATCATGAAAAAAATACTTTTTACACTCTGTTATATAGGCTCTATTTCTTTTAGCTACAGTCAAGTCAATAGAACCCAACAACCTGCTTCAGGCCCTGCTCCATCAATCGAAATCGGAGATCCTCATAAAATTATTTTTGATAACGGTCTCACTTTATTGGTTGTTGAAAATCACAAACTTCCACAGGTTAATATTAATCTGCGTATGGATCGTCATTTGGTGGCAGAGAACGAGAAAGTGGGTACTTCAGACTTGTTGTCAAGAATGATGGGCAAAGGTTCAAAAAATATCCCTAAAGATGATTTTGAAGCTGAAATTGATTTTATGGGTGCCAGCTTAAGTTTTAGTAAAAATGGTTGCTATGCCAGTTCTCTCAAAAGATATTTTCCTCGTGTTATGAAACTTTTATACGAAACCTCTCTTCATCCTAATTTTTTGGAAGAAGAATTTCAAAAAGAAAAGGACAAAACAATTGAAGGTCTACGTGCAAACGAAAAAAGTGTTACTACTGCCGCTCAACGGGTAGAAAATCTATTAAGTTTTGGAAAAAAGCATCCCTACGGGGAGTTTAACACCGAAGAAGGAGTCAGCAAACTCACTTTAAAAGATATTGAAGAGAAATACAAGGAACTATATCATGCTGGGAATACTTATTTGATTATCTCTGGAGATGTTGTTTTCAAAGAAGTAGTTGCTCTAGTTGAACAATATTTTAGTCAATGGCAACCTAAAAAGCTCTCCTATGCTGAACTTAATGATCCTATCAATGCCCCTACTACAACACTTCATTTTGTAGAGATGCCTAATGCTGTACAAACCGAAATTGCTTTATTAAATTTAGCTTCATTGAGTAGGCAAAATCCTGACTATTTCCCAATTATGGTTGCTAACCAAGTCTTAGGTGGAGGTGGTGAAGCTCGTCTTTTCCTGAACCTTCGAGAAGATAAGGGATATACATATGGTGCTTATTCGAGTTTTAGGACTGAACACAAGACCAAGTCTATTTTCAGAGCTGGAAGTAGTGTGCGTAACGAGGTTGCTGATAGTGCCACTGTTGAGATTTTAAAAGAAGTTAAAAGGCTTACTAATGAAACCATCACAAATGAAGAACTAGAATTGGTCAAAGCTAAATATGCTGGGAGTTTTATTCTTTCGTTAGAAAATCCAGAATTAATCGCAAGTTTTGCCTTCAATGTTCTAACACAAGATTTAGACAAAGATTTTTATAAAGATTTCCTTAAAAATATAAACGCAGTGCAATCAAAGGATGTGCTACGAGTGGCAAAAAAATATTTTTTATATGACCAAGCACGTATTGTAGTGACAGGGAAAGGAAGAGAAATATTAGGCGCATTAGAAAATATTTCTTTTGAAGGAAAAAAACTACCCATTGAATATCACAATAAATATGGCAATTCTATTGAGCGACCTGATTATGAAGTGAAACTTCCTGAGGGTATCAATGCCTCTTATGTCATAACACAACACCTCAGAGCAATTGGTGGAACGAAAAAATTGAAATCAATCAATTCTTTAAAAACTAATTATTCTGGAGAGATTCAAGGCACTACTCTAGCTATTGAATCAACCGTGACCAATCAAAAACAAATGCTTGTCGAAATGAAAATGATGGGTAGCACCATGCAAAAACAGGTGATTAATAAAACCAAAGGCTACATGATGGCACAAGGTCAAAAAATGGATTTGGAGGGTGATATGCTTTCCAAAATGATAGAAGATGCAGAGATTTTTCCTGAGTTGAACATGGATACTGAAACGATAGAATTTTTGGGTGAAGTTGACCTTGATAGCATCAAAGCTTATGAGATAAAAGTATCTGACAATAAAACTCTTTTTTATGATATTAATAGTTTTTACAAATTACAATCTACTGAAACAGTCTCTATGCAAGAAAAAATTCAAACAACCATCACCAAATTTAAAGATCATAAAGAAACAGAAGGAATCATTTTACCACACACTACTATTGTAAGCATTGGGCCCCAAGAAATTAACTTTACACTTGAAAAAGCAACTTTTAATGACCCTATTGATCCCCAAATTTTTGAATGATTGATTATTAAGGTCTTTATCATATCTTTGAAGCAACTTTTAGCCATGAGAAAAATATTTTTAGTTATAAGTTTACTATTCTTAGCTTGTCAAAATGAAAGAGCTCCTAAAATCCTTTCAGTGGATAATACAATAGAAGCTATTGATAAAAATATTTCCAAACAAGCTACTAAATTATCAATTGATGGGATGATGTGTGCTATAGGTTGCGCTGCAACTATTGAAAAAAACCTTTCTAAAACTGCAGGTGTAGTCTCAGCACAAATTAATTTTGAATCTAAAACCGGTTGGGTAATTTATAATACAGCGACAGATGTGAACCCACAAAGTCTTATTGCAATAGTTGAAAAAAGTGGAGATGGAAAAACGTATAAGGTTAGTGCATCCTCTAGCATTAATCCATTAGAAGTACCTCTTAAAAATTAGTCCCATTGGACAGTTTCCATAAAATGGGTCAAATCTTTCCGAAGATATTGTATGGCTGGATATAGTGAATCGTAATTGGGTTGAGCATAAAAATAAAGTGATCCAATTAAAAAATGACGTGTGCTGTCTGTTACAAAAAACTGAAATTGAGAGGCCGCATCACCTTCAACTGAATATAGGGTTCCATAGACCTTTTCTTTAGGGTTAATGAAAAGTTTCTCAGTAATATAGGTTGCTTTTACTGCGTGCTTGTAGGGCAATTGATAGGCATCATTTAGAAGGCCATTTAAATTTTCTTTAATGGATTTATAATTTAAATAAAGTGTTGCATTCATTTTTGGATAAACCAATTTAATCCCTCTTTTGTCATCAATAATTTTAGCCAATTGATTGTGCTCAAATGAAAATGGATAAGACGAACTATGAGGCGAATATGCAGCTTCCGGATATTCTAGTCTCAAATATCCCTTTGGCATAGGTTGCTGCACCTGTTCACAGGTAATTATAAAGAACAATACGATTAAAAATTGTCGTTGTTTCATCGTCAATTTGAGGTTATTGATCTAGGAACATATACTTTAACTTGAACAATTCTTTTTCGATCAACTTCTTCAATAGTGAATTGAAACCCCTTAAAATTAATTTTTTGTCCTTTTCGAGGTAATTTCTGAACTAACTCCAACAATAATCCAGCGAGTGTTTCTGCTTCTCCTTTAATATCATCAAAAAGATCTTCCTGCTTCAATTCTATTACCTTGACAAGGTCCTTAATGTTAATTTTTCCTTCAAAAACAAAAGTATTATTATCGATTCTGGAGTATCTCAAGGCATCCTCATCAAATTCATCACTAATCTCTCCTACAATTTCTTCTAGTATATCTTCGAGAGTTATAAGCCCTGATGTACCTCCATATTCATCTACTACAATTGCCATATGCATCTTTTTACTTTGAAATTCGTGTAGTAAATCGTCTAGTTTTTTATTTTCAGGAACATAATAAGGGGATTTGAGCAGTTTCTTCCAATCAAATTTCTTTTTTTCAAGATGTGGTAATAAGTCTTTTACATAAAGAATACCTGTTATTTCATCTAGTTTATCCTTGTAGACTGGAATTCTTGAATATCCTTTTTCTGTAATTTGTTCCAAGACTTTTATAAATGAGGTTGTGTCGGCTAAAGCAAAAATATCAATTCTAGGACACATAACTTGCTTGGTGTCTGTGTTACCAAAATTCACAATTCCTTCTAAAATTTTTTGTTCTTCTTGGGTGGTCTCGTGATCAGAAGTAAGCGCCAAAGCCTTAGAGAGATTATCAACCGAAAATCCCTTTCTCTTCTGGCCTAAACGATCTTCTAAAAACCGAGTTGTTTTGCTCATTGGCACCGTTAGCCAAAATAAAAAATATCGATCTAAAACACTGATGGGCAAGGCCATCAAACGTGCAAAATTTAAAGCATTACGATTGGCATAAATTTTTGGTAAAATTTCCCCAAAAATTAGAATAATTGCTGTAATTATTCCGATGTCAATAACCAACTGAATTATTTCATTCTCAATACCCGTCATATAGAATTGTCGCAGAGAAGCAAAAAGTAATACAATTGCAATATTGATGAAATTATTTGCGATCAATATGGTGGCCAATAATCTTTTTGGACGATTTAATAACCCCTTAATACGAACTGCCACTCTTGTTTTACGCAGTTTTTCTTCCCACAGATTGGGGGTCAAAGAAAAGAAAGCCACTTCAGCACCTGAAACTAGAGCCGATAGGATTAACAAAAAAACGACTAAAAAAGATTGGATGAGCAAAGCAAAACTGTCATTCCAAAAGCTTAATGCGTATACGTTTATGAGTTCAGGATCCAATCAAAAAAAATTAAAAGGGTAGATCATCATCAGGTGGTACTTCTTGAATTGCAGAAGGTGGGGTTTCATTTGAAGAGCCTGTTTCTCCCGAAATTTCTCCTCCTTTATTACTCAAAAAAGTAAAATCGTCAACATTGATTTCAGTTGTATAACGATCTTTGCCATCTTCTCCTGTCCACTTGCGCGTCTTGATTCTTCCTTCAATATATACCTTATCTCCTTTGCTGAGATACTTCTCGCAAATTTCTGCTGCTTTGTTTCGTACAACAATATTGTGCCAGTCTGTGTTTGTCACTCTCTCACCAGTTGACTTATTGTTGTAAGTTTCGTTTGTTGCTAGGGGAAAGCGTCCTAAAGCTCCACCATTGTCGAAATAATGCATTTTAACGTCATCACCTAGATGACCTATCAACATAACTTTGTTTAGTGTACCGCTCATGATTTTAAATTTTTGGGATTAACTCAATAGTAAATTTAAAAAATCGTTAGGAATTTTCGAAAAATTCATTGATAAAGTTTTGAAGAGCAACAGGAACTGGATAGTCTTGGAGATCATTATGAGTTACCCCCTGATAGTGGTTTTTTTCACTTTTAGCAATCCAAAAAGTAAGGTGCAATTCTTGATGACTCAGCTTATGAAGAATTGGTTTTTTGTTCCACTTCTTCCATGAAAAGATATCATTTATTTTTTTTCTTGCTTCGTAAGGTAACTTTTTTAAATTCTTATTGGACTCCCAAAGAGGAAATTGATAGAGTTGTTGCCAAATTCCTTTTGAAAAACGCTGTTCTAAAATAAACTGATTAGTTTTATCTAAAAAAACTAAGTAGTTGAAGTACCGTTTTTGAATTTTAATCTTTTTTAATTTAACTGGCAGGTCGTGAACTTTTCCATTTTGTAAGGCATAACATGAAGATTGAAAAACACATTGAGAACAGTTTGGATTTTTAGGAATGCATTGGAGAGCCCCAAACTCCATTAATGCTTGGTTAAAATTACCCGGTTGTTTAGGATCTATTAATTGTTGTGCTTTGCTTTTAAAAAGTGTAAATGAAACTGAAGTATTGATCGGTTCATCGATGCCAAAACATCTTGATAAAAGACGATAAACATTGCCATCAACAACAGCTTTTGGTTGGTCAAAACAAATGGAAGCAATGGCACTTGCCGTATAATCTCCAATACCCTTAAGTTGTAACAATTCATCAAAATTGGTTGGAAATTGTCCAGAATATTCATTAACAATCGTTTTAGCAGTAGTTAACAAATTTCTTGCTCGACTATAATATCCTAAACCTTGCCATAATTTTAAAACCTCTGTTTCATGTGCTTGGGCAAGATTATTTATTTTTGGAAAAGCTCCAATAAACTTTAAATAGTATGGTAACCCCTGTTGTGTTCTAGTTTGTTGTAATATAATTTCAGACAACCACACGTTATAAGGGTCTGTTGTTTCACGCCAAGGAAAATTTCTTTGGTGGGTGGAATACCATTCTAATAAAAG
>CEOF01040445.1_pt1 | contig 11161 bp, 3 predicted proteins | sample 361311 | NCBI WGS metagenome assembly CEOF01 (sample SAMEA2619667, study PRJEB7988) | marine metagenome | biome: marine biome (ENVO:00000447); feature: surface water layer (ENVO:00002042); material: "saline water (ENVO:00002010), including plankton (ENVO:xxxxxxxx)" | depth 5 m
CACAACCATTCTTTCAACGGACTATGTAAGTTCAATAACCAATGATGGGGTAACAACTCCTTGTTCTTCAAGCCCTAACGATGACTCTGTCTATTCTTCTGAAGGTCAAACTGTCAATAACGCCTTTTATCCTCCAATATGCATCTCTTCTTCATTAGATATCACGCTTACAGAAAGCGCATTTAATCTTAATTCCACATCAAGTTTTGATTTGGAAAGAACCTACCAAGGGCTACTTGTAATGGGTGCAGAAATAACTACTGATTTTTCACTACTAACTCTACCTGGTCACCAAGGTAATTATTCATTCTCACCTCCTGATTATGCTAATATTAAGGCTGTAGACCCTAGTGGAGATATCTCCTTGCGATTTGGCCCTCCTTCTTATTTTGCTGGTGAATGGGACGTCGACCATAGAGCAGCACCTGTAGGTGCAAGTGACTTAGAAACCCCGATTTCTGTCACAATTGTAAATCAAAATAGAACCTCAACTAATACAGTTAGTATTGATAATTCTAGCAAGGCAATCGATTTGAGTATAAAGTTAGATTTAACCGATGAATCTGCTGCAACCTTAGATTTTATTGTTGAGATGGCTTACTTAGATGAATCGATTATGAATGAGTGGAATATCTCATTACTTAGCGTGACTGAAAAAGCGACTTTACCCGTTGTTACTTCTGATGGAATAAGATTGGCATATCATAATGGTCTAGTTGATCTAACCGAATTTACTTCACAATTTCCTGTAGAATCAATCGCTGATGGTATTTCATCGACAGTTGGTGGAATTGAACAGATTCAGATGAATGAAATGTATTGGGTATCTGATGGTTTATCAGACGGATTAGGAACTCCAGGAGGTCTAAACTACTCACATTCAACAGGATGCTCTGAAACTGTAGATCCAGGTTTCGTTATACATTATTGTGTAGAGGGTCCTTCTGCTATGACTGAAGATTATCCCGTATTCCTCAGAACTACCAGCCAACCCTTCTCAATGCGATTAATCGATATCCTAAAGGAAAATAACGGGGATGATAACATCGCTAAGTTCCTAGACGTCATCACAGAAAATGATTTTAGAAGTGTATTAAACAGTGGACTATCCATTGAAACCGCATTATCTTCAGAATATTTAGCAGGTATTATTCCACCAAATCTACCCCCTTCAGAATTAACTTTGGAGATTGTACTTCCTGCATGGGTTAGAACTATCGACGGGCAAAATAGTATTATTTTGACACATAGTTTGGATAATAATTCGGATTCAGAAATTTCTTTTGCAGGTACTGAACCTTATGATTGGAGAAATGAAATTAAGAATTCAGATGGTCAAGTAGTATGCACTACTTTGGAGCGTACTTGTATTACAAGTTCGATTGATTTTGATGTTTCAGCATTGAGAATAAATGAATGGAGCCAATCAGTTTCTCTGGACTTTGCTTTGGAAGCAGAAGTTTCAATTCATAGAATTACTGTTCCGCTTGATAGATTAAATCAATCCGGTTCAACTCAAGTTCATATGGAAGCACTTCCTTCTGATTTAATCAGATTAGGCCTAGATATTGCTAGTAGAATGGCAGAACCTCATGAATTTGATGGTCCAGATAGCATCTGTAGTGATGATCAAGATTTGGAAGTTTGTGATGAAGACCTATCATTTAGTTTCACTGAGCAAGGACTTACCGATTTCTCAAAGGACATAGGAGATATTTTAACAGATTTAATTCATCAAACTGGAGAAAAAATACCCGAACAAGATGACTCTCCTTTTACAGAAGTCGATTTAAGTGGCTTCAAGATAAAAACCTCAGTCGATGGTTTGGGATCTCCTGATTTGAGTATAGGGGATGATGAGCCAATTACTCTTAGTGTTAAGATTCCAGAAGTAGAGTTTAAACTGGATATTGATGGCAATATTGGAGAAATGATTAATGGTGAAATGGACAGTCTTGAAGTGTCCTTTTTGGCTAATGCCATGAGAAGCTATTTCCTTAATCCGATGGTTAATGTTGCTGAAGCAATGGGGTCTAGCCTTTCTAACAGCTTAGTTTCCGGACAAGGCCTTACTTATCCTGAACCCGAACAAGGTGAGTTGAGTTATACATTTTCAGGAAATACTTCTGTAAACGAAGAATTTGAAGCTAAGATAAGTGGCCCAATGTCAATTACTTTGCCGAGAGGAATAACTCTCAAAGATGCAACTTCGACTTCCGGAAATCTAGAAATTAAGGAAGTGGATGGTAGACAGAAAATTACCTACACCGTGCCGAATGGTGAATTTGAAGATACTATAACCTTTAGAATTGAAGTTTCTTGGGTTTATTTGATTACCCAGTTTTGGGTTTATCCAACATTTGTCGTATTACTGATTTTCTTAATGGTTAGGAGAAGAATTCGAAAGCGAAGAAAGAAGAAGCAAAGAAGACAGATAAAATCGGCTCAAGCGAGTAAAGTTGGTATTGGAGACAATGAATTTTCAGATTTACAAGGATTCCATAGTGGTGGAATGCATGGTGATTTAGAACAGTTCAAAGATTTTTCAAATGATTAAAATCAGTTCAAGGATTGATTGATTGAAAAATTCTTTCGGCTAAAGAATTTCCAATTCCAGGGACTGTCTGTAGATCTTTGATACTGGCATGTTCCACTCCTTTTCTACCTCCAAAGTGGCGCAATAAAGTCTGCATTTTTTTAGCACCCAATCCCAATACCTCTTGCAATGGGTCATTGATTTTATTTCGATTCCTTTGTTTTCTGTGAAATGAATTTACAAACCTATGCGCTTCATCTCTAGCATGTACTAGAACTCTACCTTTTCTATCAAGAATAATAGGTTCTTTTTCTAATCTGAATATTGTCTCTTCCTTCTTGGCTATCGCTGCGAGATTAATTTGGTCATGCAAGTCATTATCTTTCAATAACCGATAGATGGTATTTAGGTGCGTTTCACCTCCATCCAAAAGAAGTAAATCTGGCCATTCATCTTGCCGCTTGAACCAACGTTCCACAACTTCGCTCATCATTCTCAAATCATCTATTGCTTCTCCCTTTACAGTATATCTGCGGTATTCTTTCTTCTCAGGCCTACCATTGCGGAAAGAAACGCTTGCTCCAACTCTGTTTTCTCCTATTAATTGGGCCATATCAAAGCATACAATATGATTCAATTTCTCCATCTCTAAGACTTCAGCCCCATCATTTGCAGCTTTTTGTTCAAGTGAGCCGCTAGCCTTATCAATGAATTTTGACAATTGTGCTTCCGCATTTTGGGTTGCCAAATTCTGTAACGTGACTAAATCTCCTCGAGATGGTGTTCTAACTTCAACTATTGATTGTCTGCGTCCATTCAACCATTCTTTTGCTCCATCAAACAGTGGAGTAGGAGTCAATAATAGTCTTGGAGGACATCGATTTTGATAGTGTGAAGAAATGAACATTGAAACAGTTTCACCGATATCTCCACGATGAATAATCGGCCATGCCTCTTGACCTTTTACAACGCCTTCATCAGCATGAAGAACAACTATTGCTGCCAAATCCCCTTTTGACGCTATACCTATTGCATCACAATCACGGTAAACTTTACTTGAAACTACATGTTGACTAGTTGTAACTCTAACTGCACGAATTAAATCACGTTGCTTAGCAGCCTTTTCATATTCTAAATCAGATGAGTATTGGTCCATTTTTTCTGTTAATTTTTCAATTAATGTACCGGCTTTTCCATTCAAAACTTCAGTTACCACATTTACGATTGTATCATATCCATCGGGATCCAAGCAAGGGCCTCTGCACAGGCCGATGTGCATTGCCAAGCATCCATCTTTTCCTCTACAATCTTTATCTCTAATACCGAATTGTTTTCTTAATAATTGCATAACCTGTTTAGCAGCATTTGCATTTGGAAAAGGACCCCATTTGTGTATACTTTTGGGAGGGTGTCTGGTATACATGATTCTTGGATATTCCTCATCAGTCAGTATAATGTAAGGATATGATTTATCATCTTTTAATCTTGAATTAAATCTAGGTTTATGTTCTTTAATCAATTGTCTTTCTAGGATTAATGCCTCTTTGGGCGATGTAGTAACTATATATTCAATCTCATCAGATTTAGCTACTAGTTCAGTAATCATTTTTCTATCTGGATTTGATGAAAAATAAGATCTAACTCTTTCATTAATTCTTGTCGCTTTACCGACATACAAAACTCTACCTTGCTCTGTTTTAAATAAATATACACCGGCTTTTTTTGGAAATGACTTAGCGTCATACATCACCGGCATAACAATCCGTTATCGGCGATACACAAAAGGACAACTATTCATTTCTCAATAAACAAAACTTAGTATTATTTGAAAGGGCGAAGTTCTTCCCATAGGTGTTAGCCATGATTTCTTCATCCCAGAAAAGGATTCTATCATGGCTCAGTAAGTTTTCTCCAGATTTAGAAAAGTCATGGGATGTAACTAGAGACATTTCTCTCCCGGGTATCGCAGATGGTTTGGGAGTCGTACGTTCAGCACTAAATTTACCACTAAAGAAACTACAGCAATCGGAAATGGTTTTCAAAAGACAAGCCCATGTTGTTGGAGGAGGTACTAGAAAAAGACAGGTTTTTCATATTACAGATAAAGGTAGGGAATTCATTTCTAAAAATGATCCAACTTCAGTAAAGAAAAAGCAGCTTGGTATTTTTATTGGTAATCGGCCATCAACAGGTGAAATAATCGGCAGAGACGAATTAATTTCTTCTCTAATTAAAAATATAGAAAAATCATCTTTGTTAATTTGTGGATTACCAGGTATTGGAAAGACGACAGTAGTTTGTGAACTAACTAATCAATTAAGCAAGCAAGGAAAAACAATTAGATGGGCTAATGCTAATGAGTTTAGTGATTTATTTGATATTTGCAAACAATGGCAATTACTTGATCCTCTACCCAAGGATACCGTTGCATTACAAGATTTAATCTACAATAATAGCGAAAATGAAATTTTGATAATCGATGATATAAATTTTATTTCACAAAGACATATCGGACCATTCGAGGAATTGTCCGAAAAAATTGTTCAATCATCAAAAACCAGACTTATCTTTATCGGTAGGGAGCCAATGAATCACTTTCCATCAATAGATAAATTTCAGATATTACCTCTTGAGGACCAGTATGGTGCTCAATTATTAGGTGAAGGTCAAGATTTAGAAGATAGATTATTGATTTCTAAAAGATTGGGAGGCCACCCCCTTGCTCTTCAGTTATACCAACCAGAATTTGAATTACCTGAACAGTCTGCAAATGTACAAAAATATGTGGAAGATACTGTTTTATCGAATTTAGGAGAGCAAGAAAAAGACTCACTAAATTTACTTTCAATGGAGCCAATTCCAATAATATCTAACAATTCATTAGTTTCTGATTGTATTGGTATGTTTGATGAACAGGCTCTTCTAAGATGGAGTTCCAATAACCTGAATGTAGAGGTTCATCATTTGATTAGGAATGTTAGACGCTCATTTATTGATACAAAAAAACAAAAACAAATTCATCAAAAATTATCTGAACACTGGCAAAGCATATCTAGAAATGTACAAGAAGATATGGTATTACTTTTCCACCAAATCTCTAGTGGTAATCTAAATATGGTTGAATTAATTGAAAATCATCTTAGCAGTATTTCATCAAATAAATCCAACTTCCTTGCAGTTTTAATCGAACAGGCTTTGGAGCAAAAGCCAGGAAGTAGTGATTTACATTATTTTGCAGCTAAAGTTGCTGCGCATAGATGCGAATTATCAATTCTAAAACATCATATTGACAAAGTAGACGAAAAAAGAAAACTTGAGTTAAATCTACAACTTGCATATTTTGAGGGTAGGACAGAAGATGCGGAAAGAATATTTTTACAAAGTTTGGATGATAAAGACCCACACACCGTGAATAAGTTGGCTATTTCTGCAGCATCTAGAAGAATTGATGATAGAATTTTCGACCAGAAAATTGATGATCAACTAATTTTGGATGTTAAAAAATACCTTTCAAACATCGAAATAAATAAAATCAACAAAGAAGTAAAATCCGCTGCAATAATAGCAATCACAGTAATCAAACATTCGTTAGCGCTTCTTGAAAGCGATGTGGCTGGGGCTGAAAAATTATCAATATCAGTGGGTGAACTTGGCCTAGAGGCTGAATCTTTGATGCTTGTTTTACGTTCAAAACAACAAATTTTCCGTTTAAAAAACAATGAGGTATCAATTCAAGAAACAATTGAATTTATCGATCATGCTGTTTCTTTGCAGACAAACCAAATTTACTCAGATTCGATAAGATTAAATTTAGTTGAGACACTAATTCCTATTGATTTGAAACTGGCAAATGAACAATTTCAATTACTTAGAAAACCAGATGATTCTATTAGGTCAGATACGTATTATCGATATGCAGCGAGATGGTGGTTGTGTAGATCATACCTTTACCCATCAGAAAAACTAACCTGTCTTAGAGAGTCTATATCTATTCACAAAACAGCAGGTTGTTCTAGGGCTGCAAAAACCCTAGAGAGTAAATTACATTCATTAATTTAGAGTTCTGCACCAATCAAGGTTTTTGTATCTGCAATACCTTCCATTGGGCGAATTTCTTCAACTATACATCTAGTCAATTGGAATTCATCTTCAGCCTGTACTCTTGCAATCAAATCATATTCACCAAATAGCATCCATCCAGATGTAACAAATTCAATTTTTTCAAGATTATCTCTAACTATTTTTTCTTGCCCAGGTTTAGTTGTTATCAATACAAATCCAATAGCCATATCTTCACCTCAGTAATCTACTGCAATCAATGTTTGAGTGTCTTTAATACCCTCTATTTGTCTAAATTCAGTCATTAACATCTTAGAGAGTGTAGCGGAATCCTTAGCACTGATTCTAACAATTAAGTCATATTCTCCATATAAGGCATGAACTTCTGAGACTGAATCATGACTGGTGAGCGCAAGATATACATTCCTTTCTTGAGAAGGAAGGGTCTTGAAAAGCACAAATGCTTCGGGCATAAATTGTCCACATGAACTTGATTATTATCACTTACTGTGTCAAATTGTGATAGAAAATTGTTCAAGTATGCGAATCTTTGAAGTGTATCACACGCTTAACCATGTTTATGCAGACTGATAAGTACTCGCAAATGATAATTTTTGCAGTACTTTCCATGCTTTTGTCAATGCCTTTTTCTACAATTATAGAAAATCATGAAAATCAAGAAATTAGTTTTGAAAATTCATCAAATGCCATAGGTCGCTCCCAAATCACCTGGAGTGGAGTAGTTGAATTAACATCATCTTTCACCATAAATGTTACAGATGAATTAGTAATTTCTCCATGTACTGTTGTAAAGATGTCTCCAAGCATTAGAATTTATGTTGATGGTAGAATAACCGCCCAAGGAACTACTAATTGTCCAGTAATCTTTTCTCAATTATCAACGGGTTTACATAATGGATTACAATTCAACTCTAGTTCTAATGGCAGAGGTTCATTGATGGATAATATCACAATTGAAGATTCAGTTTATGGAATTACATCATATGGCTCAAACCCTAGAATAAATAATATTACAATAATCAATCCTTCTAGGGTTGGAATCGATTTATTTTCTAATTCTGCACCTATTATTCATGATTTATACATAGATCAAGCAGGACGTGAAGTTAGTTATTCTGATTGGCGATATGGATTAGGACTTTCAGTTGGCGCAGGTTCTACGCCGATTTTAGAAGGCGCATATATGACTGATTTGAGACTTAGAGGATTGAATTTGTGGGGCTCTTCTGGCGGTATTTTCAGGGATGTAGTTATTGATAATGTGACTTCAGAAGGAGGAAATGCACTATCAGCAGGAGTTTGGGTTGAAGATAGTCAGCCACTGATAACCAATCTAAGTGTTGACAAAGCGGATTATGGAATCTTAGTTCGACATATCGATGATGGCTCTTTTACTAGGGCAGTGGTGAGAGATTGTGTAGTCTCAAATTCTATGTATAGAGGAATTTACTTAGACAAGGCAAACCATACTAATTATACAAATTATGAAACTGCAGACTTTACTAATACGGTAGTCCGTGGAACTGGTGGAAACGGTGCTAAGACAGCAAATATTGGCTATGCAGCAATCGAAGTAAATGCAACGGGGGCATGGTTCGAAAACACATTGGTTGAGGATTCTACAACCGTTGGAGTTAGATTATTTCTAGTAGACTCTTCTACAACATTTAGAAACTTACAGGTTAGAAATTCTGGTGACCCTGGCCAAGGCGCCCATGAAGCTGGCATAGCGATAAGTTCGTCATTTTTTGCTCCAAATTTTGAAGGCTTAGAAATTTCAGGTTCAGTAGGCTCTGCAATACATTCTTCTTCAGGAGGTTCAATGCGTGGAAGCGACTGGTTCTTACATAATAATTCAAAACAGGGCTTATTTGTTGACTCATCGACTTTGATTATTGATGATTTACATTTCAGTGATAATGGTTTTTCTGGAGCACATATCTTTGATTCTCGTTTTGTTACAATGTCTAATCTTACAGCTCTTGGGAATGGCGTTTTAGGTTCGTTAGATAGTGATAAAGCAGGAGTATATTTCGAAAAATCAAATGACTTAGAATCTAATTCAGGAGATGTCACTTGTAATTTCTGCACTGTAAAATCATCATTAGGTTCAGGTATTTTAGTTAAGGATTCAGTAGACTTGTGGTTGAATCATATCGAATTAGAAGATAATAATCCTTCTCATTCTCCTCTTTCAATCGATAATAGTGGTTTGACTTTGGCACAACAAGGAGGCAGACTCAATCTCCATGATGTGATTATAAAAACTGAAAGGTCAGGTCCTGATTTAGGTCCTGCGGTTGAGATCAATAAAGCAGCCGCTAATATCGACTTACTGGTGATGAATGGTAATCATTCAGGATTATTTTGGAACGCTGATAATAATGGAAACTTTAATTCAACTATGAGTAGAGTCCAATTTTCAGGTACTTCATGCCTTATTCTTAGCGACCATACTGAACTACTAGGGAATGATAACTCGATTACTCCGGAATGCACAGGTTCATTGATTTTCCAGAATAGTGATGTTAATTGGTCAGGACTAGTTGATTTAACTTCTTCAACCGTTCTAAATTTAGATTCTCTATCTTCATTACATTTGCATCAACCTAGTCAGATAGACTTTGCAAACGCAATTATATCTCCTTCTGCAAAAATAGATTTAGCTTGGGATGTTGACGTTTGGGTAGTAAATAATAATTCAAATGGAGTACCACAATCAATTGTTGACTTATCTTTCGACCAATATGAGTCGCCGGCTCAAGAGCCCACAAATGAAATTGGATTTATCTCATTTCCAAATTTCATAGGTCAGCGTTGGACTCAATCTGGACCTTCCTCACAAACCACTGCTACGATTACTTGTAATTATGATGGAATTTCAAACAGTAGTTCTGTGATACTCGATCAAAATCGTATTATCTACTGTCTCCTACCCCTTGGAAATCAACCACCATTCCTTAATTGGGATACTCCACTTGATCTCGAAATTTTCCCTAGCGCTTCTGTTGTTGAATTCAATGCGAGTAGCTCCTGGGATTTAGATGATGATCCGTTGACTTGGGAATGGACTTCTTCAATTGATGGCGTCATAGGAACTGAATCTAATTTTACTGTTAATGATGCAGGTTCATCACAGATTTTGAGTGATGGGATTCACACTATTACTGCAAAGGTTTGTGACGATGCTGGACATTGTGTACAGCAAAGTAGAGTTATTGAATTGGTTAATCAAAAGCCTATTCTGGTAGCATCTTTTGAACCAGGTTTAGATCAATGGAATATTCTTAATCTTCCTAGAACGGGGTCATTAGAAATTAACTTGAATGGTTCATTTGACCCTGAAGGAGATACTCTATATTGTTGGTTTACAACTTCATATGGTCTCCAATATCCTCAAGATACTTCCCAAATGTGTCCAAATATCTTCAATTACACATTCCCATTAACCTCAAGTCCGAATAATCCTATTCCTTCATCGGATTACTTTTCGTTATCTATTTGGCTAGATGATGGTGTAAATTCTCCAGTTGAATGGGAGTTCAGTGTAGAATTGTATAACGAAATTCCTAGTCCCCAATTCTCAGTTTCTAGAGATTCCAACTTTAGTGAAAGTGTTGTCACTTTAGATGGTACAGCAACAGTTGACCCAGAGGGCGATTCTCTTGAGATTGAATTTTGGTCTAGTCTAGATGGAGTTTTACAGTGGTCTGATCAAGAATCAGGAAAAGTTTGGCAAGGGCATTTATCGAGAGGCTTTCACAATATCGAAATGCGCGTTACCGATGATAGACCAGAACACATCAATGACACTGAAGTAACTACAATTCAGCTAAATGTTGACAATTCTTATCCCAAGTCGGTTATCTCTTATCCTGTAGAAACCCAAACCTATGATTCATCTGAATTAATTCAATTTTCGGCGAATGGTTCGGGAGATTTTGATGCAGAATGCGGTACATTCCCCGCCACTGGATATTGGCATTGTGCAAGTGTAGAGCCATACTTTGGTTCTGAATATCTTATAGTTTCTTGGACTAGTGATTTAGATGGGCGTTTAACCCCTCAAGATAAAGATTGGTTGACTTTCGATGGAAGACTTTCTGCAGGTACACATGTTTTGACACTTTCTTTGGATGATGGAATACACGAACCAGTTGAATCATCAATCACGGTTGAAGTAGTTTCTTCCGCTCCTGTTTTAGAACTTGCAACCCCAATAAATGGAAAGACTTACAATTCCTCGGATTATATATTTTGGAACGCTATTAATTCTAAAGATTATGATGGAGATAATTTTACCATGACTGTTAGGAGCAATCTCTTAGATGAACCATTATTAGATTCTGTTTCTACATCTCAAACCCATATCTCACAACTAGCCTCAGGAGTACATTCAATCGAAATTGAATTGACTGATGCTACAGGTAAATCTAACTCTAGTTTCATAACCTTGATAGTAGATACATCTAGTCCTAATGCAAATATTATTTCACCAATTAATCTTCAATCATTTATTGGAGGAGAAGAAATTATTCTGGAAGA
>CEOF01200782.1_pt1 | contig 11159 bp, 7 predicted proteins | sample 361311 | NCBI WGS metagenome assembly CEOF01 (sample SAMEA2619667, study PRJEB7988) | marine metagenome | biome: marine biome (ENVO:00000447); feature: surface water layer (ENVO:00002042); material: "saline water (ENVO:00002010), including plankton (ENVO:xxxxxxxx)" | depth 5 m
ATACGGGTGGATATAACACTTGCATAGGTGCTGATGCTGGACGAAAATTACAAAACGGAAGTAAAAATACACTTGTAGGTAGAGCAGCAGGAAAAACATTGGGGCAAAGTAATAGTAATGTAGAAGGTTGCGTGATGGTGGGTGACGAAGCTGGTACACAGATGATAAATGGATATTATAATGTCTTTGTAGGGCACCAAGCTGCACAGCACATGCAAAGCGGACGAAGTAATGTATGTGTGGGATATCTTGCTGGTCAAGGTACATATAATAACTGCACAGGACAATACAATACAGCAATCGGAGAAATCTCTTTATACACTTTACAAAGTGGTAGTTATAACCACGTAATGGGAAGATATGCAGGTCATTCAATCACGACGGGAAGTTATAATATATGTATAGGTGATAAATCTGGTGCTGTTAACACATATGCTGGTAATTCTGGTGATTTAACAACTGGATCTAATAATATTATTATTGGTAAGAATGCTCAAGCATCTACCGCTACTGTATCTAATGAAATCACTTTAGGTGACTCTAGTATAACCAAGTTTAGAATACCAGGTGTAAGTGCTTCTATAAGTGCCACAGAATCTGTTTTACCAGCAGCTAATTTTAACGCTGGTGTCTTACAAGAAGCGTATATGAATGACACTGGTGGTGGTATACAATCCAATTACAACCACGATGTTCTTTCATACGGAATGGTATGGAATGGGGTAACAAACGCTGTTGGTGCATTTACATTTAATGTAAGAGGAGATGGAAGCACTACATTTGATAGTTTAACGACTACTAATAGAGTTACAACAATGACAATATATTCTGCAAATAATAGTACATCAAATTATATGACTGCATTTAAAATTGACGGTACAACTCAGACTGTTAAATGGGCAGGAGGTTCTGCACCATCTGCAGCAACTGGTAGTGGAGTAGATGTATATTCAATGACAATAATGAAAACTGCTGCAAATACATATCATGTATTTGGTAACGTGACCAACTTTGCATAATGAATGATAAACATATAAAACAAAGTCCTATGCTAACTCTACCAAGTTTAGGTGGAGGTTCTCATAGTCCTTTAGTTCGCAAACCTCCTGCTGGTGGAGGTGGTGGAGGTGATTCATGGAATTTTGATATATCTACTGGATCTTTCAATGGTAAATCACCTCACTATAGATATACTTCCCAAGTTAATTCTATGACCACAGGTTTCTTTTTGAAACCAGATGGTACTGCTTTTTATACTATGAATTCGTCTGCTGATAAAGTGCGAAGACATAATATGACTTCTGCTTGGGATATAACAACTTGTAGTTATCACTCAGTTACTAGTTCAGGTCTTACTCATCCAGGTGGTGGTCCTTCTAAAGGTCTTTACTTCAAATCAGATGGAACAAAATTATTTTATATAGATTCAACTCATATAAGAGCATATACTCTATCTTCTGCTTGGGATATTACAAATATTAGTGCTGCTTCAGACTCTTATAATTTTTCCTCAAATCTCACATCAGGATCCTCTGCTTCGAGTCTTAATTTCAAACCTGATGGTACAAAAGTTTATATAAGCGAAACTGCTGGTAGTACTGGCAATACTATAATGGAATTTAACCTGTCATCTGCATGGGATCTCTCCACTGTTTCTTTTGTTCAAAAGGATGGCACTGCTATACTTGATTCTGGTCTTAACAATAATGTTAGAGGTTTTGGTTTTGGAAACAATGGTGCATATGTACATATCAGTTCAGCTGCTAACACTTATGGAAGAAGGTTATCATTAACAACACCTTGGGATATATCAACACTTTCTACAACTGGGGCTATATGGACTCAGCATTATCAAATTACAAATGGATTTTATGGGTATGGATTGAACTGGCAATGGAGAGATAATGGATTACAATATTATTTCATGGGTGATAATGATGAGATGATAAATGAATGTAAACCAACTAGTGCTTGGGCTGTTGGTTCTGGAGCATCTGGAAATGAACACACTTTTAAAAATACCGCATACTATGTTGATTTTTGTAATCCATATAAACAATTTGGAGGACAATCTAATTATGCATTAAGGTGGGTTGATAGTGGTAATAAAATGCTTACAACAGGAGGTTACTCACTTAGAATGAGAATTGCATCAACTCCTTATGATATGAAATCATTATCAACCAGTGGGGGAAGTTATTCATCTGCACCTGGTTATGCACCAAGAGAAATGACTATGAATAGCACTGGAACGAAACTTTTATGGGGACCAGAGGGGCAGTATAAAAATATAGTGGAATATAGTCTTTCTTCTGCATGGGATTTAAGCACAATGTCATCACAAAATACGTATAGTCTTACAGGGCAAATTTCTAGTGTTCAATCTGGAACTGTCTCTGATGATGGTAAATATATCTATGTTTCTCAAAGTAGTACGATATATCAATGGACTATGAGTACTCCTTTTGATCTTTCTACCGCATCTTATACACAAAGTCAAAGTGGTTTTAGTGGTAGTGAAGGTGCAATAAAATTTAATCATGATGGGACACAATTAATTGCATGTAATAATAGTGCTCAAATAAAAAGTTATACTTTAAGCACTGGGTTTGATATTAGTACTGCATCATATGATAATAAATCTCTTACGATTGATTATACTTTGGATGATGGTATCCCACCTCTGTCTTGGAATCCTTGCATGACTATAGCACCAGGTGTAAATAAAATAGGTTTCTTCCCTTATTATGGTGCTTATGCATTTGCTATAACTTTTTCTTAAAATTATGAACACAATAGTTAATACAATACAAGAAAACTCAATTATACTTTTAGAATTAAAAGATACTTATGATAAAGTTGATATCTCAGGGATATCAACAATCACAGGAACAATTGCAAATATGATTGATATTATAGAGTCGGGTGATTTCATTGGTATATCTTCTCAAAGTTTAATCTTAATTGATCCTACTGTAGATGATACTATTATAAATTACTTTACAGGCAAAGGTTTAACAATCAAATGAACACTTCAATTACTACAACTAACGTTACTGCTGAATCTTTAGTATCATTAATGGGTACATATGATGATATTGAGGTTTACAAGGTTGAAAAAATTACAGGCAGTAAGAACGATATTACTTCTATTATATCCTCAACTAAAATTCACGGATTCAATTCATCAAATTTTGTTGTTACTGAAGATATTGACTCAGAGACACTTACAATTTTTAATGCAAGCACCTCTGGAACTGTAGAGATGCCATCTTAGTGCAAAATATAAATAACTAAAAAGTTATAATGTCATTTACCAAGGTACTTGGTCCAGGTATTCATACCGAAGCCAATATAAACAGTCATAATATTAAATCGACGGGTATCATCACTGCTACCGCCTTGGATATTAGTGGCAATATAACTGTCGGGGGTACAATAACATATGAAGATGTAACAAGTATAGATTCAGTTGGTATTATAACTGCCCGAAGTGGTATTCAAGGTATTGGAATACAGTCTGGTGGAGTTAATGTTGCTGTTGGTGTATTAACTGCTTTAAATTTTATAGGTGCTGGTAATACCTTTAAGGTAAGTGGAACAACTGTTGATATAAGTATCCAAGGTGGTGGTGGTGGTGGTGGATCAGGTGGTGGTGCATTTACTACATCTGTCACTGGTATTCAAACTACTTCACAAATTGTTGGTATTGGTACAACAAGCACTGATGATGCTGATTTACAAGGTGTTGGTAGTACTGCCAGAGGTGTGTATATAAGTAATGGAATGTTTTTGAATGATAGTTCATTGAATGGTAATCATTATATTGGAACTGCATTCAATGGTTTGATGGCAGGACCAGTGAATGTTGATGGTGTTTTAACGGTGGATGGTAACTATGTCGTTCTTTGATAAATATATCAGGAGATAAACTAAAATGGCTGTAATTAGAAATAATAGTATTGATGGTATAACTCATCTTACTGCAGAAGCATCAACAATTGAATTTAGAAAACCTGATGGTAGTCCTGCGGAATTAGGTCAGATTAACATTAATACCAATACAGGTATATCAACATTTAATGAAATTAGGGTTGGTTCAGGAATAACAATAGAATCGAATGGTCAGGCAACTTTTGTAGGTATTGTTACATTTGGATCAAGTTCTACAACAATTGATGGTGATGCAAATACAATTAAAGTAGGAACAGCATTAACTCTTGGTCATACTCAAGGTTTACAATTCCATACTCAAAATTTACATTCAGCTGGTTTTGAATTAAACCAATTGAATGCATCTGGTATTGTTACAGCAAATACTTTTAGTGGATCTGGTGCATCATTAACATCCATACCTGCTTCACAATTAACAGGAGAAGCATCAACTAAGATTGTTGGATCTGATGGAAATAATAATACCCTTGCTGGTGGTGGTGCAGGTTCAAACTTAACAAGTGGTAGTAATAATTTGATACTTGGTAAGAGTGCACAAGCATCATCTGCTACTGCTGCTAATGAAATTGTACTAGGGGATTCAAATATAACTAAATTTAGAATACCTGGTTTGAATTTTGTTATTAAAGATCATGCTTCAACTCCTCTTGAGGGACAGATTTTAACTGTTGATTCAAGTGGTGAGGCAAGTTTTACTTCTGGTGGTGCTGGTGTCACTGAGGTAAAGGCAATTGCTTATGCAATTGCATTAGGATAAATAAGATTAACAGAAAAAAACTGATAGGAAACTGAGAGTTTAACTATGGCAAAAAAATTAATTTATAATAGTACATTCACTCCTGGTGCTGCAGGTGCTGGCACTATTCTCATCACTGGTAATTATCCTTTAAAAGTTTTTCAGTTAATAACCAACGTTACAGATGGAATAATACTTTTCAATTTTGCTGATCCTGCCAGAGGTGGTACAGCTACTTATAATGCGTCAACCAATACAACAACTCTAACTCTTGAATATGATACCTCTAATATGAGTGCATCAGATTCAATACAGATATTTTTAGATAAGCAAGAACAGAAAGTAGATTTCTCAGAAACATTTACAGACCCCGTAAGTAAATTAAGAGTTTCAAACCCACAAAACCTGATTGATACTGACTTTGAATATGGACTACAACCAACAAAATGGGAAACCGTTGAACTTGTAAATAATGTTCCTTCTTTCTTTGCAAGTAATACAACATATTCAATTGCTGATGTATCAACCGTATCAACAATTCAAAATAGTGATAACATAACAGTAACAACTCAACAAGCTCACGGTCTTACTGTAGGTGCACCAATTGATGTTCAAGGTTTGACATCAAGAACTGCTGAAGGAAAATTTTTGGTTACGTCAGTTATATCAACAACAGAATTTGTATATAAAGCAAAAACAGTACAAGCAACAACTGGTACGATTAATGGAAGTTATACGGTCATAACACCTGGTGAATTTTATTCTGGTGCTGACATTGAAATAAATCCTGTGGGTGGTATTGAAACTGATGGTGCTACAAAATCATCTCTAGTTCTTAATACAGATTATCATCATGGATTTGGAAGAGGTTCAAGTTTATATTTTACAAACACGATTGGATCGAAAAAGATAACCATCAGTCAAACTGGAAGTGCAACTGCACCAGATGGTAGACCATATGTTGACTATACAGATACTCAAACAACAACAGTTACTACTAATCCTGCTCTTACTGAAACAAAACAGATGACAGGAACTTATGCACATAAGTTCGATAGTAATGATGTTAATACAAGTGATAACACTATTTTATGGCCAGGTCATGGATTACTACCAGGTGACGTTGTTCTATATGTACCATCTTCAGGTGATACTCATGTTGGAGGACTTCAAAGATTTCAAATATACTATGTAAAAGCAGCAGTTAGTTCTGATAAAATTTCACTATGCGAAACAACAAGTGGAAATTATAGTGGAAACTCAACAATAAATCTTTCAAGTCAAGGAACATCAACTTATGGAAGGCATCAGTTAATTTTAGGATATGAAATAAGAGAAGCGACCAAAAGATCAAATGCATACGACGTATATTTTAAAACAAGATATAATAAGTTTTCACAAGGTTCTGGTCAAGACATGACCGAATACACACAAGATACTTCTGCTAATAGATATGGGTATTTTGGTAAGGGTGGAAAATTCCCACCAAGATACTTATTTGTTTCTAAAACTGGTTTGAGTCCTACTAGTGGAATTATATATCCTTCGATGGCGATGTACTCCACATCAAGGAATTCAAGCTTTACATTCAATAAGAGTGGTACTGTTCCTGATGGATATGATTTCATTGAGGATTTTGAAAAATTTAATGCAAATAGTAGTATGTATAATTATGCTACTGGTAAACAGCATACCTCACATTACTATAACAGTAGAACGGATAGTAATGGTTCGATAAGAATTTATTATATTGGATGGTTTGATTATAGTAATTATCATAACCAATCTTATAATGCTGAAGATTTATTCTTCTTTATGCTACAGGATGATCCTGAGAGAGATACACTTTATTCTGCAGGTCATGGATTTGAAAGTGGTGCGGGTGCAATAATTACAACATCATCTGGATCTAATATTTCTCGTAGAACTGATACTGGTCAGTACATGTACACTAATCCAACTTTTAGTAATATTAGTTCTGGTGGTGTAGCATCTCTAACAAAGGTATCAGACGATAGATTAAGAGTGGCGACTAGAATACGATCTGCTGCTGGAACTTATTCAATACAGGGTTCGATAGCTAGTCCTACAAAAGATTCATTTTACTTTGCTGGTCATGATTTAGTTGATAAACAAAAACTAACTTTTTCAACGACTGGTGCAGTGCCTGGAACAACTAGTGGTGCTTCATTACCTACTATTAACAGTTTAGATAGTGTATTTGATGCTGCTCAAAGTGCTTTAAACACACTTAAAACAGATATGGGATCTGATCATACTCCAATGGTGATACAAGGTAGTCAACCTTATTATCCATTTCAGGGATATACGAATTATAATAATGGTATACAATACTTTTATTATTCAACCAGTAGTATGTACGCATACAGTCCTGATAATGGACAGGGTGTTAACAGTACTTATTTTTATAACAGTGATTCAACGACAAAACTTACATCAGGAAAAGCTTGGGATCCATTTGCAGCAACAAATCTTGGTGGTTTAGGTTATACTTATGCTTCAACACCATGGCCAGGTCGAAATAATACAGTAGATTTTTGGATGGAAATGTGGCAGATTCCCGATCTTTCTAAAGAATCCAAAACAAGAACAAGTTACTATGCAAGTGGATGGAAATATCATTATGGGATTAGTGGTACACAAGGAAATGAAAATAATACTTTTGATACAAGTTTAGGTGATGGTTGGAGATTTACATATGAATCAAATTATTTCCAACCTCAAGGCACTAATAGTTATCATGGAATGTTAGTATTGGGAATGGTGATTGATAATAGTAATTGGCCAGGTTATTATAGTAGTAACTACGCATCGAGTTGGTATTATTATAGTAATCAATACATGTATGGTTATGAAAGTTGGTATGGTGGTCAAAGATATCAAATGAAGATATTGATTCCAATAAAGGCAGGTACAACCTCATCAAGATACGGTACAAGTGGTTCATTCAGAAATACTGGTGCGATAGCAACTGCCATAGCGACTGCTATAAAGACAACATTAACTCAACCCACTCTTGCACAGGGATTTGTATATGCGAGTCCTATTAATGCAAATAGATTCTCACTTAAAACTGCCAATAATATTGGATACAATCTAACAAACTCTGGTACAACACCATTTACATTTGAAAGTGAAGAATTGACAGGTATGTTAGATGGATATTACAGTGTTGATACAGTTACAGATACTACAATTGGTAATTTCTCAAAGTTTGAAATACCAAAGAGAACAATTGGAATTAATACATCTGAAATACAATCTCTAGCTGGTGATATCTATTTTGCAAAAGCAAACTATAAGATGCAGACTAGTCAAAAATTAGTATATACTGCATCTGGTGGAGGAATTCCTGGATTAACTCCTGGTACAACTTACTATGCTATAAGTGATGGTCCAGATCATTTTAGAGTAGCAGCATCAATTCAAGATGCAACGGGTGGAAATCCAATAAGTATTGGAACAACAGTTGCAGGTAATTTTACTCTTACAACTCCATCAATATCAGGAACATCTGCTGGTATTGGTACGATTGGTATTACATCAACATCAACTAAAGTCAAAGGTTATGATACTCTCTTTAAGAGATTCCTAAGAACGGGTGATAGATTTAGAATTAAAGATGATGCGACTAACCCTCCAACGTATCGTGATTTCACAGTTGCATCTGTTATTGATGATACTGAATTGTCTATAGACCAAGCACCAGGTACAAATGTTGCGAATGGTAAGTACTATATTGACAGTAAAGTCAATACAAGACCTGACGGTTCTTTCTTACATCGACCATTTGATGGTGGAGTAGAAATCGACGCTGGTACTTCTCCAAGAAGTTCAATTGTTAGACAGACTCGTAAGTATTTCCGTTATCAGTCAGGTAAAGGTATTCAGTGTTCTGTTGCGGTAAACTTTAATCCTTCAAGACTTGTTAATACTATAGTTGGTGTTGCGAATACAGTTTTACCAGCACAACAATATACATTTGATGTAAATAATAATGGTGTAGGAACTTATAACATATCAGGTAATGATCGAGATGGTAGAGTTCTAGGTGAGAATAGTACTATTGTAGTCACAAAAGGTGATACTTTAACTATTGATATCAATGCTTCGGGTCATCCATTCTGGATAAAAACAGTACAAGGCACTGGAACAGGAAACGCTGTGACTACTGGTATGTCAAATAATGGTGATGATGTTGGTACAATTATTTGGAATACTACATCAATCTCACCAGGAACATATTACTATAATTGCCAAAATCATGCCTCTATGTTTGGACAAATTACTGTTGAGTCTGCTAATTCATCAAGCACTGTCGCAACAGCAACTACCAAATATCCTCATGGTTTGACAAGAACAAGTAATGTAACAATAAAAGGTGCTGCAGATTCTGTATTTAATGGAACTTTCCCTGTTAAAGCATTTACTGAATTTACGTTCAGTTATTATCTACCATCAGTACCAAACGTATCTGTCCCTGATGGAATTGTTGAATATAATATAGACAGTTGGGCTAATAGTGCTGTCCGTTGTGGTTTGTTTGATTACCAAAATGGAATGTTCTATGAGTTTGATGGGCAAGTGCTCTATGCGGTAAGAAGATCCTCTGTACAACAAATAGCGGGTACTGTTAATGTTATTAATGATTCTAATATTGTTACTGGAAGCGATACAAATCTATCTGGTCAATTATCAGTAGGTAGTCACGTTGTTATCCGTGGTGGAAGCTATAAGATAACAAACCTAGCATCTAAGACAGAGATGCATATTCAACCAGCATATAAAGGTGTAACAGCCTCTGATGTTATTGCAACAAAAACAGTAGATACAAGAATCCCACAACATGAGTGGAACATTGATAAGGCAGATGGCACAGGTCCATCAGGTTTCATCTTGGATATGACTAAGATACAAATGGCATACATTGATTATTCTTGGTATGGTGCTGGTAAAGTTCGTTTTGGATTTAAAGATGCAAATGGTCATGTAAAATATATGACCGAATTCCTCCACAATAATATTTTGGAAGAAGCATATATGAGATCAGGTAACATGCCAGGTCGTTATGAAATTGAAAATACATCTGATACCTTACCGACATATGTTCCATCTCTATTCCACTGGGGTACTTCAGTTATTATGGATGGAAAGTTTGACGATGATAAAGCGTATCTATTTACTGCTTCCTCTAACACACTTAACTTCACAAACGGTGACTCAAGCACAGCGAATCCAAATGGTAATTCATACGTTGTTCGTTATTATAGTTGGTCTAATCGAGAGTATGATTTCTACGTAAGAATTCCTTTCGCATCATCACACGCTGATAAGTTCAGTCAAGGTGTGTCTTTATATACTACAAATGGACAACTTGATGGTGAAGAGGTTGACTTTACACAATATTCTGGAAGTTCAGTATTTGTACACATTTACATTGGTTCTTCAAGAAGTTACTATGGTACACCTGCGGTTTATCCAACAGTAACATCAAGTGATGCTGTTAGTATTGGTGCTCCTGCTGCAGGTTCAGGTGATGATGTTGATCTTCAAAATGAAGTACCATTAATTAGTATACGTCTTGCTCCTTCAGTGGATAATAACCTTACTGGTGCATTAGGGCAAAGAGAAATTGTTAACCGAATGCAGTTACAGTTGAAGCAATTGGGTATTACCTTATCTCATGATTGTAACGTTGATCTAATATTGAATGGTGAAATAAGTAATCGATCATTCGCTACTGTAACAAATCCATCACTCTCTGAGTTAGTTAAACACGCTGCTGGTGATAGGGTTATTGGAGGTACGAAGATATTCTCGTTACGTGCATCTGGTGGACAAGAAAACGCTGCTGGTACTAAGAAATTATCAGCAACCTCTGACTTTGACATCTCTCAAATCTCTGACTTAGGAAACTCAATTCTAGGTGGTGACGGAACATTCCCGAATGGTCCTGATATATTAACCATCGCTATCATTCCAATTGATACCTCTGACATCAACGCTACTACTCCATTAAAAGTTTCATCTAGAATAACTTGGACTGAATCTCAGGCATAGTATTGACACTTTGAAAAGTATACTATATAATAAAGTACACATTAATATAAAGTCATGGCAAGTGAGCAACAAAACCATTTAAAATCTGTCATCGAGCAATCACAAGGACTTGTGAGCGAAATCAATCAACTTGAGGGTCAGGCAAAGTCAAAGAGAGATATGCTTTTAAAACTACAGGGAATTATAGAGTATCTACAACAAACTGGTGTTGTACTTCCAGAAGAAGAGGTAGAAACTGAAGTTGTTACCCCTGATGCTGAAGCACCTGAGTCTTAATTATAAATACATAAAAAAGAATAATGTAAATGGGATTAATTGGTCGCCAACAAACTAGTGGTGCATTTCAAAAACTTGATGATATAAGCAGCACTTTTGATGGTTCAAAAGT
>CEOF01013737.1_pt1 | contig 11157 bp, 8 predicted proteins | sample 361311 | NCBI WGS metagenome assembly CEOF01 (sample SAMEA2619667, study PRJEB7988) | marine metagenome | biome: marine biome (ENVO:00000447); feature: surface water layer (ENVO:00002042); material: "saline water (ENVO:00002010), including plankton (ENVO:xxxxxxxx)" | depth 5 m
ATTTGGGGTTAGAAATTCTGCTGCAAAAGCAGTTGTAGAAGGTATAGGAAATCATGGATGCGAATATATGACAGGTGGAACAGTTGTTGTGCTAGGAGAAGTTGGAAGAAATTTTGGAGCAGGAATGAGTGGTGGTATAGCTTACGTATATGATCCTGATTCTACATTTTTAGAAAATTTCAATCCTGAACTTTCTGATATTGAAAAAATATTAAAAAAATCTGAAGATGAAAAACTTTTACTAGAATTAGTAAATAATCATCATAATTATACATCATCCCAAGTAGCTAATAGAATTATAAAAAATTGGGATTCAGAATTAAAATATTTCAAAAAAATAATTCCTAGAGCATACGCTAAAATATTAGTTAAAGAAAAAAATATTAGTAGAGAAAAAGTAAATGGGTAGTATCTCAGGTTTTAAAAATCAAAAAAGAAATACAGAAAAGCGAAAACCCGTTAATGAAAGGGTACAAAACTGGCAAGAGATTTACGTACCTTGGACAAAAGAAGAAGCAAAAATTCAAGCATCTCGATGTATGGATTGCGGGGTCCCTTTTTGTAATAATGGTTGCCCATTAGGAAATTTAATTCCTGAATTTAATGATTTAGTCTACAAAGAAGATTGGGAATCAGCGTATTTGAGACTTTCTGCAACAAATAATTTCCCAGAATTCACAGGAAGAATTTGTCCCGCACCTTGTGAAGCATCTTGCACACTTTCTATTAATAATGACCCTGTATCAATAGAAATGATAGAAAAAAATATTATTGAAAAAGCTTGGGAATCTGGTTTAGTAAAACCAGAACCACCAAAAAATAGAACAGGTAAAAAGATAGCAATAATAGGTTCAGGTCCAGCTGGTTTAGCAGTAGCTCAACAATTAAACAGAGCTGGTCACGAAATTACTATTTATGAAAAAAATGAACATCCTGGAGGATTATTAAGGTTTGGGATACCTGAATTCAAACTAGAAAAAGCAATTGTGGAAAGAAGGATAAATCTTCTGGCTGAAGAGGGGATTAATTTTGAGTGTTCAGTAAATGCTGGGATTGATATAACGGCTAATGAGTTAATGGAAAAATATGATTCCATATGTCTTGCGGGAGGATCAACTGTGCCTAGAGATTTACCTATAAAAGGTAGAGATTTAGAAGGAGTTCATTTTGCTATGGATTTTCTTTCAGAACAAAATAGATGGAACGAAAATCCAAAAGATAGAGAAATCACAGCTAAAAATAAGAATGTTGTGATTATTGGAGGAGGAGATACTGGAGCAGATTGTTTAGGAACCTCAATAAGGCAAGGAGCAAAAAGTATTACTCAGATAGAAATAATGCCTGAGCCTCCTGAAGGTAGGTCAAACGATAATCCTTGGCCTGAGTGGCCAATGATATTGCGAACATCCTCAGCTCATGAAGAAGGTGGAGATAGACAATATAGTATTTTGACTAGTGAATTTAGCGGAACAAAAAGTTTAGAAAAATTGATTTGTGAAAAAGTAGAGTGGAAAAAAGATAAATCTGGTAGATACAATATGGAGAAAGTTGATAATAGTCACTTTGAAATCAAATCAGAACTAGTACTTTTAGCTATGGGATTTGTACACCCTCTTCAAGAAGGTTTACTATCAAATCTTGATGTAGAGTTTGATGAAAGAGGAAACGTTAAAACAGATAATAATATGATGACAAATGTTAGTAAGGTATTCTCTTGTGGGGATATGGAAAGAGGGCAGTCATTAGTTGTTCATGCAATTGCTAGTGGAAGATCTTGTGCTAAAAACATTGATACTTTTCTTCAGGGAAGTTCGAACTTGCCCGATGTAAGAGGATATTATAGAAAAATAAATTAAAAATAATGGAATAAAGATGTCTATTATCAGGATATCAATGAATCAGATTAATACTAAAGTAGGTTCTTTAGATCTTAATACAAAAAAAATTGTTGAAAAAATATCTGAAGCTGAGAAAAAAAATTGTGACATTATTTGCTTTCCAGAGCTTTCCATTACAGGCTATCCTCCTGAAGATTTAGTATTAAGTAATCAGTTTATAGAAAATAATAAAAAAGCCCTAAATGAAATAATTGAGTCAACCAGAAATATTACTGCCATTATAGGATTTATCGATAAGGATATTAACGGAACTTATAATGCAGCCGCTGTAGTATCAAATAAAAAGTTATTAGCTACTTATAGAAAAAACAAGCTACCAAATTACGGAGTATTTGATGAAAAAAGATATTTCACTAAGGGTAAAGATTTAGTTGTATTAAAAAATTCAAAAATCAAAATTGGATTAAGTATTTGTGAAGATATATGGGATGATTATGAAATTTGTAAATTACAATCAGAATTAAACTGCAATTTGATATTAAATATCAATGGATCTCCATTCGATTTAAACAAAAAAGAATTACGAAAAAATCACCTTTCATCAGTTGCGAAAAATTGCAATTCCTACTTGATTTATCTTAATAGTGTTGGAGGTCAAGATGAATTGATTTTTGATGGAAGTTCATTAGTTATAAATAATAAAGGAGAAATAATTTCTTCTTTACCTAGCTTCAGAGAAAGTAATGAAATTATAGATTTACAAATACCAGATTATAAAGCTATAGATAAACTTAAAAAATCCGAAATTGGCGAATATAAGATTATTGAAAAAGAGATAAAAATTATCGAAAAAAAAGATTCTAAATATATTCCTAATATTAACAAATCAAACAGACTAGAAGATATTTTAAATGCATTGATATTGGGTACTAAAGATTATGCGTGGAAAAATGGTTTTGAAAAATGTCTAGTAAGTTTGTCGGGAGGAATTGATTCTGCATTAGTAACTTATATAGCTACAATGGCTGTAGGTAAGCAAAATGTAAAAGTAGTTACCTTGCCATCTAAATTTTCATCTACCCACTCGATAACAGACTCAGAGCAATTATGTAAAAATCTTGGAATTGAGCTTAATAATATTCCTATAAAAGAATCTCATGAAATATTTTTGAAGAGCTTGAAAAATATGTTTGATGGAACTAAAGAAAATAATGCAGAAGAAAATTTGCAAGCAAGAATTCGAGGTAATTTGATAATGGCAATATCAAATAAATTCTCTTGGCTTGTTTTATCAACAGGTAATAAATCAGAAATGGCTACAGGGTATGCAACACTGTATGGAGATATGGCAGGAGGCTTTTCAGTTCTTAAGGATGTCCCTAAAACCTTAGTTTATGAATTATCTAAATTTATAAATAAAAATTCTGAATCAGAAATGATTCCAAAAAATATAATCAATAAAGCACCTTCTGCAGAATTGAAACCAGATCAATTTGATCAGGATTCATTACCTGATTATTCAATTTTGGATAAAATAATTGAAAAATATATAGAACAAAAAGAAAGTATTCAAGAAATTCTTAACTCTTCCGAGATAACATCAATAATATCCGAAGAAAAAATTATAGGAATTTTAGGTATGATTGATAGAAATGAATATAAGAGAAGGCAATCTCCACCAGGTATAAAAATAACTTCCTTGGCTTTCGGTAGAGATAGAAGATATCCTATATCATCAGATTATAAGTTTTCTTACAAAAATTATAGTTCTTCATAAGATTTTCATATTTATAATATAGGATTAAATTATGACTAGTAAATTTTTTATATTAACAACATTTTTTTTATCTATTTTTTTTATATCATGTGACAACACTCAATGGGAACCACCTGATGAGACCGAAGTTAAGATCGAGAAAAATTTATCAATTGAATTAGAAAATAAATACAGAGATATATTTATTAATTCAACAAAGTCAGTTGTTCAAATTAATTTATATTCAAGAGATGTTTTTGGTATCCCTGATAACAAAATTGGTACAGGTTCTGGATTTTTGTGGGACGATGAAGGCAATATACTCACAAATTATCATGTCATTCAACCTGCTATAACAAGCAATCCAATGATAGTAGTAAGGACTATAGATAATGATGAATATATGGCAAAAATAGTTGGATTGGACTCATCTGCAGATTTAGCAATAATTAAAATTTCTAATGAAAACATTGATAGTAATGAAGCAAATTTATATCCCTTAGATCTTCATGATTCAGACTTAATATCTCCCGGAGACCTTACAATTGCTATAGGCAGTCCTTTTGACCAAGAATTTACCATGACAACAGGGATAGTTAGTGCAATAGGAAGATCTTTGGATTCAACATTTACCCCTTATAAAATACCAAGTGTTATACAGACTGATGCAGCGATCAATCCAGGAAACTCTGGAGGCCCCTTACTAAATAAGGATGGAAAAGTAATTGGAATTAATACTCAGATAAAAAGTAGTTCAAGGCAAAATTCAGGAGTAGGTTTTGCAGTTCCTATAAATCTAGCTAAAAGAATAGTTCCTAACATTATTAAAGGGAAAGATCATGAATATTCATACTTAGGCATAACAGCTCTAAATTTAGATTTAGGCACAAGAATAAGAGCTGACATAGAGGAAAATTTTAAAGGGATATTAATACTCAGTGTTTTAGAAAACGGTCCCGCAAGTAAAGCAGGAATTATGGGAGATTCTTCAGCTAGAAGATCTGAAGTCAAATATGATGGAGACATAATAACAAAAATAGATAACTACAAAATAAATAGTTTTGAAGACTTAATATCTTATTTAGCACTTAACACTGACCCTGGGGATATAGTAGAAATAGAAGTAGTAAGAGATTATCAATACTTAACCCTGCAGGTTAAACTTGAAGCAAGACCAGATTAATTGCAACCTCTTAAATGTCGAAAAGACATGTGCCTTGAATAATTTAGAACATTTGTGCTATATTAATCATATATTAGTTATTTGGAGATAAAAGTGGCAAGAAAAAAAACAACTCAAAAAATCGAGAATGGGACAATTGAATTAACATTAGAGCAAATAGAAAAAAGCTTTGGTAAAGGCGCAGTAATGCGAATGAGTGAAAGCTCTGAAATTGATGAAACCATTCAATCTATTCCTACTGGATCAATTGGTCTAGACTTAGCTCTTGGCATCGGAGGATTACCAAAAGGAAGAATTGTAGAAATATTTGGAGCAGAAAGTGCAGGTAAAAGTACACTGGCTCTATCTTGTATAGCAGAAGCGCAAAAAAAAGGAGGACAAGCGGCTTATATCGACGTAGAGCATGCTATGGATCCTAGTTATGCTAACAAAATCGGAGTAAACAATCAGGAGTTACTAATATCACAACCTAACTCTGCAGAAGAAGCATTAGAAATAACTGATCATTTAGTAAGATCAGGAGCATTAGATATTATTGTTGTGGATTCTGTGGCCGCATTGGTACCTAGATCAGAACTTGAAGGAGAAATGGGAGATTACCACGTAGGTGCACAAGCCAGATTAATGTCTCAAGCATTACGTAAATTAACATCAACTATCCACAAAACAAATACTACTTGTGTATTTATAAACCAATTGAGAGAAAAGGTTGGAGTAATATTTGGATCTCCAGAAGTGACACCTGGAGGGAGGGCGCTTAAATTTTACAGTTCTGTAAGAATTGATCTAAGAAGATCAGAATCTATAAAAATTGGAGAAGATTTAGTAGGAAACAAAGTAAGGGTAAGAGTAGTAAAGAATAAAGTAGCTCCACCTTTCAAAAAGACTGAAATAGAGATTCTGTATAACGAAGGTATTTCTAAAGAAGGAGAACTTTTGGATATAGGTGTGATAAAAAATATTGTAGAAAAAAATGGTTCATTTTATTCATTTGAAGGCGAAAGACTAGGTCAAGGAAGAGAGTCTGTTAGAAAATTCTTAAAAAATAATCAAGAATTAGCAAAAAAAATAGAAGACCTAATCATGGATCCATCAAGCTCTGTAGAGAATGACACGCTTGATGCTCTAGAAGCGTAATGCAAAGCCTTTATTGAAAATTTATATTTTGTTGTAAAATCATAATGTGTTAGTTTTAATAATAATTATATTTTTTGCATTACTAGGAAGTGCATTCATAAGTGCTTCCGAAGCATCAATAATAGCCGTTAATAAGGTTAGAATAAAACATTTATCAGATCAAGGTAATAAAAAAGCACAGGCGATAGAAAAAACTCTAAATGAAAACGAAAAGTTTTTTGGTACACTACTGCTTTTTGGTAACTTATTAAATGTCCTAATTGCAACATTAGTAGGTGCATTAGTTCTAAATATTTTTGGCCAAGGATCGGTCAATGGTGTAATTGTTGCAACGATTATTTCTACTGTCATAGTAGTAAGCTTCGGAGAATTAACTCCCAAATCTCTATCTACAAGAGTTGCTGATCAGTGGTCACTATTTGTAATTAAAGTCATCCGAGGCTTAATGAAAATTTCAGGACCAGCAGTTTGGACTTTTACCTTAATACCTAAGGTAATTACTAAAACATTACTCAAAGAATCAATAAATGAAAACCCAGCAGTTACAACTGGTGAATTAAGAAAATTAATTGATATAGGAGAAGAAGAAGGAACGTTAGAATCTGCACAAGGTGAAATGTTAGAAAATATTTTCAGGTTTAGTGAAACAGAAATAAAAGATATTATGACACCCAGACCTGAAATTATATGGGTAGAGGAAAATATATCTTTAAATTCTTTCTTAAAAATTTATAAAAAAAATCCTCATACAAGATTCCCTGTTTGTAAAGATTCATTAGATGAAGTTGTAGGAATAATTAGCGTCAAGGATGTGATGTTATATTTATCAAATGAAACATCTGATAAATCAAAACCCATTAGTTCATTGATGAGAGAAGCTATGTTTTCACCGGAGATGAAACTTCTTGATGAATTACTTGAAGAATTCCAAAATTCTGGGCATAAAATGACTATGGCAATAGATGAGTTCGGAGATATTTCAGGTGTACTAACGTTATCAAGATGTATAGAAAAAATAGTAGGTGATGTTGGAGAAGAAGGGCAATTACCAAAGAAAAAGATAATTAAAGTTGGGAATGATACATACATGGTGGATGGAGGCATTTCAATAGATGAAATAAATGATGAAATAAACTTAGAAATACCCGAAGGCAGATATGAAACTTTAGCAGGATTCATAATAGATAGGCTGCAGACAATCCCAGAAATTAATGCTCGTACAAACTTTAGAGGTTCAAGATTTACTATTTCCGAAATAAATAAAAATAAAATTGTAAAGGTACAGATTAGAGTTCCTTCTATTTCTACGAAAAAAAATGTTAACAAAGTATAATCTTGTTCATGAAATAAGGAAGAATATCCCTACAAATGTAAAAATGGGAGAAAAGAAAATTATAGTAGGATGTTCTGGAGGACCAGATTCCACTTTTCTTTTAAGGGTTCTTCTTGAAACAATAAAAAATCCTACTGAGAATATTTTTATATGTCATATAAATTTCAAATTAAGGGGCAAAGATTCGGATTCAGATGAAAAATTTATTAGAGAAACTGCAGAAGCACTTAACTTAAAACTATATTCATTTGAGCAAGACTTAAGTGCCTGCAATTCTGGAATTCAAGAGAAAGCAAGAGATTATAGAATTGATAGATTTATAGAACTATCAATAAAAGAAAATACAAATTATATTTTTTTAGGTCACAATCTTGATGATCAAGTAGAAACCATATTATTAAATATAGTTAGGGGTTCAAACTTAAAGGGATTATCTGGAATCAAGAAAAAAAATACAATACAAAAAAAAGGTAAAAAAATAATCATTTATAGACCTTTAATTAATATTAGGAAAAAAGAAATCAAGAATCTTTGTAGTGAAAATAATATAAATTTTAGAATTGATAAGTCTAATAATTCAAACTATTATTCAAGAAATTTAATAAGAAATAAAGTTTTACCAGAGCTAGAAAAGATAAACCCAAATGTAACTGAGTCCATTTTGTCTTTGTCAAATATCGCGAATAAGGATACAGAAAAAATCAAACTATCAAATAATGAATTTGAAGGTATGAAAATAGATGCTGCAAAAGCTGTGATTTTTGAAAGATTCAAAAATATAGTCAACTCTAATGAAAATTATTTTTTTGGAAAAAAACATCATACTATGATAGAAAATATTCTCCAAGGAAAATCTAAATCAGAAAATTTACCATCTGACATCATTCTGACTCAAAAAGATGGGCAGTTTATTCTAAAAGAAAAACAGGATAAAAAAGAAACTATAAATAATCCCATTCCAATTGAAGTTCCAGGAGCTATTCAAATTAATGAAGAATTGAAGATAGAATCAAAAATTATAAATAAACCTGAGAACTTAAATATTTATGATGAAAATATAATTTTGGTAGGAGAAAAATTTATAAATAAAAAGTTATTCATTAGAATAAAAAAAGATGGAGATAGAATAAAACAATTCAAAAATTCAGAAATTTTAACACGAGTAAAAAAGGTTTTATCAAATTATAAAAAAAATAACAATAAAGAAGCCTTGCTTCTATGCTCAGAAGAAAATATTTTATGGGTTATTGGTGTAAGACAATCTGTTGACTCGTATGTGCAAAAAAATGATAAAAAGGTTATAGAATTTTCAATATTAAAAAATTCTGTTCAATCTTGAGGATACATTTATTCCAGGCTTTCTTCCTCTTCTAGCTATATCGTTACCGTCTATTTGTTTTATATCAGCTCTAAAATTAATTTTAGAGCCTCTAGCTATATAATTATCTATTCCAAATCCTGAAACAGGAGATTCCTCATCCACATATTTCTTAATATCATCAGGGGATAAATCTCCACTAACATAAATTTCGGCTCTATCAATATTTTCACCTTTTAGCTTTAATGAAATTTCCTCAACTAAGCTTGGTGTTATCCCTCCTCTTTCTAATGGAGTTTCAATTCTAATACCCCTTAAAGATTCATTAAGTGCTTTCCCTACTTGAATCGCTTCTTCTACTTCATCCTTAAATGTATCGATTAAAACAACTCTGGGAACATTTTTTTCCATATGTCTATCAAAGGCTAATGCAGCTCTGACAGTTTCTCCCATTATTAATACTAGAGAATGAGACATTGTTCCTGAAGGCGTTGTATTAGTTAACTTACCTCCTATTATAGAACTTACAGCAGAGCACCCTCCTATATATGCTGAATAATCAACCTGACCAGCTACTGATGGGTGAACAGATCTTGAGGCAAAACTAACAACAGGAATTCCAGATGCAGCAACTACACATTCATGAGCAGCAGTCGCCCAAGAACTACAAGAAGTTAAAGTTCCAAGCATTGAGGTTTCATAAAGACCAAAATTTGCAAATCTTGATCTTATTCTTAATACAACTTCATCTTTAGCAACCTCGTTTCCTTCTTGTAAAGCCCAAACTTCTCTATCTGCTTCAGGAAGAACATTTTCAAGGAGTTCAATGATTTGATTGATTCCGCATACTATACCCTCTGATGTAGATTCTATTTCATAGGTTACAAAAGGATTTAATCCTTCATTACGTAATATATTCAAAGTTCTGTGGTGATAAACTTCTGAGGTATCTCCGACAATTAGAGATCTATTTATAGGTATCTTTTCATTATTAGTCATAAGTTTATAATTATACTATTTTTTTAAATAACTTTAATCTAAGCTTTATTAGCCCAACAATATCTTCAAGGGCTGTACTTACAATATTTACACTTGTATTTGGATCATCAGTCCATTTAACCGGAATTTGATCTATTTTATAATTCTGGCTTCTTGCCAATATTATTATCTCTGTGTCAAAAAACCATTTATTATTAGTCACATTTTGGATCAAATTGAGTGCTTTTTTTCTGGAAAATGCTTTAAATCCGCACTGCATATCATCAATCCTACTAAATGGAAAGAAAAACTTAATCAAGATATTGTATGATCTTGAAGTTATTTCTCTAATTTTCTTTCTTCCTATGACCTTAGATCCTTTAGATAGCCTTGAACCAATGGATATATCATTACCTTTTTTGGAAATAGATTCAATTAATGGACGTAAAAAAATAAGTTCTGTTGATAAATCTATATCCATATACGCAACTATGTCCGAATTAGATTTATTAATAGCTACCTTAATTGCCCTCCCTCTACCTCTCTGGGAAAGATAAAGATATTTATCAACTATATTTTCTTGAATAAGTTTATTAACTATAGATTTTGTATTATCTGTTGAACCATTATCAACCACAGTTATTATAAAGTCATACTCAGGTATTTTAGAAATAAATTCTCTTACTTTAGCTAATTGTTTGGCTAATGAATTTGCCTCATTTAATACAGGAAATATAAGTTCAATGTTCATACTAATGAGAAAAATGCCTTCTGTTAGTTAACACCATGGTTATATTATGGTGATTAGCCCTCTCTATAACTTCACTATCCTTAAGCGAACCACCTGGTTGTAAAATAGTCTTAATATTATTTTCAGCAGCAATATCTATACTATCTGGGAAAGGGAAAAAGGCATCAGAAGCTAATATAGAATTATTTGTTAGCAATTTACCTGCTCTAGATAATGCTAAATTGACACTATTTATTCTATTTGGTTGACCTGATCCAATACCCAAAATAGATTTACCTTCAGTTATTACAATAGCATTAGACTTAATGAATTTTGTGGTATTCCAAGCAAAGAGTAATTCATCAAAAGAATTTTTATCAGGCTTGGAATTTGTAACAAAATCCCAATCTTCAATCCTTGGAGATTGATTATCTTTTTCTTGATATAGTAAACCTCCATTAATTGTTCTGTATTCATAATTTTGCTGCAAAAAATTTGATGATAACAATCTAATATTTTTTTTCTTACTTAATATCTTAAATGCATCCTCAGAAAAAGATGGAGCAATAATTACATCATAAAATGTTTTAGAAATTTCAATTGCAGTTTTGGACTGCACTTCGGTATTAAAGCCAACTATTCCTCCAAAGGCTGAAACAGGGTCTCCTCTAAGTGCATTTTCATATGATTCAAGTTGATTGTCAGTACTAGATAATCCACAGGTGTTTGTATGCTTTACTATACTAACAGTATGATCAGAAAATGAATTAGCGGACGAAAAAGCAGCATCAGCATCAAGAAAATTCAAATAAGACATTTCTTTACCATGTAATAATGTTGAATTAGCAATTCCTAAATTTTGCTCTGAATAAATTGCTGATTTT
>CEOF01210521.1_pt1 | contig 11145 bp, 12 predicted proteins | sample 361311 | NCBI WGS metagenome assembly CEOF01 (sample SAMEA2619667, study PRJEB7988) | marine metagenome | biome: marine biome (ENVO:00000447); feature: surface water layer (ENVO:00002042); material: "saline water (ENVO:00002010), including plankton (ENVO:xxxxxxxx)" | depth 5 m
CCAACAATAGCAGCAAGTGCATCCGAGATATAATCACCATTTAAATTCATCGTTGCTATTACATCGTAATCAGATGGTCTTAAAAGGATTTGCTGTAAGAAAGCGTCCGCAATGACGTCTTTTATTATCAAAGAATGTCCATCATTATCAATTACTTGCCATGGCCCTCCTTCAAAATCAGATGATTTAAATTCTCTTTTTGCTAAATCATAACCCCATTCTTTAAATTTGCCTTCTGTGAACTTCATAATATTTCCTTTATGAACCAAAGTGAGGGATTTTCTTTTTTGAGAAATTGCGTAGTTAATTGCTGATCGAACCAATCTTTCAGTACCTTCAACAGAAATCGGCTTTACACCAAATGATGAAGTGTCAGGAAATCTAATCGTGTCAACTTTCATTTCATCTATGAAAAATCTTTTAACTTTTTCTAACTCATCAGTTCCATGAAGCCATTCAATTCCAGCATATATATCCTCAGTATTTTCCCGAAATATAACCATATCAACAAGCTCAGGTTTTTTTACAGGTGAAGGGACCCCGCTAAACCATCTAACAGGACGAACGCAAGCATAAAGATCAAGAATTTGTCGCAAAGCAACATTTAGCGACCTTATTCCTCCTCCAACTGGTGTGGTTAATGGCCCTTTTATCGCTATTAAATTTTCTTTAATAACGCTAATTGTTTCATCTGGCAGCCAATTATTATATTCATTATTTGCTTTTTCTCCTGCAAAAACTTCTTTCCATATAATCTTTTTATTGCCAGAATATGCTTTTGATACAGCTTGATCAAAAACATGTTGAGATGCTTTCCAAATATCTGGACCTATACCATCCCCTTCAATAAAAGGAATTATTGGATTGTTTGGAACCAATAGCTGGTCATTTTTAAATGTTATTTTTTTACCATTTGAAATATCAGACATTTTTCTTGTTTACCTTATCTTTCTTTTTTTCTGGTTTAATAGATTTTTTTGTAGCAGTTTTATCTTTTTTGTTATAATCGGTTTTATAAAAACCGCTTCCTTTAAATATAAGCCCTGTGCCTCCACTAATTAGGCGCCTTACACTGTTTGAGCATTTTGGACATTCTACCAAAGGCTCATCAGACATTGCTTGAAAATATTCAAATGTATATTGGCACTTTGTGCATTTGTAATCGTAGGTAGGCATGATGCAAAATTCTAATAAATGTATTAATTAAATTTAAATACATTAAATAATATTTCTTAAAAAAATATTTCTATTAATTCCTTGAGGGCATTTTTTTCTTTAGCTGCTTCAAAACAAATTCAGAAACATAGTTTGATATATCCCCACCTAAGCCTCCGACATTCTTAATCATTGTTGAATTGATATGGATATATTGTTCAGCAGTAACCATAAGCAAGGTTGATACATTTTGATTTAAATGATTATTCATCATAGCCATTTGAAATTCGAACTCAAAATCTGAAACATGTCTCAAACCTCTAATTAAAGCACAAGCATCCATTTTTCTTGCAAAGTCTGCAATTAAACCATTTGTTGATGCAGTTTCTACATTGTTAATGTGATTTGTAGAATTTTTAATCATTTCAACTCTCTCTATTGCTGAAAAAAGTGTTTTTTTATTAGGATTCTCAGCAACTGCAAATATAATCTTATCAAATATTTTTGATGCTTTTTCACAAATATCTATATGGCCTTTGTGTATTGGGTCAAAAGTGCCAGGATAAAGAACTATTTTCATGATTATTCGTTATTCCAAAATGAAACGTAGGAATCTCCAATTTTTCTTTGACGGTTTGGTTTTCTTATAAATTTATTTTTTGATGATTCAAGAATGAATTTACCTTCTTTTTCTAGAGCATGACATGATAATTTAATTAATGTATCAATATGAGGATATTCATAAGGAGGATCGGCAAAAATAATATCATATTTTTTATCAGATTTTATAAATTTTAATCCATCAGACCTTGAAAATCTAAAATTTATTCCAGAAAAATTTGAACTATTGATTTTCAACAGTGAATATACTCTGATGCTTTTATCAACAAAAAAAATATTATTTACACCCCTGCTTGCAGCTTCAAAGCCAATTATACCAGTACCTGAAAATAGATCTAAAAAATTTTTACAATTTAAGGGTTCAATAGTATCGAATAAACTTTTTCTAACAATTGATTGAGTAGGTCTATATGAAAAATTTTTTACAGTTTTAATTCTTTGCCCTTTAAATCTACCTGAATGAATTTGCATACACTATTAGTACAGCTTTGAATAGATAGATAGGAATAAAAAAGCTTTCTCCGTATTAGTTTCACTTTCAAAAGAGTAATCAAACTTATCCAATGAAATATTATTGGCATAATTATTTATGTAATTAAGAAAATCTAAAGATTCATCTTTTTTGGTGAATTTTAATATGATGGGAGTTATTAAATATCCATTTTCATTAATAGGGCTTAAAGATTTCATGACTGGGGTTTCGTACTTTAATAATTCTGCTTCCAAAAGCGTTTTATTGATTTCGGTTGATGAAATAGGGTAATCTTGGATACCAATTTTTATAATGAAACCATGTAAATAAAGGCTTTCTCCTTCAATCTGTCTTAATGAAAAACTTACAACCTCACCTATATTTGCAATTAATGAATCAGCATTTTTTGAACCGACAAAGTTTAAGGAAAGCATATCTTGAGATGAAGATAATTCAATTAATGAACTATTCGAAAATCTGTCAAAAACATCTACGGTGATTGAGCTTAAATTTAATGAACTTGAAAGTATCTTATTCACTGATAAAGATTCGTCAACAGTTTTAACCACAGATAAAGCTTCACTAGTTGAATTATTATCAATATCTATATTTTTTAAAAGAGATAGAAATTTTTCTGAGATTGAATTTAAAAAATTTCTTTCACTCAAGTTGAAATTAGTTAAAGCTGGAAAATTGTTAAGTTGCTTTTCAATATAATTTTTGTATAAATCAGGTGCTTCTCGCTTTAAAACAAATAGTCCAAATAAAATACTTATAATAAGAATAAAAGTAAATTTAAAAAATCCTACAGATTTTTTTTCACCTCTTAACACTTCTTCATTAACCTTTACAACTTCATTGTTTAAGGTATTATTTTTTAAAGCATCTGAATTTCCATATGTGTATTCTTGAAAACCAGGACCATCAAAAAAATTTATTACAACACCTTTTAATTTACCATTTGCTATTGGAGTTAAAACATGAAGTTTTTCCTGATCGTCTTGATTTAAATTTCTTGGAAAAGCTACTCCTTCTAAAATAAAACCTGACAAAGCAGTCAGTTGAGTAATTCTTTTTGAACCAAAGTGTTTTCTCCTTCTTGGTGTTAGCTCACCTAGGATTAGTATTTGACCTTTGAAAATTTCTTTTAAATAAGAGGAGCCATTTTCATTGTTTACTTTCCATGAATTTTTAAAATTTCTGATATTGCCATTAAGAAACCCATCAGGAGTATAAGTAAAATATTTATAGTCTGTTTTTTTAGGATAAATAACTGTAGAACCTTTTTCTGGGTTTAAGCCGAAAAAAGCGCTTGATTCAGTTCCCATCCAATAAGTTTCACTTCCAAGCTGTTGAATAGCAACTTTTAATGGATCAGCAAAGGCTCTGGCAAGCCTAATGACAAAAACTTTTCTATGTTTTCTATAAAACCTACCAAAATACTCAAAATCACCGTCATAGGGCCACCTTTGATTTATTGTCCACTTTGAAAATTCCAATCCATCATGTTCGGTCATATCATCATCAAGATCAACCATAACGTGATTACAAAAAGAATCTGGGATGCTGACATAAACCCTATCTCCATCAAAAGCTATATCCCTTCGTATGTGCTGTAAGGCAGAATCAATATTTGAAACTATGTGTTTTGCGGGATTAGAGTTTAGCAGTGGCTCATTTAAAGATTTAGAAGATAAAGCAGTTAAAATATTTTTTCCATCTCTTTTAACCCATTGAGCGCATAAAAGATGAGATTTAGTTATAGCAAGGTGGATCACTTATAATTTATTGCCTATCCCAACTTTTTGTTCCGTCATTAATATATCCATGATTACTTGCTTTAAATGAAAAAAGAGCAAATCTTCTTCTAATAACAGTTTCCTTAATAGGGCTATCCACTCTAATAGAATTTCCTTCATCTTTTATAGATATATCATAAGGAATATTTGTTACCGGACATACATTCATGGATGAATCAGGCATGTAGGTATCATAGAAATTGACAACCTCAACTCTTTGAGTGGGTACTTCTTCAACTAATTTAACAAAATTAGAATCGGATGTAAAGTTAGCTAACAATCTTTTCTGTATGTAGGATGTGTCATTTCTGGATAACTCTTCAGAAAACATTACAATAGTAGCTGTGGTATCAAATATGGTATCTCTTCTACTCATAGGGAATCCAAAAGTAGTGTCAAATTCGATATCAAAACCCTTAGGAACATTAACTTCAAAGGTTTTACTATTAAGCGTAATCAATTGAGCGCCTAAATAAGTAGAATCACCAGTTAATGAATCCCTGACAGAATTTACGACGTCAAATGTCCACCATCCATCGTCTGAATATTCACCAGTAATTGATTTGTAAAAATTTTGAGCATCAAATAAATTTTCCATGTTAAAATGGCTTTTATTTTGGTAAAACTCTTCCTCGCTCCAAATGGCTCTTGGTACATAAATACATACAATCATAAATAGAAAAGCGACAACAATGCCGAGTTCTAATAAATCAGAAAACAGTTTTTTATTTTTTTGAATATAGTTGTTGGTTTTGTTGCTCATTAAATATTACTCGAGATAATTAGATAGTGCATAATATAAACACTTTTAACCCATTGTAAAAAAGAATTAATCTAACATGATTCGTTTAAATTTAGGACCAATATTTTCCGAGCTTTCCATCAGGTTTTTGATTATATTTTTTTGATTTTTGCTTAAGGATCTTGGGGTTATTATCTGAATTTTAACAAGTTGGTCGCCTCTTGAAGACCCCCTTACTTTTGGGAAACCTTTTCCTCTCATTCTTAAAATTTGCCCAGATTGAATACCAGAAGGAATTTTAAGCTTTGCTTTACCGTTTAATGTTGGTATCTCAAACATAGCGCCAAATACGGCATCATGAAATTCAATTTGAGCTTCTGTAATTACATCTAAATCATTTCTTGTAAAAATTTCATGATCTATTTCAATAAAAAAAATGATAAGATCTCCCGAAATCCAACCATTTGGACCTTTATTTCCTTGCCCGTTTAAAGTCATATATTGACCATCTGATACACCTGCTGGAATCTTAACTTTTATTTCAACTGATTTTCTTTGTATACAATTTCCCCCACATTCATTACATGGGTTTTCAATTACTTGACCACTACCTTGACAAATTGGACACTCACGAACAGTTACTGACTGGCCAAAGAAAGATTGAGACATCTGTCGAACCTGCCCGGCACCATTGCACTGTTTGCATGACGTTGGCATTGTACCTTTCTTTGCACCAATTCCATCACATAGTAAACAAGTTTCATGCCTTTTAATTTTGATTTTTTTATCAACACCATTAAAAATTTCTTGATAGGTTAATTTAATTTCAAGTTTTAAATCTCTTGCTTTTCTGGATCTAGAAGTGCGCCTTGAACTACCAAAAATTCCCCCAAAAGGGTCAAAGTCAGCCCCAAAAATATCTCCAAAACTGCTAAAAATATCTTCCATTGACATGCTTCCGTGGAAACCTTGACCTGTGTGTGACTCACCCATTCCAACACCTGCATGACCAAATTGGTCGTACTGATTCCTTTTAGATTGGTCAGATAATATAGAATAAGCTTCAGCAGCTTCTTTGAATTTTTTTTCAGCCTCTTTGTCGTTAGGGTTTTTATCAGGGTGATATTTCATTGCAATTTTTCTATAAGATTTTTTTATCTCATCAGAAGAGGATGATTTGTCAACGCCTAATATTTCGTAAAAATCTTTCATGATGGAGTTTGGTTTACCACAACTTTTGCATGTCTTATAACCTTGTCTTTATATCTATAGCCTTTTTCATAAACTTCAATAATTTGATTATCTTTCATTTTAGAATTTTGTTTCATAAGTAGTGCTTCATGAAGTTCGTGGTCAACAATATCACCTACCTCACCGAATTGAAAAACTTCTAATTCTTTTAGCTTTTTATTTATTTTATTAGTTATTAAATGAATGCCATCTATTAATTTATTAACAGAAGAATCTTTTGAATCAGATAAAGCATTTTCAAGCCTAATTAAATCATCAAGAACTGTTAAAATTGATATTATTACAGATTCTCCTTCGTATTTAAAAATAAGTGAAAATTCTTTTTCTTTTCTTTTTTTATAATTTTCAAATTCAGCTTTAATCCTCAGATTCTTTTCTTTAGATAAATCGATTTCATTTTTAAGGATTTTAATTTCTTCTTTGAGTTTTTGCGTAGGAGTTAAGCGTATTTTTTTATCTTTTTTAGAGGGCATTTTGAATTACTTCTGTAAATTTTTTTAAAATTATTTGTTTATTAATATAATTAGTTCTTTTTGGTCCAATAACTGCTAATCTTCCTAAAACTGAATCACATTCAAAGTTCATAGAAATAATTGCGCAATTGTTAAAAATTGAGTCTTTGTTTTCACTTCCAATAATCATCTCAAGAGACGAGTCAGAGAATACACTTTCAAAATAATTAATTAGATATTTTTTATCTAGAGCTGGCAAAATTTGTTGAAATTTATCTATATCTTGAAATTCTGGATAGTGTAATAAGGCTCCAGCCGAGGAAGTAAAAATCAATTTTTCTTTGTCTATCGAAAAATATTTTTTCGAATCATTGATTATGACTTGAACTAATTCATGATTATAATTTTCAGTATCATTCAATCTTCGAATTATAGAATTTTGTATTTTAAATAATGATAACCCAATCAATTTATTTTTTAAATCTAAAACAATTTTTTCTATAAACGAGGTTTTAATCTTTAAATCAATGTTTAATACAATTGATCTAATTAAACCGTTATCTAATGTCAAAATCATCATTAATCGAGAATCGCTATTTATATTAACAATCTCTATGTTTTTCAATATGCTTGTGTCGTTATCGTGAAGCATAACTACGCTATACATTTTGCTCATTTTGCTTAACATGTATGCTGTCGCTTCTAATAACTGTTCTGTATTTTCAGAACTAGAGTCTAGTTTTTTTTCAATTTCATCTTTTTTGATTTCATTGTTATTCAAAATATCACCAAAAGAATCTACATAAATTCTATATCCTAAATCGGTCGGAACTCTTCCTCCAGATATATGATAATGCATTAAGAGATTTTTCTTTTCAAGAGAATTCATTAAAAATCTTATATGAGAAGATGAATAGTTATTAAAATAATGTTTTTTCAAATGGTTTGAAGATATTGGACTACATAAATCGATGTATGATTCTACAACGGCATTCAATACAGACAATTCTTTTGGCTCAATATTTATTTGATATGGAATTTTCATACTATAAAATTAACTGATAATGATTTTTCTAGTCAATAACAAGTATTCTACTTTATGTACTTCGATGTAGCTCGAATTGATCCAATTGTGCTTATCATGATTCCAATAAAAATAAGTGTCACTGAAAGCATGTAAGGATCAAAGTTAATCTTAAATGAAATAATATCATCTATAATAGTATTGCTATAATCAATAAGAAAATATAATGCTATTGATGACAACATTGACCCAAAAAAACCATGAAAGAGACCTTCAATTATAAATGGAAAGCGTACAAATGATCTAGTCGCTCCAATTAACTGAAAAGACTTAATTAAGTTTTTTCTGGAAAAGATCGTAAGCCTAATTGTGTTGGAAATTACAAATATAGAAATTGCTAATGATAAAATAAAACATAGTATTGCAATTTGGGAAAATCTTTCATAGTAAGATTCTATTCTTGAAATTAAACCTGATTGATATTTTATTTCATCAACAACTGGGAGCATCTCTAATCTTTTAATTATAGGCATAATTTCAAGCTTTTCGATACCGTCTTTTTCAACGTTTACAACGCAACTTGCGGGTAAAGGATTAAATCCTACTAGATCAAAAATGTCCTCACCAAACTGTGATTTGAAAATTTTTTCAGCGTCTTTTTTTGAAATCAAAGTAGTAGAGCGCACGCCCTTTATAGAGCCAATCTGATTGATAGCATTCTTTAATTCGTCATCAGTAAAACCTTCTTTAAAAAAAACTTCAATTTTATATTTAGCTCGTAAATATTCTATAATCTTATTTGTGTTTTGATTGCCCAAAATAAGACAACCAACAATAGATAGCGTAAGAAAAACAGAAAAAATAGTAGCAAAAGAAGTTAGTTTATGCCGAAAGATATTTTTAAAACCCTCTGAAATTAAAAATGAGAATTTATCCATTTTAAGACCTCACGGACCCATTTTGAATTTCAATAATTCTATGGCCTCTGCCTTTGATTAAATTATAATTATGAGAAGCCATTAATATTGTAGTTCCAGCCTTGTTAATATTTTCAAAAATCTTAATTAATTCAAAAGAAGTTACTGGATCAAGATTACCAGTAGGCTCATCTGCTAATAAAATGTCAGGTTCTTTTATCATGGCTCTTGCAACGCAAGCTCTTTGCTGTTCTCCGCCAGAAAGTTCATGAGGATAGTGATTTACCTTATTGCTCAACCCAAACTTATCTAATGACTTTTCAACCAATTCCGTAATTTCTCTTTTTGGAGAACCTAAAACATGCAGAGGAAGAGCTATATTTTCAAATAAATCCCTATCATTCATAAGTAAATAATTTTGAAAGACCATTCCTATCTTTTGTCTGAGCTTTGGTAACTTTTTTGACTTCATCCCTGAAGAGGTAAATTTGTTTACAACTACATTGCCTACTTGTGGCAATAAATCCATATAAATAAGACGAAGCAGGGTTGTCTTACCTGAGCCTGTAGGTCCAATCATGAATATAAATTCAGATTCGTTTATATCTAAATTAACATTTGTAACACCACCACCTTTTTTAAAAGTGTAGGACACATTATCTAAGTGAATCATGATGTAATTTAAATTATAATCTGCTGACTAAAAAAGAAGATAAATAAAATAAAAATATATAATTAATAGTATAGCAGAAAACATGCGACTTATTGGCTGATTCATTTTTGATATAGCAATTAGTAGAAATCCCAATAAGAATAAAAAGTAAACTTCTCTATTCATCATTTGAATAGGAGATTCAAGTTGTGATATCATTGATGAGATACCTAATACACATAATATATTAAAAATATTTGAACCTAAAATATTACCTAATGAGATATCGCTTTCTTTCTTAAAAGCTGCAACTACTGAAGTAGCTAATTCAGGTAATGAAGTGCCAAAAGCAACTATGCTAACGCCAACAACAGCTTCCGATATACCTAGCCTGTTGGCTAAAGAAATTGCACCATCAACAAATAAATCAGCGCCATAAGCTAAGACACAAATTCCTCCCAAAAGAAACAGAAAAATTCTATTATTAGAAATAATATTTTCAGGAATTTCTTCATCATCTCTTTTTTCCGATATACACAACAATATATAATAGATTAAAGAAAGAAACATTATTAATCCTTCAAATCTACTGATTAGCCCATCGAAAGCAAAAAAAATAAAAATTATTGTAATGATTATATTTATCCATAAATCTTTTTTTATTTTTTTATAAATACAAGAAACAGGAAAAATCAAAGAACTTAATCCTAAGACTAGTCCAATATTAGCTATATTTGAGCCAATGGCATTTCCCACTGATAAAGATGAGCTATCATTCAATGCTGCGGTTATACTGACAATTAGTTCAGGCAATGAAGTGCCAAAAGCAACTATTGTAAGACCAATAATTAATGGAGAAATTTTTGATTTTTTAGCAATACTAACACTGCTCCTAACGATCCAATCAGCTCCAAAATAGAGCATTGTAGTTCCAATAAGTAAATAAAATAAATCAATTATCATTTTATAAAAAGTTTATTATCATTGATATATTTCCATACAGGCTGAGAAACCATATATCGTATGGTTTTACCATTTTTCCATCTTTCTCTGATTTTGCTTGAAGAGATTTCAATCCTTGGAATATTGGAAAATTGAACATTTGATAATATCCAATTAGGAATATCACTGGGGTTAAAGCCAGGTCTAATTGCCACAATCAATTTACACTCATTTAAAATTTTCTTTGAATTTTCCCATTCATGGAAATTTTTCAAAGTGTCACTTCCAATTAAATAATAGAGATCATCTGTCGATATATTATTATTGTCCTTGAAAGCAATTATAGTTTCATAAGAATATGAAACACCCCCTCTAACCATTTCAATGTCAGATAATTCAAAGTTGGGGTTATCTTTGATGGCTAATTCTAACATTTTCACTCTCATATCGATTCTTGAAGTTCTCTTATTTTTTTTATGAGGAGAGATATTAGCAGGAATAAAAATTATCTTATCAAAATTTTCGGCTTCAAATATCGTTTGAGCAATTATTAAATGTCCTAAATGTGGTGGATTAAATGTGCCACCAAAAAGACATATTTTCATAGAAAACTACAATTCATAAACACGTTTTTTTACAAACCAATCATCAACTAAATATACCATCTTTATTTCTTTTATAAATTTTTTGTTTTCCATATAATATTTATTAGCCTCATCAAAGTTTTTTTGATGGATATGGCAAGCGATAATTTGCATATGAGCAAAGCCGTGGAAATCAGTATCATAATAAATTTCAATTATTTTATCAAAAGATAAGAGTGCAGCTTTATACTCTTCTAGCTTCATGTAAAGTATACCTGATTCATATACTTTCCTTGAGAGCTTATTTCTTATTGATATGATTGCATTTTGTGCCTCTAATCTTTTTGGAGAATCTGGATAATCATCAATGTACTCCTGCAGTTTTAACAAGGCTTTTTCTGTAAATGTTTGTTCGTGAAAATATTTTGGAGATAAAAAGACATATGATTCACAGATTCTATAACGAGCATTCTCAATATATGAACTAAATTGCATTCTACGAATTAATTTGTCATATTCTTCAATTGCGAGAAG
>CEOF01033201.1_pt1 | contig 11144 bp, 8 predicted proteins | sample 361311 | NCBI WGS metagenome assembly CEOF01 (sample SAMEA2619667, study PRJEB7988) | marine metagenome | biome: marine biome (ENVO:00000447); feature: surface water layer (ENVO:00002042); material: "saline water (ENVO:00002010), including plankton (ENVO:xxxxxxxx)" | depth 5 m
GCATCCTTTTTATTTACCCCAAATAAATCTAGTTGTTGTTTCGGTCCTTTGCCGTAATGAATATCCAACATACCCGAAAAATCACTCCGCACTTTAACACTACGTTCAATCCATTCTGGTATAACTGTACTTTCATAATCTGGTCTTTTTGATCGTAAATTATATTGGGAATCAAAATCTTCAGCAGAGAATTTTTTGTGAAATGTTAATGGATCCATAATCAATAATTTATCCTTCACAAAACCGGTACAATTTTAATCATTGGCATAAAAAGAACGTGTATTGAATCACCTATCCATAATAATCATATAAAAAATTATTGGACGGGTCATAGTTACCGGCTTCTTCACTTTAAGTAGGGCCATAATTCTCTCGCGATTTTCTCTCCACTTTGGAAGGCTGCCTCAACTCTGCCCTGAATACACCAATCGCCACAAGCCCCTAATTTGTTTTCAATATCCAGAAATACTCGATCATTTTTTTGTTTTGTGACATTAGCATAACGCCACAATTTAATATTCTTAAAAGCTAGATTTTCAAATGGTAGGTCAATTGTATTTGATAACGTATCCAGCAAGTGATGAGAGGCCTTCTTAGGTTCCATGTCTATATTTCGATCGGCCCACTCATTTGATGAATGAACCAAAACAGATGGGTTTCCCATTCTGTCTGGCTTCGATGAATTAAGTGATATCCAACTGATATCACTATTCTTCACAATCGCAGCGTCAAAACCTAATTCAATTGGCTCCTCAAAACCAAGCATTAACGAGAAACACGAAGACATCTTAATTTCACTTAGAGTATCCCAGAAATCAAAAACCCTTGGAAAAATTTCATTCGTTTGCGGCGCCGGCACCGCAGATATCACCCAATCATAACAACCTAACGATTTATGTTCATTGTCATATAGCTCCCATAGATCGTCGTGAGGTTTAATCCCCTCAACTTTCGTTTCAAATATTATTTGGGCATTGTGAGATAAACTATCAAGAAAACTGTTCATAGCAGGAGTACCAATATAATGAGGGAACTCCGATCCCCACTTACTCTGGAATTCTATTTGGCTACCATTGATTTCAGCAAACCGAGCATTCCATTGCTTAACAACTTCACGTTCAATAAATGGTTTCAAAAACGATAGGAAATTCTTATCTTTTACAGTAAAAAACTGAGCTCCATGATCAAACTCAAAATTATTATTTACCCGAACACTAATTCTACCACCCACTTTTGTTGATTTTTCAAATATAGTGATATCTGCTGCATTTTTGAGTTTATGGAATATGGTTAATCCAGACAGCCCAGCACCTATTATTGCTATACTTTTCTTCGCCATAGACTACCCACACGTCGGCTTCATATTCACACATACTATTTGTCGTACGAGTTAGAAAAGTATAAAGATCATTTTTTAAATAGTAATTCTCTTTCTGAGAAAATTAGGACAAACGACAACATAAATGTCGTTTGTCCATTTTGATATTGCTCTTTACGCGTGCCACGTGAACTGTTGTGGTTTTCTCGACGAATTTTGCGAAATGACAATATTAACTAATGCTGGCCCTGGAAATGCCATGGCCGCTTCGAGAGCAGCAGGTATATCCTTTGGATCTTCGACAAAGATACCCTTTCCGCCAAAGTCTTCCATAACTTTGTCATAACGTGCCCCATATATTAATGCATTTGGCTTCATCTTCATCATTGGATCGTCGGGAATGTCAGGCATCCCCGGTCCTATTCCACCATTATTTAGAACAACGATCTTTGCAGGTAGATTATAACGGGCCAATGTTTCCATTTCCATTCCAGAAAAACCAATGGCTGAGTCACCTGAGAGGTGGATTACTGGTCGATCAGGATGCACAACACAAGCGGCTATGGCATGCCCAAGTCCTACCCCCATGGTTCCATAGGTTCCAGCATTCAAGCAGGAGCGAGCGTCAGAAACTGGTAATTGGGTAAGACCGATGTCCATGGTTCCTGCGCCTTCAGCACTAAGGATAGCATTTTCTGGCATCCAGGCCGCGACATCACGCAACGCCCTATAATAACCAGCTGGTGCTGTGTCATCATTAACTTGCGATTTAATAGTTTCCACATTTGCCGAAATTTTGTCACCAAGGGCAGTGCGCCAGGGAGTATCCTTGGGATAAAACCATTGCCGACCTTCTAAGGCCTTGTTCATTTGGCTCATTATCGCCTTGCCATCGCCTACAAGCGCTACCTCTGAAGGTTTATTGTGGCCTATTTCTTCCGGAGAGATATCTAGTTGAATCACTTTTACATCCGGAGAAAACCTTGGAGGCAAACCAAAATGGAAAATCCAGTTAAAACGCGCCCCCATAAGGAACACCACATCTGCCTGCTGCAAAGCTAAAGTGCGGGCTGCTGAAGCTGCAAGTGGATGGTCGTCTGGGACAACACCTTTACCCATAGGAGACCTTACAAAAGGGAGTTGTGTACGGTCAATGAACGCCCTTACTTCATCTTCAGCATGCGCCCATGCCATTCCTTTTCCAACTAAAACCAATGGTCGTTCTGCACTCTCTAACACGTCTAAAGCTGCTTCAATATTTTCTGTTGGAGCGATCATTTTTGGCGGCTCGGGAACCCGCTCAACCTGTGTAATATCGGTCAAGTCACATTCACCTTGAATGATATCGTCTGGCATATCTAGATAACACGCACCAGGCCTTCCATATATGGAATGTCGTGTTGCCATTTCGACGTAATATGGAATTCGTTGGACGCTTTCTATGCCATGAGCAAATTTACAAAACGGACTTGCTATAAGAACCTGACGTTCTTCTTGAAAAGCCCCCATTCCGCCGCGGTATGTCTCAGATGCTCCACCAATGAGTATCATTGGCCAACAATTTTGCTGTGCATTAGCCAACCCCGCCAATCCATGAACAACTCCTGGTCCAGTCACCACTATGCACGCACCTGGACGCCCCGTCATGTATCCATAAGCCTGGGCGGCATAAGACGCTGCCTGTTCATTTCTCATCCCAACATAATTTATTCCTTCTTTTTGTGCTGCTTCAGCTATTGGGCCTACAGGAAAACCTACCACCCCAAACAAGTGATCGATCCCTTGTTGCTTGAGACTTCTAGCAATAAGGGTTGCGCCATTGATTTTAGCCATTTATTTCTTCTCCCATTTAATCTGATAAAAAAGTCTACACGTTATGATCGCGAAGAGAAAATCGGTCATGTGATTTACTGCAAAAACATTGAATTAATTATCAGAAATCTCAAAAAAGATTGGCTTAGCTTAGGGAAATACCATCCAATATAATCCAAATATGTATAAAAATAGCTCCCGCATAAAGATTTATTTGTATGTTCCTGAAGCCTTTCCCAAAGCACCAAAATCTGCAATGAATGTTTCGCCTTTTCTAGGTGTTAACATGCCAGTCAATGTACCAGTGCTAACGATCTGCCCTGTTTTCATTCCGATACCAGTTCTAGACAATTCATTAGCCAACCACGTGAGCGGAATTAATGGATGTTCTAGAGCCGTTAATGCAGTTCCCTTCCTTTGAAGATCTCCGTTACGTAAAAGACTTACTTCGTTATTTGCTATATCAATATTTTTCCAGTCCACAATCGGAGGGCCATAAACCAAAATCCCTGACCCTGCCCCATCTGCCAAGATTGCCTCTAACGGAGGAAATTTTTTATCATGCTTAAATCGACACTCTGCCAGTTCTAGTCCTGGGTGCACGGAAGATACAGCATCAGCAATCTCATTTATTTTGTAACTGTCAACCCGTGGAGGTAGATCTTTCCCGAGGAATACCTGATACTCTGCCTCAGGGATAGGACTAGATAAATCATCAAAATCCACAGTGAATGGTGATTGCTTTATAAATTGTGAGTATACACGACCATAAATTGGTGTGTCAGTCCGAAGCGCTCGTTGCATTTCTGTGTTAGTTGCAGCGATCTTCCAGCCCTTCACCATCCAACCTAATTCTTGCTCAACCAGATGAGCTGTTCGATAAGCATCTGCTTTTGTCGGCGGGATCAGTTCTTTATCGAGCCCACTTTGTTGAAGGTTATGTTTCCTCAACCGAGCCAGCAAAGTAGCTAGTGCTCTCTGATTTTTTATTTGGAACATCCTATTCCTTACAAAATTCAACCCGTAAATTTTCTGAAACATACCTCGAGTAAAAATCACCTCGAGTGGCTTCAGCTTAAATGTACTAATTCAAGAATATTAACGGTATTGTATATCAACAGAAATGTTAGCTAAATTATTCAACATAATTACCACTATTTAATTCAACCTCTGATAGTATTTCTAGAGTCTACATTTTTGTAAAGAACTTCTCGTGGTGACGGAAACGTTATGTATCACGGGTAAAACGGCTGGGATCTGGCACCAAAACACTATTTAGAAGTTTTTTTGTATATTCATGACTCGGTTTATTAAATAAATGCTCCGTATCTTCATTTTCAACTATTTCTCCAAAATACATAACAGCAACGTGATCGGCTAAGTGTTCTACAACAGCTAGGTTATGGCTAATCAAAAGGTAAGTTAAACCAAGTTCATTTTTTAGGTCCATTAATAAATTCAATATTTGTGATTGAACCGAGACGTCCAACGCAGACGTTGGTTCATCGCATATCACAACCTCTGGCTTCATTACCAGAGCTCTTGCTATGGCAACCCGTTGACGTTGACCTCCAGACAGTTGACTAGGGTAACTATTTAGGTACCGCGAAGCTAAACCACAAAGATCCATCATTTCCTTGGCTTTCAAAAGCCAGTCCCGGGGTGTTCCTATTTTATGTACTCTGAGCGGTAGCGTTATAATTTCGAATATGGTTTTTCTTGGATTAAGTGAACTATATGGGTCTTGAAATATAGGTTGAACTCGTGCTGCTCTTTCAAATTGGGACAACTTTTCAAGCGGTTGTCCATCGAATAAAATATTACCTTTGGTAGGTTTTTGTAAACCTAATAACATTTTAGCCAGAGTACTTTTTCCACAGCCACTTTCGCCGACTAACCCAAGCACTTGTCCTTTGACTAGTTGGACTGAGACACCGTTTACAGCTACCAAGGCTTTTTTTGGTGAAAAAATTCCTGTGGAAATCCAAAAGGAACATTCCAAATTCTTTGTTTCTAAAATTGGCGTTACCATGGCTAGCCTGTTCACTATTAATTTCTATTTTCGGGAGCACTAACATCCCTTATACCATCACCAAGCATATTTACCGCTAGAACTAAAATCGATAGCGCGATCCCTGGAATGGTGATGACCCACGGATCAAACAACAGGAACTCTTTACCTTCGGCAATCATAAGCCCCCAGGACGGATCTGGTGGTTGAACACCTAGACCAAGAAATGAGAGCGAAGCTTCCAGTAGAATAGCATGAGCGACCTCAAAAGTTGCTATGACTATGAGATTATTTACTACATTAGGAAAGATTTCAGACAAGACGACCCGCCATGTTGGGCAACCTATCGCCCGAGCTGCAGATACGTAGTCCATATTACGTGCCTGTTGTGTAGCGCTTCGCATTACGACCGCGTAGCGATCCCAAAGAAGAAAGCCAAGAACCAAAATCACAGCATGCAGGGATCCGCCAACTAAGGCAACAACAGCTAATGCCACTAATACGATCGGCATTGAAAGTCTGGTTGTAATAATAAAGGTAATTACTGCATCAATTCGGCCACCAAAATAACCCGCGGTAATACCCAGCGCAGACCCTATAATCCCTGATATAAGGGCAGTACAAACCCCAATCATTAGGGAAATTTGAGCCCCATAAATAAGCCTACTCAAATAGTCGCGGCCTAAATTATCTGTCCCCAAAATATGTTTGGGATTATTATCCTCCATCCAAAACGGCGGAAGCAACCGTCTAGAAAGATCTTGGTCAAAAGGGTCATGCGGAGCTAATAGCGGAGCAAAAAGTGCCATAAAAACAATAGCACCTAAAACCGTCCCTCCAATGAGGATAGAGTTATGCGCAGAAATTCTCCGGAAGAGGCGCCTCGTCATATTGCTCCGAAGCGCGTTATCCGGGTCAAGTTTTTCGTGGTTAGCGGAGGTGTCAATCAATCTTTCATCTCCATCAACTTACTCGTATACGCGGATCAAGCCACGCATTTAAAAGGTCCGATATGAAAGTTAACCCTACGTAAAACAGACAAACGATCAGTAGAATTGCCTGGATGACGGCTATATCATTCCTAAGTATTGATTCCCACGCCAAGTAACCAATGCCCTGCATCGCGAAAACCGATTCTATAACTATAGCTCCCGAAAGCATATGCCCAAATTGAACTGATGCCAGAGCAACAACCGGTATAACTGCGTTTCTTAATGCATGTTTGAACAATACACGTAAAGGTTGTAATCCCTTCGCATAAGCTGTCCGAATATAATCAGCCGACAGAACCTCTAACATTCCAGATCTTGTTAATCTCATTATTGGCGGTGTTGAATAGTACCCTAAAGTAAAAGCTGGCAAAATGAAGTGTTGCCAGGTTTCATCCCCGCTTATGGGTGTCCATCTCAGGATTAGGCCAAATAACACCATCAACATTAGGCCCATCCAGAAAGTGGGTATCGCCTGCCCCGCAACTGCTATCGACATAGATATACGATCTATCCAAGAATCAGGTTTTAAAGCAGAAATCACACCAAATGGGATCCCTATAAGTAGAGATATAATAAGCCCTGAAAAAGCAAGCAGAAGCGTAGTTGGTAACCGCATTGCGACCAATTCGCCAACAGTTTCAGGAAAATAAAGTGAAGCACCAAAGTCACCTCTGAGTGCGTTGAATAACCAATCGGCATACTGAACAATCAATGGACGATCTAATCCATATATTTTACGTATGTCGGCTATCTCCTGTGCATTAGCATCTTCACCGGCCAGAGCTGTCGCGAGATCACCTGACATCCGCACCAGGAAAAATGCTATTACCGAAACAGTTAAAGCAACCAACACAACCAAGATAATTCGGCGTATAGTAAAATTCAGCATTCAGAGCACCATAAAGTTTGACACGGTATAATCCTGACCGAACGAAAAGCTGGCCTTCGAAAAAACCAGCTTTTCATAGATCTTTTTATTTCCACTTCGCTCGGTACAAATGCACGATTTCATCGGGTGTAGTTTTAAAATCTAAGTCATCGCTCATGCCGTAATAATAAGCGTAACTAAATAATGGTAGGGCATGCGCTCGCTCCGCAATTAATCGAAGAGCTTCACTATAATTCTTCTTTCTATCTGTTAAAACGATTGTACCATCCCCAGCATCTAAATATTTTTTTACATCTGGATCCAAGGCAAGGTCGTCAGAGCTATGATTAAAAAAGTAAGAAGTGATCCTAAACACGTCATTTACTGAACCCGAGCCCCAAGTCATAAAATTGAAAGGAACTTCGTCCTTTCGGACTTTATCGCGGAGCGCACTATATTTCATCCACTCCATATTGGCTTTGATGCCAACCTTAGCCATAAAACCCATCATCGCTTCTGCAAAATTTCTGTTTCTGTAAGCATAGAAATCTATCTCGAAACCATTGGGGTACCCTGCTTCTGCGAGAAGTTGCTTTGCCTTCGCTGGGTCATAATTATATTTGGGTGCGTTAGGAGATTCGCAGCCAACTTGAGTGGGATAACAAAAAAGGTCAAGAACTTGACCACCGCCCTGCAGGTTTACCGCAATTGATTCCCTATCGATTGCATGACTAATAGCCTGTCTTACCTTAATATTCTTTAATGGGTGATCACCGGTGCTACCAGAGCTATCAAACTGAAGATAACCAACTCTCATAGTTTCTCCAGCTACTGCTCCAACGCCAGAAACTCTATTGAGCTTTTTACCTTGTTCTTTGTTAAGTCGCCATATTAGGTCTGCATTCCCACTCATCAATTCTGCTATTTGGGTGTTCGGTTCGTCGACAAAGCGCATCAAAACTTTACTAATATTCGCCTTACCTTTTGCGCCGCCAAAATACTTCTCATTCCTCTCAAGAGCCAAATGCTTTCCAGGTACAACTTCTGCAGCTTTATATGGACCTGTTCCAATTGGCGCCCGAGCGAACCCATTTTTTCCAACCTTTTTATAGTATTCATCTGGATACATAACTACCGCCGTAGATAGCATTTCCATGGCAGGTGCGAAAATTTTACCAAGGTATAACCGAACAGAATACTGCCCCGTTTTCTCTGCTTTTTTTGCCCACGATATTAATTTTCTATTTTTATATTTGTTTTCCGGATTAATTATCTCGTTTATTGTGAAGACAACATCGTCGGCGTCGAACTTTTCTCCATTATGGAAAACAATATCTTTTCTAAGAGTGATATCTATCGTCGTAGGATTAGAGTACTCCATCTTAGTCGCCAGATGTGGCTTAAACTCACCCGTTTCTAAATCTCTCCAATATAAACTATCCCAAATATGTCTTGATAAGATCACTCCTTCCCTGAGGGTTTGATCATAATAATTATAAGTTGGTGGCTCAAATTTAGTCACCCAAACTAAAGTGTCATTCTCTTTCCCGGCGTAAGCTACACTAATGCCAAATAAACAAGCCGTTAGAAAAGATATTGATTTTACCCATTTTTTCATCACACTTTCCAATCAACAATTTTACATTATAAAAATTCAACGAACACGCTTGATAAACCTTCTTACGATTGAGCAACCTCAAGCCTCAGATGTCAATGGGAAATGATAGTGAGCAGAAACGTGGTTCAATAAGCTCATCTATCTGGAATGGGTCACTTTAATTTTATAAAATGATGATTTTTCGATATGATAATCATGACTTTGAGATGTCTTTTTTCAACAGTAAATCGTAAAAAATTAAATCTTATCTTCAACTTATTATTTTGGTGTTCTTTTGAAAAAATCCAGATACTCTAAATAGCGATTTAATTCTGGAAACGAGAGTTTTGTGCGATGCTTCAATACGATATTAAAAATTTCAAAATGAAAACATATTTTGACGCAACGAGAGAATTTTCTGCCTCTGAGGAAACGCCGAGAACTTTTTTAGAAGGCTGCTTAGAGCAAATAAACGCTAGAGAGCCTAAAATAAAAGCTTTTGTGACTCTCCAGCCCGACGAAGCGAGACGGGCGGCAGATAAAAGTAGTCAAAGATGGGCTAATAACCAACAATTATCTGCTATAGATGGCATGCCAATCGGTATTAAAGACTTGTTAGAGACATCCGATATGCCGACCCAGATGGGGTGCGAAGCCTATAAAGGTTTTTGTCCTGGGAATGATAATGCATTGGTATCCGCACTAAGAAATGCCGGTGCTATTATACTTGGGAAAACAGTAACAGCCGAACTGGGTGGATCTCATCCAGGCCCAACAAAGAATCCGTTTGATCTCGAACGAACACCCGGGGGGTCTTCGTCAGGATCTGCAGCAGCTGTGGCGGCGAGCATGGTACCAGTTGCTATTGGCTCTCAGGTTGGAGGGTCTATAATAAGGCCAGCAGGATATTGTGGGAATTTTGCCTTGAAGCCTAGCCAAGGGGGCTTGCATCGGGGGGAACGTCAAACAACGTCAATGAGCACTCATGGTCCCCATGCCGGTTCGATAGAAGATATGTGGCAAGTAGCCATAGAAATAGCTAGACGGACTGGCGGTGATCCAGGTTACATAGGATTACAAGGGCCCAATGCCCCGCCAAAGGCCATAAAACCGTCGCGACTAATTTTCATAGAAACGGAAGGCTGGTCGCTTCTTGACCCTAAAAGCAGGGAAGCTTTCAATATCTTGTTGTCCCAACTTGAAAGTAACGGGATAACAATTATTAAACGGTCTATGTCGCATTTAGTCGAGCAACTTGAACAGACAATCAGTAACGCAAGCACTATCGCTAATTCTATAACAAGTTGGGAAAATCATTGGGGACACCGTAACCTAGTAAAGAACGCACCAGAGGGAGTGAGTCAACGATTAAAAAACGTACTCGCAAAAGCAGAACTAATGACCCCCGAGGATTATAATAACTTCCTTTTATTAAGAAGATACGCTCGAGAAGCCCATAAATTCTGTGCCTCAGTAGCAGATGCTACAATCACATTATCGTGCCCAGGGCCTGCTCCATTATGGGAGGGAGATAAGGACGAAACCACTTTAGCTGCTCGACCGACTGGTGATCCCATATTCAACTTCGCCTCTTCAATCATAGGCGCGCCGTGCGTTACTATCCCTATGCTGAGCGTCAATAATCTGCCAGTCGGCGTTCAAATTATCGCGCAGAGGGAACAAGATGCGTGGGCGACATCATTAGCGAAATGGATCTATGAAAAGATATCCCCGGTTTCAATTGACTGAGGCTTCGGCCTACAAAAAGTTTAATTGACACCCAGAGCGCAAATCATCTCGAGCAAAAACGTCATAGTCACGCAACTTTCGAACATGAAATTTTCACGTTGGACTTAGGCAAACATCGCTCAACACAAAAACGAACGCTGTGACCAAAGGAACCTCATACCTAAAAAGAATAGTTTTTATCCTTAAGCGGTATCCAAGAGATCACTTTGTCCAAGTTACCCTCCATTGAACTAACCTATATGGCAGGCTGAACTATGTCTTTTTTCCAAGTCAGTGTGAATAAGGACGGGTTCTTCGATAGCGCAGATATCCTCTGAAAATGGGCACCTACTTCTAAACCGACATCCATTGAAATCGCCAACAAGCGATGGAACTATGCCAGGTATTGTACCCAACGGGTCCCCTCTTTTTACTTTTCCAGGGACAGGAATGCAACTCATTAAGCCTTTCGTATAAGGATGCGTTGGATTAGCAAAAACCTGATGAACTGTTCCCTCCTCTACAATCCTCCCCGCATACATCACAGCCACTCGATCTGCCATGCGAGCAACAACGCCCATGTCATGAGTAATTAACAGTAGACCCATTCCCAAATCATCTTGTAACTCTTTAAGAAGTGATAATATCTGTGCTTGTATTGTGACGTCTAGAGCCGTTGTGGGTTCGTCAGCAATGATAAGATCGGGGCCGCACATCAAAGACATAGCGATCATCACTCTTTGTCTCAATCCGCCGGATAGTTGATGAGGGAACTGACGCAACCGATTTTCAGCATCCGTAATGCCCACTTTCTGCAA
>CEOF01056345.1_pt1 | contig 11113 bp, 9 predicted proteins | sample 361311 | NCBI WGS metagenome assembly CEOF01 (sample SAMEA2619667, study PRJEB7988) | marine metagenome | biome: marine biome (ENVO:00000447); feature: surface water layer (ENVO:00002042); material: "saline water (ENVO:00002010), including plankton (ENVO:xxxxxxxx)" | depth 5 m
ATAGAAGAAAATATTATTGCTGGTAAGAAATATATTGATGATGGTGACATAGAAACAGCTGCTTTAGTTTTCTCTGAAATTCTTAAAATTGAGCCTGAAAATATCTCAGCAAAATCCATGTTGGCAAGGTGTCTTCTAAGAAGCGATCAAATAGATGAGGCTGAAGATATTATTAACAACCTTCCGGCTAATTCTGAAAATAATCAAGATTTTGTCTCAGTTAGATCTGAAGTTAAGGTTTTTAAAAATGCAAAAAATAATCCAATATCTAATGAGCAAGAAGATGAACTTAGAAGAAATATTGATAAAAATCCAAAGAATCATCAAATAAGGATAGATCTTGCTAAGTTACTATTGGCAAAGGGTGAAAATGAAAATGCAATTAATGAATTATTAAAAATTATCGAATTTGACCCAAAGTGGAACGACAGTGCGGCGAGAAAGCAACTTGTTGAGATTTTTAATATTTTAGGAAATGAAGATATTCTAGTTATAGAAGGTAGGAAAAAGCTGTCATCAATGCTATTTAGTTAAAATGAAATCATTTAAAGAGTTTAAAAATATTAGTGAGTTGCCGCCTAAGATTTCGGTCTTTCCTCTGGCAGGAGCTCTATTGCTTCCAAGGACACAACTACCCCTTAATATTTTCGAAAACAGATATTTAGAAATGGTTGATGACGCAATGTCAAATAACAGACTAATAGCAATGATTCAATCAAACAAAGATGAGGGTGATGAGCTCTATAATACTGGATGCTTAGGAAAAATTACATCATATAGTGAAGTTGCTAATAGCAGAATGTTGATTACATTATCTGGTATATGCAGATTTAATATTGGCCAAGAACTTGAGGTGGTTACACCATATAGACAGTTCCAAGTAAATTATGAGAGATTTTCCTCTGATCTTATTAAAGGGTGTGGGGAAGAGGAAGTTGAAAGAGAGAAACTTATTGAATCTCTTAAAAAATACTTAGAGTATAATAATCTTACTATTGATTGGGATGCTATTAGCAACTCATCAACAGAATTACTTGTAAATTCATTATGCATTCTAAGTCCCTATAAAACTCGAGAAAAACAAGCACTACTTGAGGCGGAAACATTATCAAAAAGAAGTGAAATGTTGATCGCGATGACAGAAATGTCAATGACATCTAGCCCAAGCACGGAACAAATACAGTGAGATATTATGAGCAAAGAAATTGATCCAAAATTATTAGAAATTCTTGTTTGTCCCTTAACAAAAGAAACACTATCATGGGACAAAGAAAAAAATGAGTTAGTGAGCAAAAAAGCTGGCTTAGCCTACCCAGTAAAGGATGGAATTCCGATAATGCTACCAGATGAAGCGAGAAAGATTGATTAAATAATATTTGATCCAGGCTTTAATCCATTTAATAAATTAGGTCTAGTTAAAGCTCCCCCAGATGCCTCATTAAGTAGAAAAAGTTTAAGTGGTTTATAATTATCAGCTAACTTCATAATGTTTCTTCTAAGCCCTTTTGCAATTGAAGTATCGGCATCATAAATCGAGTTCAAAAATCCAATACTATTAATTAAGGCCTCTGTTTCAATTTTTCTTTTTTTGTCAAATAATGAAATTGAAGGGCATTGAAATAAGCCCAAACCTAGTTTCTGAGACTCTGCAATAGAATCAGCAATATATGCTATATCTCTTAAGCTCTGATTCCATGCTTGCCCGGCCATAGGGTGCATTGCTCGAAGAGCATCACCAACAAAAATTGCACTCTTTGAAATTGATTTTATACCGGTTAATTTTTTCAAAATAAAAGAACTTGGTCCTTTTGAAATAGAGATTTCCCCCAAGTAATCAGAACAAAGATTATTGAGGTTTTCCTCAAGACTTTTTTTTGATGATAAAAGTGAAGAAATATTATCAGTTTTTTCAGTCCAAACTAGAGAGCTATAATTATTCCCCCTTTTATTATTCATTGGCAACAATGCAAGAGGTCCATTTTTTTGAAAAAATTGAAAAGCGTAACCTTTATGAGTTTTTGAATGCCTAAGTGTTGCGGATAAAGCTGTTTGACCATACTCAAAAAAATTATACTTAACATTATATATTTTTTGTAATTCAGAATTTAAAACCTCTGTAAAGATTACAGCCTCGCACAAAAAGGATTTCTTATTTTTGAAGGTTATTTTTGTATGATTGTTCACCTTCTGAATATCAATTACTTCATCTCTTGTAAATTCACTGTCTTTTAGCTTAAGAGCTTTGTCTAGGGATTTTTCTATTACAGAGTGCTCTGCAATAAAGGCAATATCTTCATCAACAAGATCTCTATCAAAGGTTAGTCGTGATTTTATTTTTTCTTCGCCCAATCCACCTTCAATAACTATCATTTTTTTTACAGCTTCAGTTTTTATCTCGGCACCAAGTACCTGGAGCATTTTTTTGGACGCAACTGAAAGGGCGAGACTCCTGGTATCATCATTAATATTATTTCCAAAATTTTTATCGGTAATAATTTTAAAAGATTGACCGGTATTACGGGCAACAAGTGACATTGCTTTTGCTGAAAGACCGCTACCGAAAATAACTAAATCGTAAAAATTTTTTTTCATAATCAAGTTTATTAATATAATTAACAGAAAAATGAAATTGATTTTCAATTTTAATCAAAAAGTTCTTGCAGATTATTGTATTAACAAGTGATTATGTAGCTGATTCGCAATTTTTAATAATTTTGCTAAATGGATAACAAATGAATGTTATAAAAAGATTAACTAATTATTTATCAAATCTTTTAGCTGGCTTTAAAAATACGTTATATAAATTTTTTTTCGGTGTCATAAATATACTAATTGGCTTTTTTGTTATTGGTATTGGTTTAATATTTTTAGTTGCGATCGGCTCATATAATAGTCTTGATCATAGCTTAAATACAATATCTGATAGGCCAACACAAAATTATCTAGGCGAGCCTGGGGCTTATATAGCTGATATTTTTGTACAATTTTTTGGAACAGTATCAATATTAATACCAGTAATAGTTATTTTATTTGGTTTCTATAAAATCATTAAGAAAATAAATAAATTTTGGTTTAAAATTTTCTCTTTAATTTTAGGAACATTTCTCCTAGCCGCCTCTTTTAGTAAGGGTTTTGGAAATGGTGGAATAATTGGCTCTTTAATAACAAATGAAGTAGAAGCAATAATATACAAACTTAGTATTTCTTTTAATAGTGACCTCTCACAAATTAATTCATTTGTTGCTTCTGTATATATAGTTTTGGGTTCATTAGGTGCCCTTTTAATTACTTTTGGAATTTTGCCTGCAAAGAGGAAAGAAATTAAAAAAGAAATTTATAATGAAGAAATTTCAAATAATAATGAAATCATTACTGAGGCTATGCCAACAAAGCAAAAGAAAATGCTTTTTGCAGCTAGGCCAAAAATTAAAAGAAAGAAAGATGTTCAAAAGATAAATAACAATAAAAACAATGTAACAGATAGTAAAATTGGCTATGAACTTCCTTCGTTAGATTTATTAAATGAAATCCCTGATGAGAGGAATAAAAGAAGAATTTCTGAAAAACAAATTGAGCAAAATAAAGATCTACTAGAAAGAACGCTAACTGATTTTGGGATTAATGGAAAAATAATAAGTGTTAATCCAGGCCCATTTATTACTCTTTATGAGCTTGAACCAGCTCCAGGTGTAAAATCATCGCGCGTTATTTCTCTTGCAGATGATATATCAAGGTCAATGAGCTCTACATCTGCAAGAATAGCTGTCATTCCAGGAAAGAACTCTATTGGTATTGAGCTACCAAATGATGAAAAAGAAACTGTTTATCTAAGAGAGATTCTTGAAAGCAATACTTTTGAAAATAAGGAAGACGGCATTGCTCTAAGTTTAGGTAAGAATATTGGTGGTGAATCTACTATTGCTGATTTATCGAGAATGCCTCACCTTATGATAGCCGGAACAACAGGTTCTGGTAAATCAGTTGGCATAAATGGGATGATTTTATCCATACTTTACAAATTTAAACCGGAAGATTGTCGTTTAATTATGGTAGATCCAAAAATGATTGAACTATCAGTTTATGATGGGATACCTCATCTTTTAACACCAGTGATCACAAATCCTAAAAAGGCTGTTGTTGGATTAAAGTGGGTCGTAAGAGAGATGGATGACAGATATAATAGGATGTCTAAACTATCTGTTCGAACAATGGATGCATTCAACAAGAAGGCCGAAGAATATAAAAGAAAAGGTAAAAAATTTAAGAGAAAAATTCATACTGGCTATGACAGTGAGTCCGGACAACCACTTTATTCTGAAGAGGAGATAGAACCCAAAAAAATGCCTTTTATAGTTGTGGTAATTGATGAGATGGCTGACCTTATGTTAGTAGCAAGAAGCGATATTGAACATTTGGTTCAAAGTCTTGCCCAAAAAGCAAGGGCGGCAGGTATACACTTAATAATGGCTACTCAGAGACCTTCAGTAGATGTCGTTACAGGCACAATAAAAGCTAATTTTCCTACAAGAATAGCTTTTCAGGTTGCATCAAAGATTGACAGCAGAACAATCCTTAACGAAATGGGAGCTGAACAATTACTTGGCAGAGGTGACATGCTTTATATGTCGGATGGAGGAAAAGTTGTTAGAGTGCACGGACCTTTTGTATCAGACAATGAAGTTGAAGACGTAGTTCGATTTATTAAAAACCAAGAAACACCAGAATATATAGAATCATTAACTAAAGAAGAGAGTGAATTAAGTTCTGGTATTCAGCAAAATGATTCAAATGATGAATTATTCAATCAAGCAGTTGAAATTATAATGAAAGATAAAAGAGTTTCAACTAGCTACATTCAAAGAAAATTACAAATAGGCTATAATAGGGCAGCACGAATTATTGAAGAAATGGAAGATCAAGGGATTATTTCAGAACCTAATAATCAAGGTAAGAGAGAAATTTTAGGAAAATGAATATAATAAAAACCGTTTTTATAATATTAATAATATTAATTTCATTAACTATGAATTCTCAATCAAAGGAGCTTGATCATATCCATGATAATCAATGGCTGGTTTCGTTGGAAAAATATTTTTTCAACCTGGGGAATGTGAAAGGTGAATTTACTCAAATAGACCAAATCGGCAATATTACGAGAGGCACCTTTTATTCAAATGGAAAGGGCTCGATAAGATTTGAATATTCTACTCCATCTGAAATGTTGATTATAATAAATAAAGGTATCTTTGCGATAAAAGAAAAAAGAGATAGTAAGGTAAACTACTATTCTCTTGAAGATAGTCCTCTTGCAAATCTTCTTTCAAAAAATTTAACATTAGACAATTTCCATATTAACAGCCTAGAAATAGAAGGTACGGTTGCAACTATAGAGCTAAGAACAAAAAAAAATTCATTGAGAAATTCAATATTTATAACTGCCGACTATCCGCAACCTGTTCTTAGGCAATGGAAGATTATTGATACTCAGAAAAAAGAAACTACAGTCTTTTTCTTTAAAATTAAGTCGGTAAATTCAATATTGGATAGCTTTTTTCAAATAAAATAAAACTTTTTAATAAAAATATAGAAACTCTTACTTATTATTGGTAAGAATGTAAATCATTAAAAGGATGGATAAAAATGATTAAGAAAATGAAAAAAGCAGAAACTTCAAGAAGAAAATTTATTTCTGGATTTAGCTTACTATCAGCAGGAATAATTTTACGTCCATTATCTTTATTTTCGCAAGAAGAGAATCCAGTTTTAAATATTGGCTCACCTGCTAATTTTTTATCAGATAAATTAATTTCAAGTTTCCAAAAAGTTATTAACTCCTCGATTAATTCTATAGTCTATAGTTCTAATTCTAGCATTAACTTTAATGATAATAATTATGATGTACTAATTGGAAGAGACTCTTATTTAGAAAGCTTAATTGATGATGATAAAATTGCAGAACTAAACAAAGATCTTATACCTAATAATTCTTTTATTGATCCAAAATTCAACAACTCTGCTTTTGATAAGGACAGAAAATATACAGTACCACTTTCATATGGGGCAATAGGTATTGCTTATAGAAAAAGTAAGTTCTCTGAACCACCTTCCACATGGAGATGGTTATTAGACTCGGATAAATATGCTGGAAAAATTGCCCTATTAGGTGATGGAAGAACTTTAATCCAAATTGCCCTAAAATATATGGGAGTAAGTCTAAATACAAATGATCCAATGTGGATCAATCAGGCGGAAAAGCTTCTAAAGCGACAAAAAGTAAATATTAAGGATTTCGGTAAAAAAAATGGAAAAGAACTTTTAATTAATGGTGAAGTTGATTTAGCGATTATTAGCAATGAAGAATTTAAGAAAATTGATAATAATGACATTGGGTTTACATTTCCAAGAGAAGGTAGTTTAATTTGGCAAGATTGTGCTTGTATTTCAAAAGCATCCCTTAAAGCTGAGGAAAGCCATTCAGTGATAAATTCTATGCTTGATCCAAAAATTTCAAAATCAATTGCTGAGAATCTACAAACAGCAACACCTAATATTATGGCTCTGGACATATCAAAGAAAAGTTACAAAGAAGACTCAACAATCTTTCCTAATGTACAAATTATAGAACGATATGAAGATACCTCAACCATATTAGACTTTGATTATGAAATGATGATCGAGGAAATGTGGGATAATATTTTAGATTCATAATCTTTAATTCAAATGAACGTTCGTTTATTAAGCTGGAATATTAACTCTGTAAGATTGAGAATTAATGCCTTAAAAAAAATCGTAAAGAAATTTAAACCAAATATAGTTTGTTTACAGGAAACTAAGTGCCCTAATGAACTTTTTCCCTTTAACGATATAGAAAAATTAGGGCTTTCAAATATTCATGTAAATGGCATAAAGGGTTATCATGGCGTTTGTATAGCTACAGACCTTCCAGTTGAAAAAGTTGAACAAAAAGATTTTTGCGGGAAGCGTGATGGAAGGCATATATCTCTTCAGTTAAAAGTAAACGATAATTTATTCAACATTCATAATTTTTATGTACCAGCAGGTGGCGATGAGCCAGACCCAAAAATAAATGAAAAGTTTAAACACAAATTAAATTTCTTGGATGAGGCAACTGCTTACATAAAAACAAAAGAAAAAAATTCATTCACTGCACTTGTGGGTGATCTTAATATTGCTCCGCATGAAAATGATGTCTGGTCACACAAGCAGCTATTAAAAATAGTCAGTCATACGCCTGTGGAGATAGAAAAATTAAATAAATTCCAAGATTCAATTAACTTTATTGATGCCTTGAGAGAATTTCACCCGCTTTCAGAGAAGCTCTACAGCTGGTGGAGTTACAGATCAAAGAACTGGGAAGAATCTGATAGAGGAAGAAGACTTGATCATATTTGGATTACTCCAAAATTAAATAAAATGATAATAAAGGCCTCTATACAAAAAGATATAAGAAGATGGGATAGACCCTCGGATCACTCACCTTTAATAGCGGATTTTGAATTTTAATTATTTTATATAATAGCCGTTTTCAGAGCTTTCTATAGAAAGAATATTTTTAAATGGAACAATTTTCTTTCGGATTGTGTATATGTGTGTGGTTAAGGTTTTTGTTTCAATATCTTTATTATATCCCCAAACCTTATTTAATAAATAATCTTGACTTATAGTATCGCCTTTTGCCTCAATTAAGTGCCAGATTATTCTGGCCTCCTTATCAGTAAGCTTTACTGAATTATTTAACCCCTTTATTGCTTTTCCAGTCATATCTAAATTTATTTTTCTAAATTTTAAATTAGAATAATCAATCATATCTCTTTGAAGTGAAATATTTTCTATAATTTTTAATAATTCATTAAAATAAAAAGGGGTTTTTAAGAAAACAAATGAATTCTTTTCTAAATTTAAAATATCTTCAGATAAACCAATGGTAATTGCGGGGGGAGGATAAGAAGCCTCAGATAACAAATTTTTAATTTTTGTAACCTGCTCCTGTTTTACAGAATAAAAAATGGCTATGTCATTCTTTTTAAATTGATTAATATTAGTTATATCGAAAAACTCTTGACTCACAACCAGACTATAATTTGATAATGCAGAAAACTGTTCTTCAAAAATTAAATTAAAAAACTTATCATCAGAAAATAAGAAAGCTTTACTTTTCAATTTTTATTCCTTGGTCCCATGATAGCTTCCCCTACTCTTATATGGGTTGCACCCAGCGCTATTGCTGTTTCAAAATCATTACTCATACCCATACTCAAATATTTTAACATATTTTTTTTTGATAACTTATTTAATAAAGCAAAATATACTGATGGCTCTTCGTTTGGAGGGGGCAACGTCATTAATCCGTTTATGTTAATCCCTGAGAAATTTTTTGACTCGATAAAAAATTTATCCATGTCTTCAACATAAATTCCATTTTTTGAGCTTTCTTGAGATATATTTACCTGAAGAAATAGTTCTTTTATAGTTGAATTTGAAGATATATTTTCATTTATAATTTTCAAAGTCTTTATTTTCTCAATCGAATGAATAGCTGTAAAAAGATTAATTGCAATTTTAATTTTATTTGACTGAATTGGTCCAACCATATGAAGTTCAATGTCTTTACTGTTAGATAAAGTTTTTGCCCATTTTTTTTCAGCCTCTTGTACTTTATTTTCTCCAAAAAAAAGGTGACCAGCATCTATGAGTGGTTTTATTTTTTCAAAATCAAATTTTTTTGTAACTACAATTAATTTTATTTCAGACGGGTCTCTACTAAATTTAACCGCAATCTTTTCAATTCTATTTTTTATGGTTTCAAGATTTTTTTGAATATCTGTCATTGCTTCTTTGTCTTTATTGTTTATTTTATCCAATATCATAAATAATAAAATATAAAAGTTTGAATTAATTCATTTTGAGATAATGTAAGATTACTGTTATTGATAGAATTGTTTTAAAATTATCTTAAGTGGGAGTTATTTTTATGAATAGAAAAAGTAATATTGTTTTAATACTATGTATTTTACTTTTACTAAATAGCTGCTCGAGATTAAATCCTTTTTCAAAAAAAATGGATATTGAGACCTCGGAAATTGTTAACTCGCAGATATCAATGGCAGTAAATGCTTTTCTTTGGAGAGCAAGCTTAGATACCGTATCGTTTATACCAGTAAATGCTGCTGATCCTATTGGTGGTTTTATATCAACAGATTGGTACCTTGATCCAGAAAATACAAACGAAAGGATAAAACTAAATATTTACGTTAAGGATAGAAGGTTAAGAGCCGATGCCATAAGTGTTACAGTTTTTAGAGAAATTAAAGTATCTGAAGAATGGGTTAAGGCTGATGTAAATCCTGACACCTCAAGACTGGTTGAAGCTTCTATCTTAACAAAAGCACGCGAGCTGAGAATTGGCTCTATCGGTGACAGCTAGCGTCTAAATGTCTGAATACTATCCAGATAAAATTGAACCATATTGGCAGAAGATTTGGTCAGAAAAGAAATCTTTCAAACCAAAACCAATTTCTGAAAATAGACCAAAAAAATATATTCTTGAAATGTTTCCTTATCCTTCTGGAAATATTCATATGGGACATGTAAGAAACTATACTATTGGTGATGTTATCGCCCGCTACAGAAAGGCTCAAGGTGATAATGTATTACACCCAATGGGATGGGATGCGTTTGGGATGCCTGCAGAAAATGCAGCTATGGAAAAAAAAATACACCCAAAAGAATGGACTTATAAAAATATAGACAATATGAAAGCCCAACTTAAATCACTAGGCCTTTCAATTGATTGGGAAAGAGAGCTTGCTACCTGTGACTCAAGTTATTTTAAACATCAGCAAAAATTGTTTTTAGATTTTTACAAGGCTGGTATAGCTTACCGAAAGGAGAGTGAAGTTAATTGGGACCCCATTGATAAAACCGTTTTGGCTAATGAACAGGTTATAGATGGTAAGGGGTGGAGGTCAGGAGCACTTGTAGAAAGAAAAGTTTTAACACAATGGTTCTTGAAAATATCAAGCGACTCTCAACGATTGCTTGATGAGGTTATAAAGCTTGAAAACTGGCCTGATAAAGTTAAAACAATGCAAGAAAATTGGATAGGTAAATCCACCGGAGTTTCTTTTGAATTTGAATGCTTTGATGCTAAGCAAAAAAAATATGCCCCAATTAAAGTCTTTACTACCAGGCCAGATACGTTGTTTGGAGCTACATTTTGCGGCATATCAATTGATCACCCAATATCTAAAGTTCTTGAAAAAGATAAGCAAATTAGAAAGTTTATTGAAGAATGTAGAAAAATAGGTACAACTGAGGAAGCCATTGAAAAAGCAGAAAAAAAAGGTATCAAGACGGGCTTTAAAATTAAACACCCTTTCATAAAGAATAAATTCCTTGATGTGTATATAGCAAATTTCATTTTAAGCGGATATGGGACAGGAGCGATTTTTGGTTGCCCAGCCCATGATCAGAGGGATTTTGAATTTGCAAAAAAATATGAAATTGAAATCATACCTGTTTTAAGCCCTGAAAAGTCAGAAAAAGAGAAAGTTGATTATCTCAAGGAGGCTTACACGGGCGAAGGAAAATTAATTAATTCTGACTTTTTAAATGGAATGAGTATTGATGAGGCAAAGAATAAAGTAATAGAAAAACTTATTGAAAATAATAATGGTAATAGAGAAACCAATTTTAGGCTTCGTGATTGGGGTATATCAAGGCAAAGATACTGGGGGTGCCCAATTCCAATTTTGTATAGGGAAGATGGTGAGATAATTCCAGTCCCAGATAAAGATCTTCCTATAACCCTTCCTGAAGATATTGATTTTTCTATTCCAGGAAATCCATTAGAAAGGCACCCCACATGGAAATATACTACATGCAAAGATACGGGGCTAAAAGCAATAAGAGAGACCGATACTCTTGATACTTTTGTGGATTCTTCTTGGTACTTTGCGAGATTTTGTGAACTTGATAAGGCACAGCCGCTGAGTATCTCAGCCACTGATTATTGGTTGCCAGTTGATCAGTATATAGGGGGTATTGAACATGCAATACTTCACTTATTATATTCAAGGTTTTTTACAAACGC
>CEOF01023769.1_pt1 | contig 11111 bp, 3 predicted proteins | sample 361311 | NCBI WGS metagenome assembly CEOF01 (sample SAMEA2619667, study PRJEB7988) | marine metagenome | biome: marine biome (ENVO:00000447); feature: surface water layer (ENVO:00002042); material: "saline water (ENVO:00002010), including plankton (ENVO:xxxxxxxx)" | depth 5 m
TATCATTATAAAAACTTAATGATAGATTTCCATTTGATAAATCACCACTAAAAATACCCACTCTACTATTAGTATTATTATTATCCGTATAATATTCAGAATAGTAAGAATTAACATTATCATGAGTTAAATAAGATTCGACAAAATCAATTTCCCCTGAATTTGTATTAACAATTTGAGTGTTGACAAAATATGATTTAAACTGATCTGATGGAAGAGATATAATTGAAGTGGTAATTCCACTTCTAGAGAGAGTTTCCGAAGACATGAGTCTTATGACACCTAAACTTAGTGTGCCAATTCCACTAACAGGTTGAACTAACTCATTAGTGGAAGTAAATATGTTTTCTATTATTTTAAAATCATAATCAGTATCAAACTTATCTTTTGGAGTATACCTTAAAACATTTTCACCTGCATCATTTGTTGCGATAGAAAAATCACCAAGTGTTTCATTTTTTGCAGTAATATTATTAGTTCCAACATTATTCAATTTTGATTTAATAATCAAAGCATTTTGCAATTCACTAGGAGACGCACTGGAAGTGTTTTTTAATGAACTTAGTAATAATAATTCTTGTAATTCTAACTCTGTTCCAATAAAACTATTTACTCTAACTAGTAAATTTGTAAAAGATTTTACTTGATTTAAATTTAAAATATCTAAAAATGTATCAGGATTTCCGTCAATGTTAGAAAAATCTTTACTTATATCATCAACATTAAGAACATTATTACTTTCACATCTAATAAAGTCAGTGAGTCTAATATTTTTAAATTCTATAAATTTTGAAGAATTGTTAACAGGGTCTTTATCTCTTGATAAATCAATATTTTTGATAACATCTACTCTTTTATCATCAATTATGTTTATAGTAATTGATGTTGTAGATGTCGATCCTATCCCAACACTAGATGATGATGAAAGTTCTGTATCAGCAAAATTTTTCAATCCTGAGGTATGAAGTATATCATTAACCGGTGTTTCAAATTTATTCCATGGTATTTCACTCTTAATTGAGTATGATAAATTTTGGAAATAATCATTATTGGGAGTAACTTGGTTATCAATACTTAACTTACCAACTTCATCATCCCATCCAATATCTTTTCTAGATGCAAAATCTATTTTAAAAATACCTTTACTTTCATTTATTTCTCTAACTTCGGCTTTTGAATTTGAACTTTGACCTAAAATAATATCACCTACTTTTAAATCAAATGAACCAATAACTTTAATATAATTGTCATTGTACCTCGATACAGACAAATTTCTACTTATATTATTTACTGTCAATCTCTCACCGTTTATGAACACTGATTTGATTATATTAAAATCAAAAATAGGATATCTGGATTTATTAATAATAGTGGCAAAGTTATTTTGATTCGTAACTGCGATACCAACGTAAGTGCTTACTCCTGTGCTATTTGTAGTTTGTATTCCTGATACAGATATAATAACTTTTCTTGGATTAGTATTCTTATTATACTCAGATACTTTTAAGAAAGAATATTTGTAATCTGATGAATTATGTCCACTACCAACAAAAGGTAAATTTTCTCCAGTTGTTGAAACACCAATATATTTTTGAACTCCTTCTATAAAAACTTCATCTCCAGCTGTAAATGGTTCAATATTAAACCCATTTAATGGAGTTGATATGAAACATGTAAATGAAGTTCCAACACTATTATCAAAATCAATTGATTGTATTGAAACACCATTTGTGTTATTTGTCGTTATTATTTTTACCCTTTCTTCTGGCAACCCATTTGGTTTATCATTAATTAATACGTTTGATATTGTGCTTTGATTCATTATCACTTCGAAATATCCACTGTTTATTTCTAAACCTGTATTTGGATCAACAATAATTATTTTAGGAGTACTGCTATAGTTTTGACCTCCAGATGTGACAGTAATAATTCCTATAGTATTTCCATTTAAAGTTTTAATTAATGGAGATACAGGTGAATTAGGTTGTAAAGTCTTGTCTGTTGAATACTCAAAACTATCATTTAAAACTCTTACTTTTTGTATATTACCTATTGATTCTGATAGTAAATCAACAGTTGCATCTGAGGCAATCGTAGAAGACGATCCAGATAGCACTGGCAGTTTTTTATATCCTGTTCCACCTGATATCAATTCAACGTCTCCTATGCCATCCTGAGATGATGTAGAGGTTGTTTTGTAAGAAATTGAGTTTGATTTAGAAATTAAATTTTCATTGAAATTATTGGTATTATAAGATAATCTCTCAGGTTCTTTGTCTAAAAATATATCAAATGTGGTTGAACCAATGGATGAAACTTTATAATCTCCGTTATAGTTGCTGTTTACATAATTTATTTGATTATTATCAATTACTTCAGTATCTACTGTGCTAATATATCCAGATTTTACCAAATTGTAATATAGTTTTGATGGTAATGAGGTAGAAAATCCAACAGTTAATGATGATCCAACTTGAACTACGTTCAAACTAGTAGATGATCCCATAGATATAAATTGATTATTAAAATCATTATCATAGTAAACTCTAAATTCATAGTCATTAAGAGAAGAATCTGATAAATCAAAAACAAGATTATTATTTTTAACAACATTTATAGATGGATTTATTTTTGATACTGTTTGTGTTGATCCTCCAGTTGAACCTAATCCAACGACTACAGGTGGTTTACTTTGAGAATCTAGATAACTTTCAGTAAATTTAAAATTATTATCATCAACTTTGAAAACAAAATATTCTTTGTTAACAAGACCTTGTGGTGCTAAATTAGAATTATATTTTATTTTATCTCCAGTTTTTAAATTATGGGACTGTACTGTTAAGGTATTTGTAGTTGTATTAATACCTGTCGAATTTAATCCTATTTGATCAAATAATAAATGCCCTGTGTTTAAATCACGTTTAACACTAACTGTTGATAAGGTTCCAATCCCTACATTCAAACTTGGTTTAATATCTAATGAAATTTCGTCATTAAATGCTAGAGTATGTGAAGTACTTAAGGTTACTTTTGTATTAAACTTTTTAATATTTGCTGTTACTTGATTGAATTCACTTTTGAATAAGTACTCATCACTATCATTACTTCCTGATATAGATCTGAAAAATAAATCATTAAATGATGCGCCAAGTCCTGTTTTCAATCCTATTAAATCTTTTCCAGAATCTACAATGTATAAATTAGTTGTTGGTAAATTAAATACAGCAGATGTTGGTGTTGTTGATACGGAAATTTGAGCTTTACCAGATGGTATAGTTAAATTAATTTTTTGATTATTATAGAAAGGATGATTACTTAATAATACTTTTTGTGTAGGTATATTTCTATTAACTGTGCTATCTAAAAATACAAAAGAAGTCTGATGATTAAATCCTGGTGTAGTGCCAACTCCAACAGATTTTGTTGGATTGAAAAATACTTTATTATTTTTCTTAGAATCGAAGAATGATAATTTTTTATCAAATGTAAATGTATTCGGTTCAAAAATAATTGGTGAAGTAGCTGAATGTGAGGTTCCTGTCAAAGATCTTTTTATTCTTAGAACATTATTATCAAAAACATTCAAAATTTTCATAGTTTCAATACCAACTCTTATACTTCCTCCAATTGATACATTTTCAGGAATATTTGAAACATTAATTTCTGTTGTTAAACCTGCAGTTACAGTAGCATGTATAGTTGATATATTTTTAGATACGAAAGAAGATACCCCTATAATATTAAACTGATCTATACTAATAATATCTGTGGATAATCCTGACAACACTACTGAATCTTTATCATTGAAATTATGTGGAATATCGGTATCAATAATTATTTGATCCTGATTCCATATTAATACTACATTATCAATTTGATTAACAGTAGTATCAATATTTGTTATCTCTTTACCCTTTAATTTTGATACTCTTACAGTTAATCCATCACCACTTGTATTCGAATTATCAAAGATTAAATTATCATTAACTTTATAATTTTGACCAGAATTAACAACTTTTATACCATCTACTGTTCCTGATGATACAGATTCTACTATACTCTTTTGTTGTGTTATCTCATTAGTTTCAACTAAAAAATCATTATCAGCAAAAGAATCTGATACTTTATATGGAAATGTATTTCTTTTAAAACCAGAAGAATTTAAATCATATGATTGATTAAATTCTGTAAAATTACTTTCAATTATTTTTGATTTAAATTTATCACCAATAAAAAATGGAAATTTAGGATTATTGGATCCTGATGTATCAACTAATGCATGATAGGCATATATACCATTTGGAAAATCATTATTAATTTCAAATCTACCGTTATACTTATCTAAATCTCCACTATTATTAAATTTAAAATCTTCAACAAAAAATTCTGATGGAAAATTCAATAAACTTGGTCTATCAATATAATTTGTATCTACAACATAACTAGAACTTAAAGTTTTTATTGAACCACTCCCATCTACTCCCTCCCGTCCAAAAGGTCCATAAATTGGATTACCATCATAAGCCCAACCTATAATTGATGATGCAACATCACCCCCATCATTAAATGTATCGGTGCTATAACCACACTTAGAATACTTTAATTTACCATCACCTTTAGATAAAAAAGATGCATTTGTTGAATTATTATAATTTTTGTTTAATGTTAAAGATCTGACATCTACATCAAAAATAAAATCTGATCCTGATGGTTTAACAGTAACTGTAGCATCAGTTGAATACCCTAAACCAGGATTAATCACAACTACGTCAGTTAATTTTTGATTTGTTATAATAGGTCTTAATTCTGCTCCAGATCCGTTTGTGTCATTTACAATAAGGTCAGGAGATGAAAAATATTCAGTTCCACCATATTCAATACTAACAGAATCCACCTGACCATTAATAATATTTAATTTTAATGAGGAATCTTTTCCATTTTGAATTGATATGGTAGGTTTTTTATGATAATTTAATATGGTTGAACCATATCCAGTGCCATTCTCATATAGATATAAATTTGTTACAGAACCTTTGACCACAGGAGTCAATTCAACTGTTTGAAGTGAAGTCGTGCCCAGACCAACCGATGTGAAATTGATATATGCCTTTACTTTTGGATAACTGAATTGTTGAAATCCAGTTCCAGTTGATGATATTTCTACTATGTCATCTCTTTCAAAATTCGAGGTAATTGTACCACCAACACCTGTATCATATAATTGAAATTTATTTCCATCTAATTTTTTTACAAAATAATCATTAGTAGTGCTTAGTCCAGAAATGAATTCAGGTTGTGTTGTCCCTAATCCAACAGCATTGGAGTATTGAACTACATCACCAGTTTCAAATCCGTGATTTGTAAATTGAATTGCATTATAATTAGTTAAAATTCCAGTTGGTTTTACTAATAGTTTTTTATTTCTATAATTTTCACCAGGATTTATTACTTTTACTTCTGATAAATTATTTTTTGATGAATTTAATCTAAATTTTTGAATACCACTACCACCACCTATTATATTAATTGGATTTATACTTGCTCTTTGATCTTCAAAAGTGTTATATAATCTTATTGTCTTATTATTGAGAACTGATGCAAAATAAGATGCACCATCAAATAAAGTTGTTGATGCAGTGGACACAGAAGTGCTATTTTGATTATCATACACGATCTCCTGACCATCAACAAAACTGTGCTCCTTTAAAAATGTTATTGTATTTATTGAAGTGTTAATTCCACCACCAGTTAACGTTGTTCTTGAATCAAAAATAACACTTCTAAATCTTTTAACAATAATTGGTTCCAGTACACAATTAGAACCATTACCACCTGTTACTCCTATTGAAATTACCTCATTTATATCAAATTCCTGAGGGTCAACAAGAATCTTTTCAACAGATCCATTTATTACTGGTTGAACTAAAGCAGTCGTTCCTATTCCAGTTGAAACTGTAAATTTTGGTTCATCTACAACATCAAAATTAGCACCACCACTTAAAATAGAAGTTGTATTTAAAGGACCAAAATATATTTTATCATTTGATTTATAATTTGATATTTCAACACCATTTATTAACATTCCTATTTGACCAGGATTAGTAGTTTCATTTACTCCTGTTGATAAATCTTGTTTTAACGGGAATTTTTTTAATAATTTTTGAGGTGTAATTAATCTTTCTTTATGATCGATTAAAGTAAATACGTGAGTAGAAATTCCAACGGGTGGTGTGAAAGATATAAACGAATCACTTGGTATATTAGATCTTGAATTATATAATTTAATTTTCTTTATATTACCATCAATATTATTTTTAATAAAGTAGGATCCTGTCTCAAGTCCAACTAAAGGTTCACCACTTGGTTGATAAAATACCTCTGTTCCGGTTATAAAACTTACATTTTCTTCAAATGTAATAGTTGTAAATTTTTCTAAATCATTTTTATCATTTAGTTGACCCTCTGTGTTAATTCCAATCCTCAAAGTTTCTTCATTTATCCGTGCTTCTATTAATTCTGTAAAGGGATATTTTTCTGATATTAAACTTTCATTATAAGATGGTAATGAATTTGATGCAACATAAGCAAAATTTTCATCTTCATCGATATACAAATTTTGAATATCTGATGTAATTTTATTATTTCCATATAATATTTGTGCAGCATTTATATCAGAAAATGCCTTGTTAAGTTTTCTACGTATTTTATATTTTTCACCAGTTGTTTGTGTAAATTCAAAATTTTCCAAACTTACTGTATTTTCGTCAATTATTTGATTAACATATGGAATATCATCATTCTCTAATGGATAAACAACTTCATTTGTTCCTGATTTTAGTAACTCTATTTTATCACCTGCTTTTAAACTAGATTTATCACATTCACTAGACAATGTTATAGTAGAACTACCAGTAAATTCTTTTATTTCATAAGTTGAACTAGTATTATAAATCCAAGAATTTGCAAATGTTTGTTTATAATTTTTTACTGTGGGATTTATTATTTTATCACCAATATTTTTAACAAATAACTCATCACTCTCTTCAACATCTAATGAGTTTATATTTTCATACTCATTTAAAACACCGGTAAATCTTAATTCTACTTTTTTACTTAGATCTCCATTTTCATAGGAATAGTAAATATTATTTGATCTGATATTATCGGTTGTTAAAATTTGATTTGTTATATCGGTGCAATCTAAAAATTGATTAATAGTTTTACTACCATAAGAAAATGTAGTAAGTCCAGAGACTATTGTTCCTGATGTTCCAAAACCGACAGTTGAGTCAACACTAACAACTGATGATCCAATAGATACATCTTCAAGAGATTTTGTATTAGGAATTATAGTAAAATCATTTGAAATTTCTGATTCATTATCAAATCCAACAAAAAGTTCAAATTTAAAATATTGTTTATTATTTCTTGTAAACGGTTCAACTTGTGAAATAGATGTGTTTATATCTGAGTTTAAATCACTTTTAAATAATGATTGTCCTACAAGAAGTAAAGGATTTCCTGATATTACTTCGGCAATTGCAATATCTCTTCTAATATACTTTGCTGATGATGGCTTAATAAGAAAATTTTCTAAATTTATAACTTTAGCAGCTACATTAAATAATGCTCTGAATAATATTCTAAAAGATTCGTCTGTCCCTTTTGATTGATATAATGATCGAGAATTCTTTAAAAAATTACCAACATTTAGATCAGTTGCAAAATTTGTTTTTTCAAGTCCTGGTGTTATTGTTGATTTAATTTTTTCGTAAAATTCTTTTAAAAATAAAACTGATAAATTTTCAACAGAAGTTGATGATGAGTGTTTTGATGCAATGGATGTTGAAAAAACTAAATTTTCTTTTTCAAGATCTGCATGATAACTTGTAATACCACTAAACCCACGTTCACAACCAGTAAATGTATTAGTAGTAATTCCAGTATAAGTGATTATTTCATCATCAATCTTTAGTAAACCATATTGATTTGGAAATCCTTTTGTACTATTAACAGAAATTGTTTTAGCACCAATAGTAGTGATACCAGTCAAAGTGGTGGAATTTTGAATTACATCTGGGGTTAAATGATCCAGATTTAAATATTGATCTAAATTATCAACAAGATCAATCGGTGCACCTTGATTTTCTTGAGAAATATAGTATTGTTTTAAAAAATCTACAGTTAACGGACTCTCATCCAAAATAAATTGTGGAAGTTGATTCGATAAAATATCTTGTATTTTTACTCTTGTATTAATACCAGTGCCAATCATATTATATACGTTTTAAGTTTCCGTTTGAATAACTAGATGTATAGAAATCTCTGGCAAATTGTACACCAGAAATATCATCACCTGATGCTATGACATCTCTAACCATATTTATGGTGCTATCTGCAACACTAAAAGATACATACAAATCTTTAAGTCCAACAACATCATTCGATTCGGGAAAAGCTTGAATCTCAATAATATTATTAGGTTTTTCTGTTGATACAATATTAACTGTGTTTAGTATTACCTCACCTTTTACATAATCAACGATACCTGCTGACGATTTAACAACAGTAAACACATCTGTATTTCCTGAGGTATTTTCTCTTACAATGGAAATAACCCCAGTTCTCATATCACTATTAGGAACGTCAGTTAAATATACCTTTGAACTTACACCATTAATAAAAAATCCTGTTGATTTTATATTAAATCCCGATGTATTAACATGAAATTGATTACCAAAACATAGTTCATATTGTGCAAATTTATTTGAAGACACCTGTAAATCTCTTCTCAATACTACCTTTGTAATATTAGATGTAATTGATGTATCTGTCTTATCAATTACTTGTAAAATTTTACTATATTTAAACCTTCCACCAAATTTATTTAATTCAATTGAATTTGAATATGCGTTTAAATTATCAATTATTGAAGTTTTCAATGTTGATGAACTTGAAACTAAAGAATTGTTATAGTAAACAGATGATAATATTTCAACATATAATACTTTTAAATCAACTATCTTTTGATTTATACCAGAAACTGCATATGTTTTTAATTTTGATAATATAAGTTGTTTCGAAAAATCAGATACAAAACTTCCATTTTTTGGTTTGATACTTATGTTTATTGTTCCAAATTCTGGTGGATCAAGTTCTTCCCCTCCTATCACAGCAACAGATTCTGTATTTGGATATATTTTTTTTATTAGTGATTCATAGTCCCTTGCAGTTACTGCACGATTCTGTGAAGAATATGAGAAGGGTGAATAATATTTAATTGAACTTAAAGACTCTATTTCTGATCCGTTGATTGATGATTGATTTGTTGTTATAAGAACTGAGGACTCCGGAGCAATAGTCCCACCATTTTGATTTACAAGAGTTCCGGAAAAAGTAAAATTAGACACACCATTTCCATCATCACCATCTGTAATTAAATATTGTACTGTTATTGTATCACCATCCTCTTCACTTGATCCATGTGCAGTGCCTAATTTTTTTCCAAAAATACCATCTCCAAAAATTAATTCATATCTTTCATCCTGTATTTCTCTTAAGAAAAATATTCTTGACCCTGATGTAACATCATTTAATTCTGTTGCTAAATTATATTTTATTCCTATTCCACTATCTCCATTTTTTTTAATTGATACTCTAATTGTTGATGAATCTATATTTTGATTATCTAATATAAATCTTTGATCTAATGATCCATCATATAAAAATACTTGTGATAGGTAAATACCTTGATAAACATTAACATTACTAAATGATGCAATATTATTATTTACTGTTGATGTTATGCTATCAACAGTTGAGAATGTAAAAGATGATTCATTTAATGATCCTGTGCATACAAGACCTGGTTGTAGAGTAACGGTTGTTGTATTATCTGGAACTGTTACATCAAAACTAATTTGAGACAATGCAGCAGTTTTTGATCTTGGTATATATCCTATATTACTAGCTAATGAAACAACATTCTCTCTTAAAGTTGCAGAATCTAAGAAAGATTCATTTACTATCATATTAGCATTAAATGATGTAATATAAGTATTATATGCAAGAGTATCAATTAATACTGAAAAATTAGATCCATCAAAGTCAAATCCACTAAAATTTGAATTAGATCTTAGATAATCTTTAATTTGTGTCTTAATTTGGTCAAAATCAAGATTTGCGTAATTATTATAAGGCATTTTATCGAGTTGCCTCTAGTATGAAGGTGTATTCTTGTGTTGGAAATTCTTGACCCACAATATCAAAAATAACAGTTACTTCAAAATCATTATCATCTGGTCTTGGGTCTACTTCAACCGTTACATTTTCAACTCTTGGTTCAAAATTACGAATCGATGTCAATATTTGATCCTCAATAACTGCTGCTGTACCAAAATCTACGAAGTCGAATAAACTTTGGTAAACATCAGAACCAAACAAAGGGTTAAAAAATTTTTCAGTTGGTATTGTTTGCACTATGTTTCGCACAGATCTACGCACTGCGTTTTCATTTTTTAAAATTGGTAGATCTTTAGTCACTGGATGTGGGTTAAAAGACAAACTTATGTCCTTATATGATCTAAATATCCTCGTTACTGGCATTTAACATAGTTTTTTTATTATTTATATCGATTTTTTTCAAAAATTTTTAACGATTGATTGATTTTATACTGTATTCGTCTGTTTCAAAGAAATAAATTAGTTCTTTTGCAATATTCATAGGTGATCCAGACCCACATGTGAATATATCAACTGCTGCAGTTCCATTTTCAGGCCAAGTATGACAAGAAAAATGACTTTCTGCAAGAGAAATAAGAACTGTCACACCTTGAACAGGAAAAGAGTGACTAAAAACGTTTAAAATTTCCAATCCTTCATCCTCGACAGCAGAAATCATGAGGTTTTTTAAATTTTTACGATGATTTAAGAGATAAAACGATACATCGTAAAAATTTACTAGTAAATGTGTTCCCATCATCCTAATTCTGGTTTAATATTGATATTTACTACTCCTTCTTGTAAATTTGCGGTATTTCCTACTCCAATATTTGTGTCAACTGACCTTTCTTTTGATGTTTTCCAAAAATAATTGTCCTCTGAGCCTAATC
>CEOF01069450.1_pt1 | contig 11111 bp, 10 predicted proteins | sample 361311 | NCBI WGS metagenome assembly CEOF01 (sample SAMEA2619667, study PRJEB7988) | marine metagenome | biome: marine biome (ENVO:00000447); feature: surface water layer (ENVO:00002042); material: "saline water (ENVO:00002010), including plankton (ENVO:xxxxxxxx)" | depth 5 m
ACCAATTTTATCTTGCCTCCAGATTTGGTCCAAGCATAGGCTGTTGATCGAGCTGCACTTCCACCCCCAATCAAACATAATGTTGCACCTGATGTGACATCAATACCGAAATATTCAGCGCATCTGACCACTCCACAACCATCGACATTTGAAGACCACCACCCATGACCGTCCCATCTCAATACATTAACAGATTCAATTTTCGAAGATTCATTGAAATCCATTACTGCTTGACTTGTTAACTGATGTTTCAATGGCGTTGTTAAGTTGATCCAAATCTCCTCCGAGAAGGATTTCTTAGGCAATTTAGAACCACTGTCTAACGGAAACGTGGCTCGGTTGATATTATCGTTTACGTCTAGAAAGTTTTCATTTTCTTCATTTATTCCCTCTGTTATTTCAAGCGCTTTTTGAATCAATGCACGATTTCGAAACTTACCAAAAGGAGAACTAGTATAATCCCAGTTGATTGGTTCGGGAATAGTTTTTGCATAACCCCATGCTAATGCATCTTGTATTGATTCGGCTTCAATTAAATTCAAACTTTTGATTGTGAATCCCGTCCCAATTCCTTTTTGCTGTTCAAGATGCTGCGCAACAATTGATACCAATAATGGCGAAATTGAATGAGAAACAGGGTTTCCAGCAACCCCGTAATATACATCCGCCATGTAAACTCCAAAACTCAAAACTTTTTGAATCAAACCATTGATAAAAACAAATAACAGATAGGTTTGAAAAAGATGCCCTTTATGGCTAACACATGGAGGCAAGTAACTTCTTTAGTAACCAACACCGAGGCAAGGGCGTAATTGCTGGATTAACTGGGCTTCTAGGTCTTTATTTTTCAGCAGCAATGTGGGTCGAGTTTAATGATGCACTGGGTGGATTATTAGGGCCAAGTATGGGTGTAGTAATAGGAACAATTGTATTTTTACTATATCAATCCAAGAAGAACGAACGTGAATTCTCTCAAGGTAGTGATTACACTACTTCAGAAAGTACTTCCATGTACAGAGACGCTAATGGTAGAATGCAACAAGTAGAGTCCGATGTTGAAGCTGGTAGAAACCCAGTATTATTTATCGCTGTACTATACGGAGCAATTATTCTAATCAGCGAAATATCCTGGGCAGATTTATTCTAACTGGTGATATCTAGTGGATTTTTTTGATCTGTTTCGTCTAAAACAAAAAGCAGAAGCAGACAATCCTAAAACAGTTTTTTATATTATTTTTGAAAAGGTTTCAATTCTTTTTGTTCTATTAATAATTCTAGCAATTGCTGTTGCACTTGAATTACCATCTTGGGGAATTGCTGCAGTTGTAGGACTTTCAGTTGGACCTGTTGTATATGGCCATTACTACTTCATTTACATTAGACCTGTATTAAAACAACAGGAAGGTTCATGAGTGCGTGAAGGTTGAGAAGGTTTAGTGATACTATGGGTTTGTTCGGCGATCTTCTAGATTTTATTGGCCTTGGTGGCATTACTGGAATAGACATTCTATTTGCAGTTATGGCGATAATAGGAACTGTTCTGTTTTTGATTTATTTCCTTCTAGTTATGCTCTTCGGGTTTGCAGACGATATGCTTCCTTTCGACATGGACATGAGTGCGGATGGGATTTTCCATCTGTTCACGATACAAGGGATTTTGAGTTTCATGATGATGTTTGGAATCTTTGGTCTTGCTATGACCCAAGCAGATCAACACTCACTGATAGCAATCATTGTAGGAGTTATTGCTGGTTCGGTTTCGATGTACATAGTTGGGAAAATTTTCCAAATGATGAAAGGTCTTGAAATGGATAATACAATCAAATATTCTGAAGCAATCGGTGCTAAGGGGACCGTTTACCGCACTATCAACGCTGGTGAACATGGACAAGTTCAGGTTGAATATCAAGGTGCTCTAAGAACATCTGATGCAGTTGCAAAAGATGACAAACTAACCATTCAAACTGGTAAATTCATCAAAGTTATTGACGCAATAGGTGAGACTTTGATTATAGAACCACTAGACATTTCAACTCATTCTGAAGAATAGATTCATGAGAAATTGATTTCCCATGGCGGGTCAAGCCTCATAAAGTAGTTCTTTGTCCTCTAAGCATGGCCCTAGCAGAAAGTCTAGTAGTGATTGGTATTGCATTATTTGCATTAGTCGTTTTATTGACAATTTATTTAGCAACAAGCCGATATAAATTGGCACCTTCAGATAAGATTCTAGTTGTATATGGTAATGTCAAACAAGGTGGCGCTGCTGCCTGTTACCACGGTGGTGGAAAGATTGTTTGGCCGCTTATTCAACACTACGCATATTTAGATCTAAAACCAATGACTATCAGTATCAACCTAGAGCATGCTCTATCACAACAGAATATACGTATTAACGTCCCTTCAACATTTACCATTGGTATTTCTACCGCACCTTCAATTATGTCAAATGCTGCTGAGCGTTTGCTTGGTCTACCAACACCACAAATTGAAGATATGGCAAAAGAAATCATCTTTGGTCAACTACGTTTGACTGTAGCTTCTCTAACCATTGAGCAAATCAACCAAGACAGAGAAGCATTCCTAAGAATGGTATCAAATAACGTAGATACCGAATTGCACAAGATTGGTCTTTACCTAATCAACGTAAATATCACAGATATTACTGATGAAGCTGATTATATCAAGTCCATCGGTGCAAAGGCTGCTGCAGTTGCTATTGCTGATGCGGTTGTCGACCGTGCTGAAGCATCTCGTGATGGTGCTGTTGGTAAGGCTGCTGCAGACCGTGCCAGAGAAATCGAAGTTGCAAATAACGAAGCTGAATCTGACAAAGGTCAGAAAGCGGCTGAGGCTGGAAGACGTGTTTTCGTTCAGCAACAAGAAGCACTCGCGGTAGAAGGTGAAAACCAATCTCGTGCATCCATTGCATCATACAACGCTGACTTGGCTGAGAAAGAAGCAGAGGCATTAAGACGTTCTGAAGTTGCTCGACGTAATGCTCAAGCAGAGATTGAGAAGGCTCAATATGAGTTTGAAGGTCAAAGACTACGTGCTGAAGAAATCGCTCGTGAAGAAGTTTCCAAGCAACAAATCGAAATCTCCGCAGAAGCGGAGGCTGAGCGACAAAGAAGAATCGCAAGAGGTGAAGCAGATGCTATACTAGCGAGATATAATGCTGAGGCTGAAGGTACAAAGGCTGTTCTTGAAGCAAAGGCATCTGGTTACCAGTCTCTTGTTAAGAGTGCAGGTGGAGATCCAAAGGCCGCTGCAACACTACTAATGGTCGAGAAAATCGAGCAACTAGTTGCTCGTCAAACCGAAGCAATTGCTAACTTGAAGATTGACAAGATTACAGTATGGGATTCAGGAAATGGTGGAGAAGGAGGCAGTACTGCTAACTTCGTATCATCTCTAATCAAATCTCTACCACCTGTTCACGATGTAGCTAAGATGGCTGGCGTTGATTTGCCAGATTACCTTGGAAGCATGAACTCTGACGAGAACTGATTGATTTACCTGGCTACTAACCAAAGGTTGTCTAATCGCTGGTTTATACCATTATTCAACCGTGAGTTTCAAAGCCTTAACGAGTTGCAAGCAATTCATGGCTAGTGACTTAGAGATTGCAAATGCTGCTACTTTAGAGCCAATCGAAGCGATTGCATGGAAGTTGGGTATTTCCTCTACAGAACTTATGCCCATGGGCCGTGGCGTTGCTAAGATCACCTGGGAGGCCCTAAAGCAGAGGTTTTCAAAACCTCAAGGTAGTCTAGTTTTAGTTACTTCAGTCAATCCAACTCCATTTGGCGAAGGTAAGACTGTAACTACAATTGGTCTGACTCAGGCCTTATGCAGAATTGGACAATCAGCAACTTGTGTGATTAGAGAACCTTCGATGGGACCTGTATTTGGTATCAAAGGTGGTGCAGCAGGTGGAGGTCATTCACAAGTACTACCAATGGAAGAAATAAATTTACATTTCACAGGAGACTTACATGCAGTTACATCAGCACATAATCTGTTATCTGCATTAATTGATAATCACATCAAGCATGGCAATACAAGCAAATTAGACCCTACAAAAATCGATTGGCCACGTGTTATGGACATGAATGACCGTTCTTTAAGAGACATTGTTATTGGAATGGGTGGACCTGCAAATGGTCATTTGAGACAAGATCGATTCGATATTACTGCTGCCAGTGAAGTAATGGCAATTTTAGTTCTTGCTTCAGACTACAGCGATCTTAGACATCGCCTTGGAGAAATTGTAGTTGGGCAATCTATCGAAGGCTATCCTGTCAAAGCCAAAGAAATAGGCGCCCAAGGAGCAATGGCACTATTACTTAGAAATGCATTTTTACCAAATTTAGTTCAAACCTTAGAAGGAAATCCTGCGTTTATTCATGGCGGTCCTTTCGCAAATATTGCTCACGGCAATTCAAGTATAATTGCCGATAAATTAGCTTTAGGTGCTGCAGATATTGTAGTGACAGAGGCTGGTTTCGGGTCTGATATGGGTGCTGAAAAATTCATGCACATTAAGGCTGCAACTTCTGGTAAAGCCCCTGATTGCGTGGTAATGAATGTTACAATTAGGTCGATGAAACTACATGGCGGAGCATTTGGAAGTAGAGGTGGATATCGCCCCAGTAAAGAAGAACTTGAATCTGAAAATATTGAAGCAGTTCAGGCAGGAGCAATGACAAATCTTGACAGACATATCAAAAATATGGCGGCGTTTGGAGTACCAGTAATTGTTTCCATCAATAAATTCGTATCGGACACTGACAAAGAAATAGCGGTTTTGAAGGATGCAGCCCATGCCAGTGGAGCTGCATCTGTTACAATTACAGAAGTACATTCCAAAGGTGGAGAAGGAGGTGAAGAATTGGCTAATGCTGTAGTTAAAGCGGTCCAAGACCATGTTGCTGCTGGAAGGCCGTTTACTCCATTATTTGTCAAAGATGCACCAATTTTAGATAAAATTGAAGCCATTGCAACTAGAATGTATAAGGCTAAAGACGTTTATCTGGAAGCAAAAGCCAAAAAGCAATTGGAACAAATAAATTCTTGGGGATATGGAAACTTACCTGTTTGTATGGCAAAAACTCAGTATTCATTCTCCCATGATGCTGGAAAGTTAGGTGCTCCAAGTGGATTCACACTTCCTGTTAGGGAATTTAGATTGAATGCTGGAGCAGGCTTTATTGTTGCAATATTAGGTAATATGATGACAATGCCAGGATTACCGGTTCGCCCTGCGGCAATGGACATGGATATGGATGACGATGGACAACAGACCGGTGTCTTCGGGTGAACTGAATGAAAATACTGAAACGCGAGCCTATGTTATGGCGATTACGCGTAGAAACTGAAGATGACCTCTGGACACTTGCTAGACTGGCCCGTAAGGGAATGGATTTTGCTATGCTTGGAGAGCGTAGAGATCAAACCACAGGTGGAGAAGAAGGTGGTAGAGCCAAAGCAGCAGAAAGAAAAAAAATGTGGATTAGGCTTTCCATCGAGTCAACTGAATATCAGTCATATAGTGAAATTTTGAGAGTTCATGGAATAATTAGCGAAGCCCCGATTGATTTAGGCAGTTACCACACCCATAATGTGACAGAATTAGATGAAATCGAACTAACATGTAACACTCCATTTTTATCTACTGACACATCCTTGTTAATGCAAGCAATTGATGCTTCTAATCAAGTACAGGTTGCTCTAGCGGTTGTTGAAAATGATGAAATTGTTCTATTTTATGTGACTCCTAGAGGACTCAAAGAATCCTCTACTTGGGCAATGCGAGGTGGGGGTAAGAGGGTTGATACCAAATCATCAAGTGTTACAGCCACTAATTTTAGAGCCAAAGTAATTAAGGAAATTACCGAATCTCTTGCCGAGCAAACCCCATTGATTTTATGTGGGCCTGGACATGCAAGAGATGTTCTTCTTGGAGAGTTGAAATCAGCAGGTCAGACAAGATTCATGACTTCGATTGCAACCTCAATGTCTGGGCGTTCGGGTGCAAATGAATTGTTAAGAGAAGGTTTAGCAGGTTCACTTCTAGAACAATATGCAATCACAAAGGAAATCAAGTTATTAGAGGAAGCATGGACTCGTCTTTCGACAAAAGGTGCTATTGCTTATGGACACCAAGAACTGCTGAAAGCACTTGAAGAAGGCGCAATTGAAACAGCACTCATAACAGCAGATTTACTAAGAGATGGAAATGAAAAAATTGGTGATATGACTTGGTCGAAGTGGGCAGAAGGGCTTGAAGCAATAGGTGCTGAATTAGTTCAATGCTCTACCGACCATGATTCAGGTCAGCAGTTATTAGGCATGGGCGGAGCAGTTGCTCTGTTACGGTACAGGATGTGAGGAATCGCCATGAAAATCATCAAATTCTCAGAACTTGATGGAAATCCACGAAAGCAATTATCTGGAGCAAGATGGCTGATTCTGCACCATAGTGAGATTCAAAAAGCAACTTCAGTTTTGATGTTCACTGAGCTTGATGGCATTCTTGTTGCTGTAGACCACAGAGGTAGTGAGATTACAGATGGTTTATGGCAAAGAGCAGTTCATTTAATGCTAGTTGATACCAATCCAAAACATGCTGAAGAATTTCAAAGAAAATCCGGTATAACCAAAGTCATCCATGACCCTGAAAACGACATACTGCTCCATTGTTGGTAGATGGTGGGTCTGGAGGGATTTGAACCCTCGATCAACGCCGTGTAAAGGCGGTGTCATAACCGCTAGACCACAGACCCAGCCACTCCTGTGGGAACCCATTATTGAAACCAACGCCCGAGGGTTAAACTCAAATCCAAGTGACAATGGGGATAATGTATGGATGAAGATATCCAAGCCGCAGCGGCTCGTCTTGTAAGACGATTAAAAGAAGGTGGTCACTCGATTACTGTTGCTGAGTCATGCACTGGTGGATTACTAACCAGCGCTTTCACTGATATTGCTGGAGCAAGTAATTGGTTCAATCAATCATGGATTACTTACTCAAATGAAGCAAAGGTCAAGGAACTTCGTGTTGAAGAAGAAACATTGGAAAAGAAAGGTGCTGTGTCAGCAGAAGTTGCAATTCAAATGGCAAAGGGAGCATTGGAAAGTGCGAATGCAGATATTGCAATTTCTATTACTGGAATCGCCGGACCTGCCAGTGATAACACCAAGAAAGAAGTTGGAACAGTTTATGTTGGAATCGCATCTAATACCTGGGCTAATGCAGAATCAACCAGAATAGGTGGGAATCGTGCTGAAAATAAAATCGGTTTTGTCCACTTTGCACTTTTGACCGCTATTGACTGCTGGGATGAAGCAATGGCCAAGGCTGAGGCTAACCGTAAGAAGTTGGAACAATTAGCAGCGGAGGCTGAAAGAAATAGATTGAAATTTGAGGTTGAACGTTCCAAAAGGGAGGCTGCTGCTAAGCAATCTGCTCCTTGGCAGGACGAATCTTGGAGTGAAAAATCAAAGACTGAGACTGGTGATGAATCTATCGGCAGTCAAGTTGAATGGGAGTAATTTGACTTTTCAACCGGTGTGCTTTTGGACAGGTTGCGATACCTCTGTACATGGCTGCGACGGCTGAAGATATTATCCGCCTGTTGCGTCAACGTAAAATTCTTGCAAGTAATTCGATTCAAGAATTATTACAAAGTCACAGTGACCCTGCAGCATTACTCGATCTTGGGCCAAAAATTGACTTTCATAGAGGTGTTCTAAATGAGGAAAGACTTGATTTGCTCCAATCATTATTCGATGGTGACAATAAACAATCTAGTATTTCTGCCAAATCTAACATCAATACTTCAGCTACGGATTTGGGAAGAGTTATTGCTCCAATTTCAAGTCCAGAACCATTAGATATTCATTTCCGAAATAATCTCCCTGATTGGAAAGAAAGTGATTTTAGCGAACTTGCAAATGATGCACCTGAAGATATTTTAGTGCATTATGACATAACCGGAAAAAGTATCACTGAAGGAAAGATGGGGGACATAAATGCATGCTTCAATGATAGACTTTCACAGATACGAAAAATGATTGTGAAAAATTCAAAACTGCCGAGGAAATACTCTGAAGTAGCAAGATTGCAACGTGAGTCAAGTCGCTATCAAGGCTATGAAAATATGGCAGTTGCAATCGGCTTGGTCAATGAGCCACGATACACAAAGAATGGTCATCTTATGTGGAACTTAGAGGATGAAACTGGAGAAATGACATGTATTCTTACTAAAAAACGCGGTGATGATAGAGACAGGGCCCATGAACAAATTATTGAGGCGGGATTAATGCCTGATGATGTAATTGGTGTTTCAGGAAACTTTAGTCAAACTGGAGACTTGTTCTATGTTGATGACTTACACTTCCCTATGGAAAATCGACATGAAAAAGCCTCTTCAGAACACGGGATTAGTGTGGCTTTCTTATCAGATGTCCACGTTGGTTCCAAAACTTTCCTAGAAGCACAATGGCATAAGATGGTTAGATGGTTCAATACAGATCCTCTTGCTAAAACCATCAAATATCTTGTTCTCTCTGGAGATTGTGTTGATGGTGTTGGAATATATCCCGGCCAAGATAAAGAGTTAGCCATTCCGGACCTTTTTGCTCAGTATTCTGAATTCGCAAGATTACTCGAATTACTGCCTGACTGGGTTGAATGTATTATGCTACCTGGAAACCACGATGCTGTAAGACCTGCTGAACCTCAACCAACGTTTGAAAAAGATATACAACAAGATTACAATACCACTACTTTTGTTGGAAATCCTTGTGACTTCTCGCTAAATGGAGTACGTATATTGTCCTATCACGGAAAATCGATAGATGACTTTGTTGCTGGATTAAGAACCGTTACTTATGCTGACCCTGTTGAAGCAATGCGAGAAATGCTGAGAAGACGTCATTTAGCCCCCCAATGGGGTGGAAAAACACCTCTTTCTCCAGAACCTGAAGATGGTTTAGTTATCAGAGAAGTCCCTGATATATTTGTAACTGGCCATGTTCATGGCCATGCATGTGTTGATTTCAAAGGTACAACACTAATCTGTTCAAGTACATGGCAAGACCAAACTTCCTACCAACGAATGCTAGGTTTCCAGCCGAAACCTTGTATGTTGACAATTGTTAATCTTAAAAGTCATGCAACAACATCAATACCATTCGCTTGATTATTCAAGACCGAGATATGGTTTTAGTAGCATCAAATCTTTTTCTTTGATAATTGGGACACCAGCACTCTCAAAAGCTCTAAGAGAAGATTCTCTACTTGGATTGAATCCAATAAATCGACTTTCATCAACAATCATAGACAGATCCATTTCTGAGTCTCCGATAGAAACACAGTCCTCAGGAGAAAAGTTATGCATCGACATCAATTTTCTGATAACTACATCTTTCTTACTTGCATGCAAGCGACAGATTCCTTCATCTGAAAGTGTTTCATCATCATTGAATTTGAAACCATTGGCTATCCAGTCATCAACTTTCAACATAGCTGCTATCGAGGATACAAATATATCGACACCAGCACTAACTATAGCAACGAAGATTCCTTTGTCTTTTAATTCAGCAACTAGTTCCCTAGCCCCTTCCATCAATTTGACACCAGAATATGCCCTAAACAAAACATCTCGAGGAATTGGATCTTGCTTATCCTTCCACATCTTTATGTCGGAACTCATAAATTCAACATCGGTTAACTCGCCTTTTATGAATCGCTTCAAGTTCAATGAATTATCTGTACCAAAGTGGTCATGCAATGTTTTCCATGAACTTACAGAGTCAACTAAAACACCGTCACAGTCAAAGATTACACACTTGACTTCACTATCAGAGAACTTGCCCATAAATCATGCTCAACGTCAATGATGAAAAAGCCTCGTTTTGTAATACCTTTCGGATCTACTAATAGATAACAATGTGAAACACTGTAAGCAGAGCTAAGACAAAGGCACTGAGGAGGGTTTAACCCCTCCCCAATGCTTTGTATTCACTATTATGTATCAAACACTTCAAGCAGGTTGATTCCAGGATAGTCCTGTGAACTTAACCAATAGTGCACCTTCACCAACTGGTGGAGCATATGTAATACTAACAGTCGCCTCGACCAATGGATGGCCATCAACGTGTGTTCTAACAAATATGTCATCACCAGAACTGAACGAGGAAACAGTCTCACTACCTTCATCAGTGGTCACATCACCAAAGGTGACTAGTGAATCACTATTGAATGGTGAGAAACCATAAACTTGATCAGTAGAGGCAAGGTTTACTTTATCTGTAACAGTATCACCATTAGCATCAACATATGTAACTTGAACTTCAACAGCTTGTGTTGCTAAAGCAGTTTGTGATTGTCCAACAGTAAACTTCCAGTGGTCAGTATCAGTACTTCCTGTATCCATGTTTTCAGCAGTAAAGGTAACTCTTGGTACACCCTTAGTATCAACATCAGCAAGTTGTGCAGCCCAAACATAGACAACACCAGACAGAACAACAGTGATCGCAACCATCAAGATAGTAGCAATAACTGGGCTCACTGCAGATTCATCATCAGACATTTCTTCTTCGAATGATTCTTCATCGTCTTCTCTGCGGCTTGCGAAAACCAAGGCGCTAACGAACAGACCTGTTAGACAGACTGCAATCAAACTCGGAGTGAAAGACGGTACTGCTAGAGCACCGATTGTTCCGACGACTACTGGTAGTGATTGTCCTGTGTTCTGCCATTGTTGTGCAGCGAATCCAGACTCACTAGCAATGTATGCATCAGATGTGTGTTGACAGTTGCTTTGTAGAACTACTCCAGACAGTGGAGTGTCTGCATCCATTGAGTTAGTAGACATTAGGTTGTTACACCAGTTTCTGTCTTCAAAGGCAGGTGCTCTGTTAGAGGTAGACTTACCTGGCTCAGACCATGGGTTTGGATTAGCACCAACTGTTGATAGGTGAGAACTTGGCTCATCTAGTTGTATAGTTGATGGGTCACAAACAGGTCCTGGGATACAGGTAACAACATCCATTTCAACCCACACTTCAGTGGTTTGATCTGTGATGAAGACTTGCCAGTC
>CEOF01028182.1_pt1 | contig 11104 bp, 9 predicted proteins | sample 361311 | NCBI WGS metagenome assembly CEOF01 (sample SAMEA2619667, study PRJEB7988) | marine metagenome | biome: marine biome (ENVO:00000447); feature: surface water layer (ENVO:00002042); material: "saline water (ENVO:00002010), including plankton (ENVO:xxxxxxxx)" | depth 5 m
TTATTGGAAAAGTTAAATTACCAGAATTTTTGCAACAAAAATTGATTCCAAAGAGCGGAGATGTTATTCAAATCCCCGCAAAATTAAAGAACTATGATAATTACAGGTCTATATCATCAAAATCAGACTTAAATAAAGACCTAGCAAGTCCCTATGAGTATAAATTATCTGATGGAGAAAAAATCGGAAATCATATCGGAGCATATTTTTACACTATTGGTCAAAGAAAGGGACTTGCTATAGGTGGAACCAAACAACCCTTATTTGTTATTAAGACAGATATAAATAGAAATGTTGTATATGTTGGTGAAGGAAAAAATCACCCTGGTCTTTATCGTAAAGCTCTTAGAGTCTTGAAATCAGAAATCCATTGGATTAGAGAAGATAAAAAATTAATGGATGGTCAATCGGTTAATTACATGACCAGAATTCGTTATCGTCAACCACTTACATCAGCTAAATTAGTTCAAAATGAAGATTTTTTATATGTTTTTTTTGAAGACCAACAGTTATCAATTACTCCAGGTCAATTTATAGCTTGGTATCACAAAGAAGAACTTATTGGCTCCGGAACAATCTTTGAATAATTAATAAAATATCTTTTAAAAATTAATTTCAATTTGTTTATTAATTATATCCTCAAATTTTTCTCTTTCCCTTATAAGTTTGGCCTCATTATTGTACCATAAGACCTCTGCAGGCTTCAATCGTGAATTGTAGTTGTTTGACATAGAGAAACAGTACGCTCCAGCATTTTTAAAAACTAGAATATCTCCCTCAGAAATTTCTTCGATTTCTCTGTTATTTCCAAAAGTATCTGTCTCGCATATATAACCTACAACAGAGTAAAACCTTTTTTTACCAAGGTTATTTGATAAATTGTATATTTCATGAAAAGAGTTGTAAAACATTGGTCTTATAAAATGATTAAAACCACTATCTACTTGCGCAAAAATAGTAGATGTTGTTTGCTTTAGTGAATTAACAGAAGTCAAAAAATAACCAGATTCACTTACTAAAAATTTACCTGGTTCAAATGCTAATTCAACTTGTTTACCATAATTTTTAATAAATTTTTTGAATCTTACAGTTAGTTTTTCCCCTAATTCTTCAATATTGGTCTCTTTGTCACCTTCTTTGTATGAAACTTTGAAACCACTTCCAAAGTCAATAAAATCTAGATTTTTAAAATACATTGCATTTTTAAATAAAATTTCTGATGCATAAAGAAAAACTTCGATATCAAGAATATCACTACCTGTATGCATGTGAATTCCATTTATATTCATTTTAGTGTTTTCAACTATCCTATTGAGATGAGGAATTTGATGAATTGAAATACCAAATTTAGAATCAATGTGACCAACTGAAATATTAGAATTTCCGCCAGCCATAACATGGGGGTTTATTCTAACACAAACAGGGATTTTTGGATATTTACTTCCAAATTGTTCAAGAAGAGACAAGTTATCAATGTTAATTTGAACTCCTGTTTTCGAAACTTTTTCTACCTCATCAAAAGACACTCCATTTGGAGTATAAATTATTTTTTTTGGATCAAAACCAGCCATTAATCCTAATTCAACTTCTTGAATCGATACTGTATCAAGACCAGTTCCAAGTTTTTTCATAAATTTTAAAATTGAAATATTGGATAGAGCTTTTACAGCAAAATGTATTCTTAAACTGGAAATACCAGAAAAAGCATTTTTAAGTCTGTTATATTGTGATTTAATTTTGTTGGAATCATACACATAAACTGGACTACCAAATTTTTTTGAAATATCTAATAAATCTTTATTTTTCAATTGAATTTTTTTCAAATTTATAAATATGTAAACAAATAAAGTCCAAATAGAAAAAATATATCATAATGACTTGAACTTGTTAAAATTTTGAATAAAAAAAATAATAAACCTAGTCTAATATCATATTGATTTTTACTTTTGTTTCAACTAAATTTTTGTAAATGAACTTACATGAATACCAAGGAAAAAATATTCTAGAGAATTTTGGGGTTGGAATTCAACGAGGTTTTATTGCATCAAGCCCAAAAGAGGCTATTAATTCTGCAAAAAAATTAACTGAATTAACTAACACAAAATTTTATGTTATAAAAGCACAAATTCATGCTGGTGGGAGAGGGAAAGGCGGTGGAGTAAAATTGGCAAAATCTTTCAGAGATGTAGAGAATATCTCCAAAGATATAATTGGGATGAGTTTAATTACTCCTCAGACTCCTCCAGAGGGAAAAAAAGTTAGTAAAATTTTAATTGCAGAGGATGTCTATTATTCAGGTGAATCTGAACCAAAAGAGTTTTATGTCTCTATTCTATTGAATAGATCAATAGGAAAAAATATGATAATGTATTCTACCGAGGGAGGGATGGATATTGAATCAGTTGCTGATAAAACTCCTCACTTGATATTTAATGAAGAAATTGATTCTGCTATGGGCCTTCTTCCTTTTCAAGCCCGAAAAATTGCCTTTAATCTTGGACTCAAGGGTAAAGCTTTTAAATCAATGATAAAATTTATATCTAATCTCTATAAAGCCTATGTGGGATCTGATGCGACTTTATTTGAAATTAATCCTGTACTTAAAACTGCAGATAATAATATAATTGCAGTTGATGCGAAAGTAAGTATCGATGACAACGCTTTATTTCGACATCCAGATTATATTGAGCTAAGAGATTTTGAAGAAGAAAATCCTGTAGAAGTTGAAGCTGACAAAGCAGGCTTAAATTATGTAGATTTAGATGGGAATGTTGGTTGTATGGTCAACGGTGCTGGACTTGCCATGGCTACTATGGATTTGATTAAACAATCAGGTGGAGCTCCAGCAAATTTTTTAGATGTAGGAGGAACAGCCGATGCTAAAAGGGTTGAACTTGCTTTTCGTCTAATTTTAAAAGATCCAAATGTAAAAGCTATTTTGGTCAATATTTTTGGAGGTATTGTTAGGTGTGATAGAGTTGCTCAAGGAATAATTGATGCCTACAAGAATATCGGAGATAACATAAAAGTTCCAATTATTGTCAGATTGCAAGGTACCAACTCTGAATCAGCTAAAACTTTAATTCAAAATTCAAACCTAGACGTGATAGCTGCTACAGCTTTTGAAGAGGCAGCAATTAAGGTTCAAGAAGTATTGGGGTAATTATAATTTATTTTTTTTAGTCCGAAGAAACTTAATTTCATCTCTTAATGACGCTGCTTTTAGAAAGTCTAATTCTTTAGCAGCCTTTTCCATTTTTATCCTTGTTTCTCTGATTGCTTTTTCAAAATCATCCTTTTTCTTAAACTTTTTGATTGAAAATGAAAGTTTTTGTTCCTCAATCTCTTTAGAGTATGATGAAACTGAGTTTTTAGATAATACGTTGTCTAGTGATTTATTAAGAGGTTGAGGATTTTTATTATTTAAAAAATTGTACTCTTTTTGTTTTTTTCTTCTGTAATTGGTTTCGTTAATAGTTTTATCCATACTCTTAGTTAATCTATCTGCATACATTATTGCTTTTCCATTAATATTTCTTGCAGCTCTTCCAACTGTTTGAGTTAAAGATCTTGAGCTTCTTAAAAATCCTTCCTTGTCAGCATCTATAATTGCTACTAATGACACCTCAGGGAGGTCAAGACCCTCTCTTAACAAGTTAACTCCAATCAAAACATCGAACCTACCTAAACGGAGATCTTGCATGATTTCTATTCTTTCTAAAGTATCTATATCGCTATGTATATATCTACACCTTATATTAATTTTTGTTAAATATTCAGATAATTCTTCAGCCATTCTTTTGGTTAGTGTGGTTACAAGTATTCGTTCTTCAATTATAACACGTTTTTGAATTTCATCAATTAAATCGTCAATTTGGTTTAGGCTGGGTCTAACTTCAATTTTAGGGTCTAAGAGACCTGTTGGTCTAATTATTTGCTCGACAATATGACCTTCAGTCTTTTGAATTTCAAAATCTGCTGGAGTAGCACTTACATATAAGACATTATTTTGTAAACTTTCAAATTCCTCAAATTTTAACGGTCTATTATCCATTGCTGCTGGTAAACGAAAACCATAATTAACAAGGTTTTCTTTTCTTGACCTATCTCCTCCATACATGGCATGAACTTGGGAAACTGTTACATGGCTTTCATCAATTACCATAAGATAATCTTTTGGAAAATAATCTAATAAACAAAAAGGCCTGGTGCCAGGGCTTCTTCCGTCCAAGTATCTTGAATAATTTTCAATTCCCGAGCAATACCCTAATTCTTTTATCATCTCTAAATCAAACTCGGTTCTTTCTTTTAATCGTTTGGCTTCGAGGTGTTTGCCAATCTCAATAAAATAATCAACCTGTTTAACAAGATCAATTTGTATTTGATTAATTGCACTTTGTAAAATATCTGGTGATGTTACAAATATATTTGCTGGAAATAATGTCACTATTTTTTTATTCTCAATAATTGTATTGTTGATTGGGTCAAATAATTCAATTTCTTCGATTTCATCTCCAAAAAAATGAATTTTATATGCTGAATCAGAATATCCTGGGTAAACATCAATTATATCCCCTTGAACTCTAAAATTACCTCTATCAAAAATACCAGTTGTTCTTGAGTACAAACTCTGAACTAATTTTTTTAAAAGTTTTGTTCTAGATATTTTTTGATTTTGTTTAATTATTATGATGTTTTTTTGAAACTCAACAGGATTTCCAATTCCATAAAGACATGAAACCGATGCAACTACTATTATATCTCTTCTCCCTGAAAGCAATGAAGATGTGGTACTTAGTCTTAATTTTTCTATTTCCTCGTTAATGGATAGATCTTTTTCAATATAAACCCCACTCACTGGCATATAAGCTTCTGGTTGATAATAGTCATAATATGAAACAAAATATTCTACAGCATTGTTTGGAAAAAATTGTTTAAACTCAGAATAAAGTTGAGCAGCTAAAGTTTTATTATGTGCCAAAACTAATGTAGGTTTTTTAAGATTTTGAATAACATTAGCCACTGTAAAAGTTTTTCCTGAACCAGTAACTCCCTGTAGCACCATATTTTCAAAACTACTATTAAACCCAGATGTGATCTCTTTAATAGCCTCAGGTTGATCACCAGTTGGATTAAAATCAGAAAAAATTTTGAATTCCATTTAAGATTATTTGATTACAAAAATATATTTTTTTATAACTTTTCAAGCCATTGATTTATAATGACTAATTTTAGTTTATTAATTAATATTAAAAATTTTTTTGTTAAACATCATTAGATTAAAATGAAAAAACTTATTTCCAAAAAAAAACCTTTTTACCCCATTAATAATTTGTTAAAAACCTATCTAATTGATTTTAATAGATGGATTAATGTTCCAATTTCCTATGATGATTTATTAAGATTTCAAGGCAGCATAAATGTATACGATAATAACGACAAAGACACCCTGTGGACTAGAGTTTATTATTCAGATAGTGAGCTTAAAGAAATTGATTATAATCTTAAAAAAATATATACTATTTTACATTCTGATGGAAACGAATCTAATTTAACTTATTTGAATATTGACGCTATTGATTATTGTACTTTTGGTAATTCAAAACCATTTAGAATAAAAGTTAGAAATATTCTAAATGATAACTTCACTTATTTTTATATAAAAAAAACTGATTCCTCAAGGGTGTTTGGTCTAGAGTTTGAGCATATGCTATCTCCTTACAATTTAAATTTTTTTGTTAATGAAACTACACTAGTTGAGGAGCATATTTCTGGAATTCCTGGAGATATTTTCATTAAAGAAATGCTCTCTAAATGTTCGGATTCTCAAAAATCTCAAATTGCTAAGGAGTATGTAAAATTTAATGAAAGATGTATGATCAGACTATTGGGAGATATGAGAGCATATAATTATGTAATTGTTCCTATTCATGATTTTGATCAAGTTATATATAAAATAAGAGCTATTGATTTTGATCAGCAAAGTTTTGAAGGAAGGTTTTCAGTTTATCGTCCACAATTTTTTAAAGAGAATCAACCATTAATTAAAATGATTCAAAAGAAGTTGACACACGATTCAATTGATCAATATAAAATTGAGGAAAGATCGATTGTTGCAAAAAGAATAATTAGTAATGAAGAAAAAATAAATCAGTTATTAATTTCAATGAAAGAAAAGCCAATCTCAAATAAGGAAAATCTTGATAAATTAAAATTGGAAATATATAAATTTACAAAACATAAAGATTTCAAAAACTGTGTTTCAATGGGAGACCTTATGGGTGCTTCACTATCTTTTTTAAAAAGAAATTATAAAAACATAAAGCCAATTTCTAAATTAAGAAATTAATAGTTGTAATCATAATCTTCACCGTCCTCTATATCATCACTTTTTTCTGAATTTATAAAGGTTTTGTTAGGGGCAATTTTTGGAACTTTTCCTTGAGTAAAAACTACATTTGGATAATTTTTATGTTTTAGAGGTTCAGTAAATTCAACAACTTCAATGTAAAAAGTCCAAAGTGCTAAAAAATCGTAAACGAATATTAGACGTCTTTTTTTTTTGTTAAAAAAACTATTTAAAGTATCCTTCGAGTAGTTTTTTTCTTCATCTAATTCAATTAAATTCATTTCAGCACCCTGTTTCCAGTTTTCATCGGCTTCAAAAAACGAGGCCATTTCTTTATCTTCAAAACCATATGATTTAGTAATGAAAAGACTTAAATCTTCAAATAATGAATTGTCATCAATTTCTATGTCTCTAATTACATCATCTTCTACATCAAGTATTGTTCTAATTCTTAATATCATTTATTTTACTTTTAATAGTAAGTTGAAAAAGAAGATACAGTTGCACACTAAAAATTATAGTTGCTAGAAGTAGATGAATTGGTTGAGTTGATATCGGAAAGTCAAAATAATACATCGCAGCACCAGTAATTATCTCTAAAAATAAAACTATTAATATAATTTTAAGTGAAAATGGAATGATTTTTACCCTTTTAAATTCGTAATATAATAGGAGGTGAGTTACAAGAATAATTAATGAAAACGTCCGATGAAAGTAAAATTTGAATGGAGCAAATTTAAGCCATAATTCTTGTTGTATTGGAAATTTGTTCATCTGAAAATCAATGAATTGACGAACTTGAGTTCCTGAAAATATTTGTATTAACGTTAAGAAAAATCCAAATGATAGAATTAGTATTATTTTTTTATTTGTACTTATTTTAATGGTGTTTATTCGTGAGAGATATAACGTATAAATAAGTATTCCTAAAATAATAAATGCCATGATCAAATGGATCGTGATTTTATAAGGGAGCAAATTCGAATCAACTACTTCTTTTCCCAATATAGCTTGAAAAACCATACCAATTACAGCTAAAAACGATAATATTGCAATAATCCTGTTTTTTTTCCATGAAAGTAAAGAGTAACAAAACATTATAAAAATAGTAATACCTGCTATTGCCCCTATTAATCTGTTAATGAATTCAATCCATGTGTGATAGACGTTAAACTCAGAATAGTCATGTTTTAAATATGGGTTCCAATTTTTTTTATTGTATTCGTTTTTTGATTTAAAATCAACTTTTGCTACTCTGAGTGATTCTTTTAAGATTATGACCTCGTTTTTATTGTATGAATAGTTTGGTTTCCATTCTAATTGATTTCTTTCTGTTGGCGGAATAATGTATCCAAAGCATTTAGGCCAATCGGGGCAGCCCATCCCACTTCCTGTAACTCTTACAGTAGCTCCAGCAGCGATAACTAAATAAATTAATACTAATGAAGCGTTAAGAAAAAATAAAAATTTTTTATTCATGTGGTTTTAATCCTAATTTTTTTCCAATACTTTTCATTAACTTGTGTGCAGATGATTTTTCATTTGGAATTTTCCCTTCTAGAATTGATTCTTTAATAATTTCTTTTATTTGTCCGACCTCTTTACATGGTTTAATATTAAAATACTTCATTATAGTATCTCCATCTACTGGTGGTTGAAAATTTCTAATCTTATCCCTATTTTCGACCTCAATTATTTTTTTAATTACAATTTCAAAGTTTTTATGATATTCGGAGAATTTTTTCTCATTTTTTGTAGTTATATCAGCTTTACACAAACATATTAAGTCATCTATATGATCACCAGCATCAAAAACCAATCTTCTAACTGCAGCATCGGTCACATTATCTTCAGCTATCACTATTGGTCGTGAACTCATCAAAACAAGTTTTTGAACGTATTTCATTTTTTCATTTAACGGCATTTTAAGTCTTTTAAATAATTTGTAAACCATTTTTGAACCAATAAACTCATGACCATGGAAAGTCCAACCAATTCCATTTATTAGTTTTTTTGTTTTTGACTTACCAATATCATGAAGAAGCGCAGCCCATCTTAGCCAAAGATTATCTGTCTTTTTAGATATGTTATCTAAGACTTCCAATGTATGATAAAAATTATCTTTATGCTTAAATCCTTCTATTTCATCAATGCCTTTTAGATTTTCAATTTCTGGAAGAATATATTTTAATAATCCGGTTTGATTTAAAATAATAAATCCTGTGGATGGATTATTTGATGAGATTATTTTATGAAGTTCTTCTACTATTCTTTCTTTTGAAATTATTTCAATTCTTTTATTATTTATAAGAATAGACTCAAATGATTTTTTTTCAATTGTAAAATTTAGTTGTGTTGCAAATCTAATAGCTCTCATCATTCGTAATGGATCATCAGAAAATGTTTTATTAGGATCCAACGGTGTTTTTAATATTCTTTTTTTTAAATCATTTAAACCATTAAAAGGATCTATGAGTTCTCCATAATTTGACGAATTTAGGCTTAGAGCTAATGAGTTTACAGTGAAATCACGTCTATTTTGATCATCCTCCAATGAACCAATTTCTATACTTGGATTTCTGCTTTCTTTTACATAGGATTCTTTTCTTGCTCCCACAAACTCAAGAACTATTTTATTCCAAGTAAACATTGCAGTTCCATAATTTTTAAAAATCTGAATTTCACTAGAATTTGATAATTCTTTTTTTAATTCTTTAGCGATTTCAATTCCACTTCCAATACAAACAATATCTATATCCTTCGGTTTTTTTTTGCTTAGTAAAATATCTCTAACTGCACCACCAATTAGATATGATTCAATTTTTGTTTTTTCAATAACTTTTCTTAATGCTTCAAAAAGCCTTGAATCAATGAAATGTTCTACCGCCAAGGATTTCATTTATTTTCTAATTATTACAAATTCTCCGTTGTCTTCAATTTTATATATTGTTGAAGGCACAGATGTAGTTTTTTCTTTTTGTAAATTTACAACATGATCTACACCTTCCAAAATTGAGTTTTTGATTTCTGAAAAACTTAAAGGAGTCTCATCACCACTTATATTTGCTGAGGTCGAAACAATTGGTTTTCCCATGTTTGCTATTAATTGATTACAAAATTCATGATTTGGAATTCTAATTGCTAAGGTATTTTCTTTTGTAACCAGAATTTTGGGAATAATTTTGGGGTTTTTATAGATTATAGTTGTCGGATTCGTTTTGTTAATTAGTAATTCTGCTTTTCTCGGAATATTTGATACATATTTTCTGAGCATTTTTAAATCTTTCATTAAACATATTAATGATTTATCCGATTTCCGATTTTTTATTTTAAAAATTTTTTTTATGGCTGAAGAATTAGTAGCGTCACACCCTATGCCCCAAATTGTATCTGTTGGATATAAAATTATTCCACCACTATTTAAAACTTTAATTGCTTTTTTAATTTCTCTTTTCATTTCGAAGTTCTATCTCAAAATTCAAATTTATATTGCTAAGGTATAAAACATTGTTTTCTATTTATATTTGTAAATCTATTATGAAAATTGCATTATTAATTTCAACATATAATTATTCAGAAGCACTGGACATTATAATTGATTGTATTTCTAGGCAGGTCCATTTACCTGATGAAATTATCATTGCTGAAGACGGAAAAGATGAAAAAACATATAAAGTAGTTAACTCATGGAAAAAAAGGATTTCATCCAGATTTATACATGTTACCCAAGAGGACCTTGGTTTTAGAAAAGCATTAATTCTTAATAAAGCTATTCAATTATCAAAATCTGATTATATAATTCAAATTGATGGCGATTGTATTCCTAACAAATATTTTATTATAGATCACAAACGCAATGCAAAAAAGGGATGTTATTTGTATGGGACCAGAGTTCACATAAAAAGTGACTACATTCCCAAATTTTTTTGGTGTTATAAGAATAAAAATAAAAGAATAATTTTTTCATTCTTCAGTCCAAATATAAAAAAACGGTTTAGAAAATTAAGAATACCCTTTTTAAATAAATTTTATTATTTCAAGGATAAAATTTCACCCAAATTTAGGGGTTGTAATACCTCTTTTTGGAAAAAAGATTTTATAGATGTGAATGGGTATAATAATGATTTTAATGGATGGGGTAGAGAAGACTCTGATTTGATGATTAGATTTCACAATAATGGTTTGAAATCTAAAAGACTTAAATTCCTTGCTATTGTATATCATCTAGATCATGGTGAAAAGGATAGATCAAATTTTTATAAAAATGATTTACTACAAAATGATTCGGTTCTAAGAAAAAAAATTAGGGTAGATGATGGTTTAATGGAGTCTATTAATGAAGTTTGATAAGTCTTTTTGGAAATAATTAAAATCAAAAGATTCATAAAGTCTTTTTATTTCACTCTTCTTCATTTTAAAACCTTTAAACTGATTATTAAAATCTTTTACGTGTACTGAGACATCTTTTGGAGATTTAGAACACCAGGCGTCAGGATCTATTTGAGGTGAAAAGATTGAGAAACTTGGAATATCTAAAGCTTTTGCGATATTTATTGCTCCTCCTTCATTTCCTACAATAGCGTTGCAATCAGAAACAGTTAATATATATTCTTTCAAACTTTTAGGAGTTTTATTCACAATAATAGCTTCTTTAGTTTTCAGATTTATTTTTTTGAGTAGATTGATTATTTCTTTGTTTTGTTTGGGTATGTAATTTAATATAAGTTTTACTGAATGCATTTTTACCAAATAATT
>CEOF01055719.1_pt1 | contig 11096 bp, 5 predicted proteins | sample 361311 | NCBI WGS metagenome assembly CEOF01 (sample SAMEA2619667, study PRJEB7988) | marine metagenome | biome: marine biome (ENVO:00000447); feature: surface water layer (ENVO:00002042); material: "saline water (ENVO:00002010), including plankton (ENVO:xxxxxxxx)" | depth 5 m
GCTAAGTACCTGATTTCATTTGAAGAATATATTCTTTTATATATTATTTTAGTCATATATCTAGAACTTATAATTTTTTTTATTAATTCTGAGTGAGAGATTAAGTCATCTGTTCCCAAGTGAAATATTCCACTTAATTTATGATTGATTATAAAATGTATCTGTTGAGTTAATCTATAAAGGCTTGAAAAGTTTACGATTGTGTTCGGAAAAACTTCGATTGGTATTTTATTTTCTACTTTAAAATCAATCTCTTTTAGCCTTTTAGATTTTACTCCGAAAACGATAGCCGATCGAATAATTACTTTTTTGGTAAATGGAACTTTTAACATATGATTTTCCATTGTTATTTGAAATTTTCCATACACACTTTCAGATAATGTTTTATCATATTCACACGAAGGATAATTATGAAAAGCATCAAATACATTTACACCTGAAATAAACATTAATCTACAATCTTTTTTCATGCAGTAATCTACTGTATTTCTTTGAACGTTTATTAAGTCCAATTGTTCTCCTTTTAATGCATTGATAATTAATTTAGGTTTGGTAATTTTTAGAATACTCTGTAATTGTGTAGTTGAGGAATCAAAAAATATTTTTTTTTTATTTCTTATATCTTTATTATTAAAATATGTACCATATACATTATAATAGGGTGAAAGTATTTTGTACAAGCCATTACCAATTGTTCCGCTAGCTCCTAGTATTAAAATATTTTTCACAACGCAATATTTATAAACGGTAATTTAGACACCTTGGCTTTTAGCTTTTTATTTCTTATTTGAATATATATATCTGTTCCTATAGAGGAATAATCAGAGTCCACAAAACCTAGTCCAACACCTATATCCAAACTTGGAGAATGAGTTCCTGAAGTTATATGTCCAATTTCAAAATCTTGTTTATTAAAGATTTTATATCCAGATCTGGGAACTCCTTTTTCTGATAACCTCAATCCAATCAATTTTCTATTTGTACCATTGATAATTTCAGATTTTAAATTTTTACAGTTTATAGAGTTTTTATTTGTATTTGTAATCCATTTAAGCCCTGCTGAAATTGGTGATATTTCGTCATTTATTTCATTACCATAAAGACAATATCCCATTTCGATTCTGAGAGTATTTCTTGCTGCGAGCCCAACTGGAATTGCATTTAAAGGTTTACCAGCATTAAGAATAGATGTCCATATTTCAATTGCATTCTTTTTTTTACAATATATTTCTACTCCACCTGATCCAGTGTATCCAGTGGATGCCACAAGAATATCTGGTATTTTAGCAAAGGTTGTAGTCACATGTTTATAGTATTCAAGAGATTCTATCTTTGATAGTTTTTTTACAATTTTCATTGAATTTGGTCCTTGAATGGCGATTAAGCATGTATTTTCAGAAACATCTTCTATACGTGCTTTAAAGATTAAATTCCATTTTTTAATCCATTTCCAATTTTTTTCTATGTTTGAAGCATTAACGACTAAGAAATATTCTTCTTTTTTTATTCTATATATAATTAGATCATCAATAACACCACCTTTATTATTGGGAAAATAATTGTATTGTGCTTGACCAATAGTAATTTTATTTATGTCATTACTACATATTTTTTGTAATAACTTTATAGCACTTGGACCACTAATAATAAATTCGCCCATGTGTGAAACATCAAAAATGCCGATATTATTTCTGACGGTTAAATGTTCATTTTTTACACCAGAGTATTGAATTGGCATCTCATATCCTGCAAATACTCCCATTTTTGCACCCAATTTTCTATGAATGTTATTCAGTATGGTTTTTTTCATAAACACTAATTTTTTAACAGGAAGTCTTTAAGATCATCAAAGTTAGATATGGAAATTGAATCAATTGTTTCATTTAATAAGCTAATATTCTTTGGGATTTTGAGCTTTGTATTTATTGTTTTTTCAATTGTCTCTGCAAATTTTATTGGATGAGCAGTTTCAAGGAAAATACCTATTCCTTTTTCTTCTGTTTTAAATAATTCCTTTAACCCCATATATCCAATTGCACCATGAGGGTCTAAAATATATTTTAATTTTTTATTTACTTTCTTAATTGTTTTTCTGGTTTGTTTGTCATTAAAGCTAAACCCCAAAACATCTTTTTTTAGTTTATTGACATCATTATTATAAATTTTTTGAATTCTTAAAAAATTACTTGGATTTCCAACATCCATAGCATTTGATATAGTTTGAATAGTTGGATTTGGAGCGTAAATACCTGAATTAAGATATCTAGGAACAGAATCGTTTAAATTAGTACATGCTAAAAACTTTTCTATTGGTAGACCAATCTTTTTGGCCATTAATCCTGCACATAAATTCCCAAAATTACCACTAGGAACTGAAAAAGTAATAGGGAGATTGATTTTTTTTGAGTTCTTATATGCAGAAAAATAGTAAAACATTTGTGGTAACCATCTAGCCACATTAATTGAATTTGCAGATGTAAGTTTACAACTCTTTTTTATTTGTTGATCTAGAAATGCGCTTTTCACATATTCCTGACAATCATCAAAAACTCCATCTACTTCCAATGTTACTATATTCTTTCCAAGAGATGTCATTTGTTTTTTCTGAATTTTACTAACTTTATCTTTAGGGTATAAGATCACAACCCTAATTCCAGGAACATTATAAAAACCATCTGCAACTGCACCTCCAGTATCTCCTGATGTAGCAACTAAAACTGTTATTATATTACTTGAATTTCTATTAAAATAACCTAGGCTTCTTGCCATAAATCTTGCTCCAACATCCTTAAAAGCTAGAGTAGGACCATGAAAGAGCTCTAATGAGAAAATATTTTCATCAATTTCAACTAATGGGAAATTAAAACTTAGTGTTTCATCAATTATAGAAATTAATTTATTTTTGGGTATACTATTACCAATAAAATTTTTAATTGAATAGTATGAGATTTCATTGATACTTAATTTTTCAATTTCATTTATTATTTTATTTGGAAGAGTTTTTATGTCAGAAGGAAAATATAAACCTCTGTCAGAAGCAATTCCATTTAGAACTGCCCTTTCAAAATCTACAGGTTTAGATAAATGATTTAGACTATGGTAAATCATTGTTCAAAAACTTTTACACCTTCATAATTTATTTTTGAAATAAAGGTCTTGAAGGAAATATTTTTTTGTGAATAAACTTTTTCAAAGCCTTTTTTTACGCTTAATGCTGTTTTTTTTCCTTTTGATATTGAAAATATAGATGGACCTGATCCTGAAATTCCACAACCAAGAGCTCCATTTTGTATTGCAGATTCTTTTAAAGAATAAAATCCCGGTATTGATGAGGCTCTTCTTTCCTCAACTATTTCGTCCACTAAACATCTAGAAATCAGTTGATAATCGTTAGAGTATAGTCCACTAATCAAACCCCCAAGATTTGCTGTTTGTTTAACCACTTTTTTTATTGAAATTTTTTTATTTAAAATATTTCTTAAAATAGATGTTTTTAATTCAATTTCAGGATGAAGAATTGTTATAAATAGGTCTTTTGGAAATGGGAGATTTAAGATATCTAATGTTTTTAAGTCTCTAACTAAAGTTAATCCTCCAAACATCGCTGGTGCAATATTATCAGCGTGAGCTTCTCCACTTGCAAATTGTTCTCCATCAAGAGCATGTTTAATTAAATTAATTTTTTTAGAATTTCGCTCTAAGAGATAATCTATCCCATAAACTGCAGCAACTGCACTTGAAGCACTGCTCCCAAGACCACTTCCTACAGCAACTTTTTTAATTATTTCAATTTCAAATCCAAATTCCGAAGGATTTTTACTTAGGTATGATTTGGCTGCTATTCCAGCAACATTTTTATCAACTGAGTAAGATAATTTAGCACCTTTTATATTTGTAATACAAAGACCCGGACTATTTGTTTTAGTAATTATCATTTCATCTCCAACATGATCCAAACAAATTCCAAGTATGTCATATCCACAAGATAAATTTGCTACACTTGAGGGAGACATCACTTTTATAGATTTCATAATTATCTTTTTCCTATTCTAATAATATCAGCAAATATTCCAGCAGCAGTAACATCTCCTCCAGCTCCTGCACCTTTGACAATTAATGGCTGTTCAGAATACCTATTGGTATAAAATAGAATAATATTATCACTTCCCTCTAAATTATAAAAATCGTGGTTTCTATCTATATGTTTTAACCCAACACTTGCTTTACCATCTTTAAGTTCTGCAACATATTTAAGCTTGCAATTTTTTTCTAATGCTTTATTTAAAATATCACTAAAATAATTTGAATTATTTTTTAAAATTTGATAAAACTCCTTTTTAGATTTTGCTTTTTTAGTTTTTTCTGGGAGGAATGAATCATTTTTAACATCTTCAATTTCAAGGTTATAGCCAGATTCTCTTGCTAGGATTAATATTTTTCGAGCAACATCTATTCCGCTTAAATCAATACTTGGATCAGGCTCAGTAAAACCAAGCTCATCTGCTTTTTTTACAACATCAACAAAAAAACTTTTATTATCGAAATTATTGAAAATATAATTTAAACTTCCAGATAAAATAGCTTGTATTTTAATAATCCTGTCTCCGGATGCAATTAAATTGTTTAATGTATCTATTATAGGTAACCCTGCCCCAACATTTGTTTCAAATAGAAATGGACTACTAAATTTTCTAGAAACGTATTTCAAAATTTTATAGTTTTTTAGTTCATCTGCACATGCAATTTTATTGCACGTAACAACACCAATACTATTTTTAAGATATTTATGGTACTCTTTAGATATTGTGGAGCTTGCAGTATTATCAATAAAAATACTATTTCTTAAATTTTTCGATTTTATATAGTCAAAATAAATATTTCGGTCAGCCTTTTCACCCTTATATAGTAAATTTTCCCATTCTAATAACGATATAGGTTCCTCACTTAAGATCATTTTTTTTGAGTTAGATAAACCCATCACATTAATTTTAAGACGAAGATTTTTCAAAAGATAATTTTTTTGTTGATTAATTTGGTTAATTAACTTTTTTCCAACATTACCAACTCCAGTAATAAATAGATTTAGCTCTTTAATTTGAGCTTCAAAAAAACTTTCGTGAAGAGTGTTTAGAGCTTTTTCTATATTTTTTTTATCAATCATAATAGAAATATTTCTTTCAGATGCTCCTTGAGCAATTGCCCTAATATTAATATTATTGGAACCTAAACTACTAAATAGTTTTCCACTTATTCCCTGATAATCTTTCATTTTATCTCCAACAATAGCAATATTTACCATATTGTTTTCAATTTTAGCTGGATTGACTTTCCCAAAATTTATTTCAAATTCAAATTCTTGATCAATATATTTCTTGGCTTTTTCTGCATCAGATGATTTTACAGCTATACATATAGAATATTCAGAAGATGCCTGAGTGATCATAATTATGTTAATTGCAGCTTTTGTTATTACTTCAAATAACCTACTTGAAAATCCTGGAACTCCCACCATACCGTTACCTTCTAGTGTGAGCAAACAAATATCATCTATATGACTAATTCCTTTGACAACTTGTTTACTTGCATTATTTTGTTTACCAATTAGCGTTCCAGGGTCTTCAGGCTTAAATGTATTTTTAATTATTACAGGAATTTGTTTTCTCATTACAGGTTGTAGAGTGGGAGGATAAATTACTTTTGCTCCAAAATGAGATAATTCCATTGCTTCAAAATAAGATAAACTTGGAATAGGTTCAGCTTGATTCACAAGCTTTGGATTAGCTGTATACATACCGCTGACATCTGTCCATATTTCTAAAATCTCAGCATTTAGAATACTTGAATATATTGCAGCTGAATAATCTGAGCCACCTCGTCCTAATGTAGTTGTTTCTCCATTTTCATCAGAGGCAATGAATCCTGGTAAAATTGTGATACTTTTATTTTCAGTGGCAAAAAAATCAAGAACATTTTTTTCAGTGGTTTTAAAATCTACAATTTGACGATTATTTTGAATAAAAGTTTGTATAAGATCTCTAGAATCTTTTAATACTAAATTTAACTTGTTGTGTTTTAAAATTTCGTATATGACCGAGCTAGATAATATTTCACCATAACTTAAAATTCTCGAGCAACTTTTATTTGTTGACTCTCTCAATGACTCTATTGATGTTAATAAATCTTTTATTTCATTGATTTTAGCATCTAGAAAACTGATTAATTTTTTTTGACTTTTGATATCTAGAGACTCATTTATTAGATCAACATGTCTTTTTTTTAAATATTTAAGTTTTTTAATGTATGAATTATCACCTTCAACTGCTAAGTCAATCATAGAAGATAGGTTATCGGTTACTCCAGATAGTGCCGAAACAACAATAAGAGTTTTGTCTCGATTCTTTTTAATAATATTAAATACACTCTTTATTGCATTTGAGTTTGCAACTGATGTGCCTCCAAATTTGATTACTTTCATGGCAAAATAATATATTAGTAATTAGTTAAAAATTATTGAATCAAAATAATTTATTCTAAAAACTGTATTGCTTTAAAAAAACTTTAAGCAAAAGTAAATTAAAATCTTATGTTTTTCTTTAAAAATTTTTTTAAAATTTCATCCCAATTAGACAGAAATTGTTAGGATTTCCTCTTTTTTAATATGATCAATTTTTAATGAATCTCCTTCGCTAATAACATTATTTACTATTTGTTCTGCAATTAGATCTTCAACATATTTTTGTAATGCTCTTTTAAGAGGTCTTGCCCCAAACTTATCATCATAACCTTTTTCCACGATAAAGTCTTTTGCACTACTAGTCAAATTAACTGAATATCCTAATTTTTGTATTCTGGTTGTTAGTTTAATTAGTTCAATATCAACTATTTTGCTTATATCTTTTTTAGATAATGAGTTGAATATTACAAAATCATCTATTCTGTTTAAAAATTCAGGAGCAAAGGTTTTCTTTAATGCATTTTCAATTACACCTTTTTTGATTAGTTCAGATTGAGATTTTTGAGAGGAGGTTTCAAATCCAACACCAGTTCCAAAATCTTTTACTTGTCTCGCACCTATATTTGAAGTCATTATAATGATAGTATTTTGAAAATTAACTTTTCTACCCAAACTATCAGTTAAAAATCCATCATCTAAAACTTGTAACATCATATTAAAAACATCTGGATGAGCTTTTTCAACTTCATCCATTAGTATAACAGAATATGGGCGTCTTCTTACTTTTTCACTAAGCTGTCCACCTTCCTCATAACCGACGTAACCTGGGGGAGCTCCTATAAGTCTTGAAATTGCAAACTTTTCCATATATTCACTCATATCGATTCTAATCAGACTTTCATCTGAATCAAAAATTTCTTCTGCAAGAATTTTTGCAAGCTGGGTTTTTCCAACACCAGTTTGACCAAGAAAAATAAATGAACCAATTGGTTTATCAGGGGCCTTAAGTCCGGACCTGTTTCTTTGTATGGCTTTGACTACTTTTTCGACAGCTTCGTCCTGACCAATTAACTTTTTTGAAATTATTGATGTCAATTTAGATAGCTTATTTTTTTCAGAGCTAACAATTTTGTTTACTGGAATATTTGTTATCATTGAAACTACATCAGCGATTTCATTTTCGTCAACCTCAACTTTATTATTTTTTGATGATTCATTCCATTCATCTTGTGCATCTAGAAGATTTTTTTCAACTCTTTTTTCGTCATCACGAAGTTTAGCAGCCTCTTCGTATTTTTGTTTTTTTACAACTGAATTTTTTTGTTTTCTTATTTGATCCAATTCTTCTTCAAGCTTAACTACTTTTTCAGGAACAGTTACGTTCATAATATGTACTCTAGATCCTGCTTCGTCCAACGCATCAATGGCTTTATCTGGTAGAAATCTGTCTGAAATATATCTTGAACTCAAATCAACGCATGCTTCCAATGCTTTATCTGTATAATATACATTATGATGATTTTCGTATCTATCTTTAATATTTTTAAGAATCTCAAGTGTTTCTTCAGGTGATGTTTCTTCAATCAAAATCTTCTGAAACCTTCTTTCTAGAGCACCATCTTTTTCAATGTTTTGTCTATATTCATCAAGTGTTGTAGCACCAATACATTGAATCTCTCCTCTTGCAAGGGCCGGTTTAAACATGTTTGAGGCGTCTAAACTTCCAGTTGCTCCACCTGCACCAACTATTGTATGAATTTCATCAATAAACAATATAATGTTATCATTTTTTTCTAATTCATTCATAACGGCTTTCATTCTTTCTTCAAATTGACCTCTATATTTTGTTCCAGCTACTAAACTTGCTAGATCAAGTGTTACAAGCCTTTTATTGTATAAAACTCTTGAAACTCTTTTTTGAATAATTCTAAGCGCTAATCCTTCAGCTATAGCCGATTTCCCAACTCCAGGTTCACCAATTAAAAGCGGATTATTTTTTTTCCTTCGACTCAAGATCTGAGAAACTCTCTCAATCTCTTTTTCTCTGCCAACAACCGGATCTAATTTATCTTTGGAGGCTAACTCAGTTAAATCTCTACCAAAATTATCCAATACTGGCGTCTTAGATTTTGAGCTTGATTTAGATTGAGAGGAGCCAACAAATGGGTTTTCTTTTTTTAAACTATCTTCACGTTCATTATTTTCTTCTTCAGGAAGAGAAGATTCCCCAGTGATCTTTTCGAAATCGTCAGTATCTTTGGAAATTAAAAGTTTAAACTTTTCCTTGACTGACTCATAATCAATACTTAGATTAAATAACAGCTTGGTAGTGGGATCATTTTCATTACGAAGAATACATAATAATAAGTGAACAGTATTAATTAAATCACTTTGAAAAAGTTTGGCTTCTAAAAAAGTTGTTTTAAGTGCTCTTTCGGCTTGCCTTGTAAGATGAAGATTTTTCTTATCATTAATACTGGTATTTGTCTCTATAACTGCTGGATTCAGGATCTCAACTTTTTTTCTTAATAACTCAAGATCTACGTTTAAAGAGTTTAATATTGAAATGGCTTTTCCTGATCCATCCCTAAGAATTCCCAACATTAGGTGTTCTGTACCAATAAAGTTATGCCCAAGTCTAAGAGCTTCTTCTTTACTGTATGCGATTACGTCTTTAACTCTGGGAGAAAAATTATCATCCATATCTTTCACAATATAATTTACTATTAGTACTCAAAAAATGTTCCATTTACTTTTGAATTAGATAAAATGACAAAAAAAAAACGATTTATCAAAACGCAAGTGATTAAAAATTAATATTAATTATCATTAGTTGAATGTTAATAAAATTTCTATTAAAACCAATTTGACGTACTATTTCTTTACTTATATATGGTTATTTTCGTTTAAATATTAAAAGTTTAATAATGACCATTCAAGAAAAATTGATACCTATCAATATTGAAGAAGAAATGAAGTCTTCTTATATCGATTACTCTATGTCTGTCATTGTGTCACGTGCACTGCCAGATGTTCGAGATGGATTGAAACCAGTTCACAGAAGAGTCTTATATGGAATGCATGATATGGGAATAAGATCTACCACTGCTTACAGAAAATCTGCTAGAATAGTCGGTGACGTTTTGGGAAAATACCATCCTCACGGAGACTCATCAGTATACGACACGATGGTTCGCATGGCTCAAGAATGGAGTTTGAGATATTTATTAGTTGATGGTCAAGGAAATTTTGGTTCTGTTGATGGAGATAGCCCTGCAGCAATGAGATATACAGAGGCAAGAATGAAGAAGATATCAGAAGACATGTTGGCTGATATTGAAAAAGATACAGTAGATCATCAATTAAATTTTGATGATACACTCAAGGAGCCAACTGTACTTCCTACAAAAATTCCAAATTTATTGGTTAATGGTGCTTCGGGTATTGCAGTTGGTATGGCAACTAATATGCCTCCACATAATTTAAACGAAATAGTTGATGGAACGGTAGCTTATATTGAAGATAATTCTATTGATATAGAACAATTGATGACGTTTGTAAAAGCTCCCGATTTCCCCACAGGAGGAATAATATACGGATATGACGGAGTTAAAGAAGCTTTTGAAACTGGGAGGGGAAAAGTAGTTATGAGGGGAAAAGCTATTATTGAAGAAGTAGAGGGACGTGAATCTATAATCGTAACTGAAATTCCTTATCAAGTAAATAAAGCTGAAATGATTAGAAAGACAGCTGAGCTTGTTAATGATAAAAAAATTGAGGGTATTTCTAATATCAGGGATGAGTCTGATAGAAAGGGTATGAGGATTGTATATATATTAAAACGTGATGCTATTCCAAACATAGTTTTAAATAAATTATACAAATACACATCACTTCAATCTTCTTTTAGTGTAAATAATATAGCTTTAGTTAAGGGAAAGCCACAAATGTTGAATCTTAAAGATATGATATTACATTTTGTGGATCATCGTCATGAAGTAGTTGTAAGAAGAACAAAATACGAGCTCAAAAAGGCCGAAGATAGATCTCACATATTAGAGGGGTTAATTATTGCTTCTGATAATATTGATAAGGTGATTAAAATAATAAGAGCGTCAAAAAGTCCCGATGAAGCAAAAGATAACTTAATAAGTGAGTTTGAATTATCTGATATTCAATCCAAAGCGATAGTTGAAATGAGGTTAAGACAGTTAACTGGACTCGAACAGGATAAATTGCGTTCAGAATTTGATCAACTTCAAATAACCATATCAGATTTAAAAAACATTCTTGATAAAAAAGATTTAAGAATGGAAATTATTAAAAATGAGTTAAAAGAGATTAAAGAGAAATACGGTGATGAAAGAAGATCTGAAATAGAATATGCTGGAGGAAGTTTTAGTATTGAGGATATTATACCAGATGAAAAAGTAGTGATAACAATATCTCATGCAGGTTACATAAAAAGAACTTCATTGTCTGAATACAAAACACAAAATAGAGGCGGTGTTGGTCAAAAAGCATCTACAACCAGAAATGAAGATTTTTTAGAAGACCTTTTTGTGGGAACCAACCACCAATATATGCTCTTTTTCACCCAAAAAGGAAAATGTTTTTGGATGAGAGTTTATGAAATTCCTGA
>CEOF01214229.1_pt1 | contig 11069 bp, 11 predicted proteins | sample 361311 | NCBI WGS metagenome assembly CEOF01 (sample SAMEA2619667, study PRJEB7988) | marine metagenome | biome: marine biome (ENVO:00000447); feature: surface water layer (ENVO:00002042); material: "saline water (ENVO:00002010), including plankton (ENVO:xxxxxxxx)" | depth 5 m
AATTTTCTGAACCAAGCTAATAGAAAAAAAAATGTTAGTATCCTTAGAATAGTAAGAAAAATTCATAGAACCGCCGGTATTACATTATTTATATTTTTCTTGATAATTGCAATTACTGGGCTACTGCTAGGATGGAAAAAAAATAGCAATGGACTAATCCTACCTAAAAATGAAATAGGAGAATCAACAGATATATCTCAATGGATGCGTATATCTGACCTACAAGAAATAGCTTTTTCCACATTAAAAGATTCAATAGATAAAAAAATTGATCTAGATTTGCAAAGAATCGATTTAAGACCAGAAAAAGGAATTGTCAAATTCGTTTTTGATAATCATTATTGGGGGATTCAGATTGATGGCTTTAATGGTAAAGTGCTTGCAATAACAAAACGAAGATCTGATTTCTTTGAAAATATCCATGACGGATCAATCATTGATATTTTTTTGGGCACAAAAGGGGAAATAATAAAGTTAATATATACAACTATTATGGGAGCATCCCTTATCGTTTTTGTAGTAACTGGCTTATGGCTATGGACTGGTCCGAAACTTTTAAAAAGATCTAGGTCTAGACTAAATAGTAAATAATTATCGGTTTCTAGCTCTAAGGACTACGATAGTACCTATAAACGAAAGTATAATTCCTATTATTTTCAAATTCAAAAATGTGTCATAAAAAAATGGAATAACTAATGGAGGGGTTATATAAATAGTAATAATAGTAGCAATCCACATCGAAGATAAAATAAGGACTTTAGCCTTCATTGAAATAATATGCTTTTCTATATACTGTTTAATCGGGTTTCCGTAATATGGGTTAGATATGATTTTTTGATATAGTCTTTCTGATGAATGCATAAAAAAATATGCCGCAATAATCATAAATATGGTTCCCGGCAATACAGGTAAGTAGTATCCGATAAGACCCATTGAAAAAAACAGAGAACCTAACAATATATAAATTTTCTTTTTCATAAATTAAATTATTACAATATTTTACATAGAGAAGTAAAAATATTTTGTAAATTTAGTAAAGAAATATTGAGGGAAATAATGAAAAAATATTATTTATTTACTATAATCATTTTAATAGCAGCTGCTTTTTCAAACTCTGTTGCTGTGTCAGAACAAAATTCATTAAAGGTCGCTAAAAATATTTTTAAGCAATTTAGTACCACTAAAGATATCAATGATTTTTCAGTTTCTTCTATAGAAACAATCAAATCTGATAAGAATCAAAATTTATTTTATATATATTATTTAGATCCTATCGGATTTATAATAGTTTCAGCATCTAATAGATCTCTTCCATGCTTAGCATTTAGCTTTGAATCTCATTTTTCCATGGAACCAACCCCAGTTCAAGAAATACTTGGAACTTACAAGAGAGAAATTTTAGAGCAATTAGATAATCCAGAACCTGCAAAACCCAAAATTCAACAAAATTGGGATATGTATCTTTCTCAAAACCCTTCCTTTCCTGAACTAAGAGATGTTCAACCACTTCTAAGTTGCACATTTGCACAAAGTGGAAACTGGAATAACCTTGTACAGCAAGAAGTCGGTTCAAATGTCCCCGTTGGTTGCGTTGCCGTTGCAATGTCCCAGGTAATGCATTATTGGGGTTATCCATCTTCAGGTGAAGGCCAAAACTCTTATAATGATTGTGGATCCTGCAATGGCCCTCTATCTGTTAATTTTGCACTAGCAGATTACAATTTTAACAATATGCCAGGAGGTCAAGCAAATTCAGAGTCTCAACAACTTTTATATCATACTGGAGTATCTGTAAATATGGACTATGCGCCAGACGGTTCGGGTGCTTATGTCCAAGGAACATACCCTTCTACAGAATATGCTTTAGAAAATTACTTTAAATTTTCTAGTGATTTATATTTTATGAATAAATCTACCAGTAACCCAAGTACCTTTGGAAATGCAATAATAGATAATTTGGATGCAGCGCTACCTATTATTATGCAAGGTTTTGATGATTCCTACGGTGGTCACGCCTGGAATGTTGATGGCTATATTGGAGATGATTTTAATAGTTTTCACTGCAATTTTGGATGGGGTGGAAGTAGCAATGGATGGTACACGCTAACATCAATGGGCGGATTCCCAGATAGTCAAGGAGCACTATTCAATGTTTATCCAAGGACTCTTACTAACCCTGAAGCTTTATATGAATACTTCGTTGATGCATCTACCGTTTATTTTACTGATTTGTCATCAATGATTAATGAATATGACTTAAAATATTTCCATTGGAATTTTGGGGATGGAAATGTTTTAACTACTGAAATTGGTACGGTAGATCACAGTTACGAAGTTAGTGGCACTTATGATGTCGAGTTAATTGTGGAAAATATGCACGGGATGATGAGTGATCCGTACATTGAATCTATTGCTGTGCAAGCTGCCATGGTAGGTGATTTGACACAAGATGGAAATATAGATGTTTTAGATATTGTTTCAATGGTCAGCCTTGTACTGTCAGATCAACCAGGTGGCTCTCAGCTATTTATTGGCGATATAAATACAGATGGTATTATTAATATTCAAGATATTATACTGCTAATAGGCTTAGCCTTAAATGGATAACACCTATTAAAAGTCTATTACATTAGATAAAATTCATGATTCAAATTGATAAAAGCCGAAAACTTAGTGAATTTCAGTCATGGGAAGAGTGGTCGTCAAAACCAGATCATTTTGACTGGCATTTCACAGAAGAGGAACATTGCTATATAATTGAAGGTGAAGCTACCATTGAAACAGCATCTCAAACAATTAGCATTGAACCAGGGGACTTTGTTATTTTTCCCAAAGGCTTGAAGTGTCATTGGACAGTGCATCAATTCTTTCGAAAACTCTATTCATTTAAATAGTTTGTGATCATTATTTAAAAAAAATCTATAGGAAATATATGGAAGCTACAAAGTTCTATTTATTGCAATTAAAGATAATTATCGAGCTTATCACAAGTGGTAAGAAATGATTAAAATAAAAGTTATATTAATTCTGATTAACTTAAGTCTTCTAATGGCCAACTTGAAATTTGACTCTGTAAAGATTGGAATTCCAGAATCTCTTGGGGTATTTGGACTTATAAGTGTGGATTTTGAAATATCTAATATATCAACAAATGAAGATGATGTTTTCTATTTAACATTGGGAACATTTCCAATTCCTATAATTGGAGGCGCAGGCCTTACATACAAGAGATATTTTAATAGCTTCCAAATAGATCCAATATCAAATACATATTTTAAGCCATATGTTTCTACGACACTATTCTCTTGTTACATGATGGGAGCATCCGATAGCATGGCCAATACATATAACATGGCAACTCTTGGCTTTGGTGCTGATTTTTTTGTAATTAAGGTTAATTCAACTAATATAAACATCCAAGCTGGCGTATTTACACAATATAATTTTTCTGAAAGAGAATTCTTTGGATCCCCAAGTGATCAACCCCTTATTTGGCCTACTATAAATATCAAAATCAGCCAAGATTTCTAATCTTTTTATCTATAAATGCTACGGAAGAATCTAAGATTTTCAATTATTGAAGGTTCATGGTTTGCCCTAATGTTTGGCTTAGGAGAAAACTATTTATCAGCAATGGCTGTCTATTTGGGTTTTTCAGCATTACAAATAAGCATACTCAATTCATTACCACAACTAATTGGAGCATTTATACAACTTGGAACTGATGCAATCACTAAGCTTTTCAAGTCGACAAGATCCTTTGTTGTTAATCTATCAATATTGCAGTCCATATTATGGGTAGTTCTAATTATAATCATAAATGATTCAACATCTTACTATCCAATTTTGATTTGGTCAATAGTATACTATTCAGTATCATCTATAATTGGTCCAGCATGGATATCCTGGATGGGTTATTTAGTACCTTTAAGAATTAGATCTAATTATCATGCAAATAGAAATAGAATAATTCATTTTATTATATTTGTATCCATATTATTTGGTGGAATAATTTTAAGAGTATATGAACAAAATATGATTTTTGCTTTTAGCTTAATGTTTTCTATTGGCGCATTTGGAAGAATAATATCATCCTACTATTTAAGTAAAAAAAATACAATTGAAACGACACCATCAACATTAAAAATTAATTATCGTAAACTATTTTCTGATAAAAGAAAACTTACTTTTATTTCATATAATACTTTTATTCATTTTTCAGTAATGTTTTTAGGACCATTATTTAGTATATACATATTAAGAACAATGGAGCTTAGTTATTTCGTCTTAACACTTTGTATGGTTTCCTGGTGGCTTGGAAATGTATTTAGTTCAAGGACATGGGGGAGACTAGGGAAACTAAAAGGCAATCTATTTCTCCTTAAAATAAGCACTCTTTTAATGTGTATCCTACCTGCTTTTTGGATATCTGTTTATTATTTTGGCCCAAATGGAAGAATAATAGTTTCTCTTATTATCAACCTACTTGCAGGTATTAGCTTCTCTGCCTTTGGCCTAGCATCATTTAATATTATTTATGAATTGTGCTCAGAAGATGATGTAATTAAGTTTTCTGCACTGACAAATTGCCTAAAAGGTGTCGGTATTTTTCTAGGATCACTACTTGCAGGTTTAATTGTAGATTCATCTTATTTAATTACCCTACTTCAAGATTTCAATTTTACAACTATTCAACTATCAATGTTAATATCTATAGTTCTAAGATTTGCCTCACTTTTTATTTTAACAAAACTAACATTAGAGCATAAAAATGCCTGAACTACCAGAAGTTGAAACAGTAACAAACTCAGTAAAGAAGCATATTATAAATAAATCATTTAAGTCAATAGAAATATTATGGCTGAAGACATTACATAACTTTACAACAGTTGATTTCAAACAAAAAATCGAGGGTAAAAATGTTATAGATGTTTTTAGAAGAGCTAAGTATATAATAATCCAATTTGAAAAAAATCTTCTAGCTATTCATCTACGTATGACTGGTAAGCTATATGTAGTTGATAGCTTTGATAAAAAACAAAAGCACATTTCTTTATATCTTCAATTTGATGATAAATATTTAATCTATGAGGATACTAGAAAGTTTGGGCGCTTTTACATGTATGAAAATATGGATATACTAAATGATAAATTAGGTATTGAGCCACTTTCTGACTCCTTTTCTCAAAAATGGCTAATTGATGGTCTGAAATCAAAAAAAAGACAGATTAAATCACTATTGTTTGATCAGTCATTTATATGTGGACTAGGAAATATATATATTGATGAATCCCTATGGAGAGCTAAAATTCACCCTTTAGCTTTAAGTCACAAAATATCAAAAGCTAAAATTATAAATTTGCACAACTCAATTATTAAGGTTTTATCAGATTCAATAAAGCTAGGTGGTTCAACAATAAGAGACTACACTTATGATTTTGCCTATGTTGGTAATTATGCCCTAAATTTAAAAGTTTTTGGAAAAGATGGGCAGAAATGTCCACGATGTGATTATATAATAACAAAAATAAAAGTAGCACAACGAGGAACTCACTATTGCAAAAAATGTCAAAGAAAATGAAAAAAAAATTATCTATCTATTCAACATTAATAATCTGCTTTAGTATATTTATATCAATGGCAATGTCTGATACATACAAAGAACCCAAATTTACTCTAATAAATAAAAATGGTAATATTGAAATAAGACAATATGATAAATATGTTGTAGCTAAAACCTCTATTTCTAAAAAAAATTCGTCCTTAGATAATAATATGTTTCGCGTATTAGCTGGTTATATTTTCGGAGGAAACAATCGAGGCCAATCAATTCCTATGACAACTCCAGTAATAACGAAAGAAAGTGATTCATCCTATGATATGATCTTTTTTATGCTTGATTCAGATTCTCCCGATGATCTTCCTAGGCCAAATAGCTCTAAAGTTAGTCTTGAGACATATACAATGGGAAAGACTATTTCAATACGTTTTGGAATGTGGGCAACAGAGCAGAGAATTCTTAAATATAAAACTATTCTTGACCAATATATTCAAGATAAAGACATTTTAGTAAAATCGAACTTAATGGTAGCGCAGTATAATTCACCCTGGACAATGCCTCCCCTTAGAAGAAACGAGCTTATATATCAAATATATTAAAGTTTAACTTTAAATAAAGCATACAATTCCTAATAAATAAATGATTTTATATAAACATAATCAGTCTAAAGAAATTCCAACTTTATTTTTTCATGGTTTTTTAGGTAGCAGTAATAGTTGGGATGAGATTATCCAATTACTTAAAAAATATTCAATTACATTAGATATAACCGGACATAAAAAAAACTTCTTTGATGAAAAAGATATAAACTACTCTATTGATAACTGGTGTTGTGAATTAAAGAAGCAACTTGACAAAGAATCTATACAATTAATTAATTTATGTGGTTACTCAATGGGTGGTAGGTTGGCGATAAGTTTTGCCAAAAGATATCCATCTTTAATTAAAAATTTAATATTAGAAAGTACTACTCCAGGAATAATAAGTAAAAAAGAAAGGATCCTTAGATTTAAAAATGATCTTATGCTATGTGACAATATTATATCCGATTACAAGAAATTTATCTTAACATGGGAAAAACTATCTTTATTTAAACAGCAATTCAAGAAAAATAAAAATGCTTATATTCAGCAACGTAAAATTAGATTATCACACAACCCTTTGCAAATCAGCAAATCACTTAAAGTATTTAGTCAAGGAAAACTAGCAGATTGCCATTTGTCGCTACCTGAATTTTCATTTCCAACAAACATAATCACTGGTCGATTTGATAAAAAATATACGTCTATTGGTAAAAAGATGGATTCTTTATGTAAAAAATCAACACATCATATATTAAATTGTGGGCATAATGTTCACCTCGAAGAACCAATACTTTATACGCAAATAATTAAAAATATTTTAAATTCTTATATATGAAAAGAATAGATAAATCGAAGATCATTGGTGAAATATTAGATGATTTATATCCTAAAACTCCAATCCCCTTAGATCATAAAGACCCTTATACTTTATTGGTGGCAGTTATGCTTTCAGCGCAAACTACTGATAAAAAAGTAAATCAGGTAACTCCTAAGCTATTTAAAGTTGCCGATACACCAGAAAAGATGGTAAATCTAGAAATTAATTTTATTAAAGATCTAATTCAGGAGATTGGTTTAGCGCCAACAAAAGCAAAAAATTTAAAAATTATGGCACAACAGATAATTGAAGGAGGTGGAGTAAAAGCTGATTGGAATTATCTTGAAAGCCTTGCTGGAGTCGGTCATAAAACAGCAAGCGTAGTAATGGCTCAGGCTTTTAATATACCAGCGTTTCCCGTAGATACTCACATCCATAGATTAGCAAAACGCTGGGGACTATCAAAAGGTAAAAATGTAGATATGACAGAAAAGGATTTAAAAAAGCTTTGGAAAAAAGAAACGTGGAATAAAAGGCATCTCCAGATTATTTTTTTTGGACGAGAGTACTGTCCAGCTAGAAATCATAACCTAGAATTGTGTAAAATATGTTCATGGGCAGCAACAAAGAAATCTATTAAACAAGAAATGAAACCTTAATGTTCTCAAAACTCTATACGAAGAATAAATCGCTTCAAGGGTGGTATTGGTTTGATTGGGCAAACCAAGCGTATGCGCTTAGTGCTTTAGTTGTTATTCTCCCAGTAATGATACCTCAAATATTTAATTCATTGACAGGAGGTGAAGCTGTAATACTTGGCCTTACTTTAACAGGGACATCTTTCTATGCTTTTTTAATAGGCTTTGGAAGTATTCTAGTAGCTATTATTAGTCCTGTTGTTGGGGTAATTGCAGATAAGTATCCTATTAAAAAGAAATTGCTTTGGTGGTATACTTTAATAGGAGTTATTTGTACCGCTTTGCTTGGAATAATCCCTTATCTAGACAATGCTCTAATCCTAGCTTGTTTTTTATATCTACTATCTAATTTAGGCTTTTCTGGAGGTTTGGCTGTTTATTACTCCTTCATGCCTTTCTTATCCAAAGAATCAAGTCAAGATGAAATATCTAGCATTGGGACAGCTTATGGATTTGCTGGAGGCTCATTAATCTTAATTATTCATCTATTTTTTATGATTCAAAGTAAGGGTGCTATTTGGGCGCAAAGTTTTGTTCTAATATCAACTGCTGTGTGGTGGTTTTTATTTGGATTATTTTTATTTAAAAATACTGATGAGCCAAATATTCATACAAATAACAAGGAAAAATCACTTTTAGGCTTATTCTCTTTAGCTTTTTCTCAACTTTACAGTACTTTTAAAAATATAATGAAGTTCAAGCAATTGTTAATATTCCTCGTTGCATACTTGCTTTTTTATGATGGAGTAAATACGATAGCTTCAATTTCTGGAGCATATGGCTCTCAGGTGCTCAAACTTCCTGCGACGATGAGTGCAGCTCTATTTTTAATAGCTAATCTTGTAGCGATACCTTCGACCGTTTTATTCGGCATACTCGCTGAAAAAAAAGGTCCAAAGCCAACTTTAATGATTGTCCTTATTACATACTGTTTTATAGGATTTATTGCAATAGGTCTTTCCCCATTACCACTTGGAAGTCCAATAACAGATATAGATAGATATGATATTCAGTTAAGATGGGATGATCAACATAACATTTACAAAATAAACACAAAATACAACAAACCAATATGTTGTTCTAAAAACTCATATGTAAGCGCAAATGGAGAAGCAGATAAGGACTTTAGGAATTTAATATCAAATCTACTTATTGACAACCAAGCAAATTTCGAAAAAGAAAATGATTTAACCCATTCTTTAATCACTAGTTATGATGCAAAAAGGCTAGTCGAGAAACTCGCAAGCTTTAATAATCATGAATTATCAATTGGAATAATAGGTGGTGACCTTAACAATAAATCCATTATTGGTGCAAACAACTATACAATTCTTGGAGATGGTCCAGTTGATTTTTGGACAATAATCATAAGAGACTATATTTGGATACCTTTCAATATTGATGTTGATATGCAATGGATATTCCTTGGTGTTATGGTTGGAGCAGTAATGGGTACAATCGTGGCGCAATCACGAAGCATAATAGCAATGATTATTCCCCAAAAGCAATCTGCTGAATTTTTTGGCTTTTTTAGTTTTATAATGAAGGCAGCTGCTATGATTGGTCCGCTTGTATTTGGTCTCTGCGTATCACTTTACGATGATCGTGTTGGCTTATTATCTGTTATAGTTGTAATTTTCTTAGGAACTTTAGTCTTCTATTTTTTTGATTTAGAAAAAGGAATAGAAGAGGCAAAATTAGCAGATAATGAAAATTAAAACATGAAATTTTACGATATTTTAAAACATTTTATAACAACATTAGCGTTTATATTTGCTTCTGCATTTTGGGGAATTGCAACTCTTCCAAGTTTAGTTATATTTTTCAAATGGATGTCAATTTCAAGCAACTTTTCATACTGGCCACAAATAATACTCACCGGTATTTTACTTGGTGCATGTTTAACTATTTGGCTATTTAGCGTAATGATTCTTACTGGAATTTTAGGCTTCATATTTCGTCCAAGAAATAGAAATGGTAGTTCATACCCACTTTATTCGTCAACTACGGTAAAATGGGCTATTTTAAGCGTCATACAGCGCCTAGCAAGTCCTTTTGGTTCGCTATTTGCGGCAACATGGGTAATTACTATCTATTATAAATTATTAGGAACGAGAATTGGTAAAAATGCAATTGTAAACACTCATAAGATATGGGATGCATATTTAATTAATATTGATGAAAATGCAATAATAGGTGGAAATGCAAAGATTTCAGGACATCTAGCAGAAAAAGATAAGCTAGTTCTAGCTCCTGTCTATATTGGCAAAAGAACTGTAATTGGATCTAATTCTTTAATTAGCCCCGGATGTAAAATTGGAGATGATTCTGTAATTGCTACTCATGCTGTTCTACCAAAATATACAGAAGTGCCTCCTGGTGAAGTGTGGGGTGGGATACCAGCTAAAAAAATAAAGGATATAAAATAACATGAATATATATTTTATTATAATTATTGGCATAATCATTTTTGAATATGTCCTATCTTTTGTAATAAGGATTTTAAATGTTCGCTCTCTTAATCCGAATGTTCCAGAAGAGTTTTCTGATACTTTTGATAAAGACAAATACAAAAAATCTCAATTATACGCTAGGGCTAATTCTTCCTTTGATGGTATAACATCAACATATTCATTATTGTTAGGTTTGGCATTTATATTTTCAGGTTTTTATAACACTATTGATATATATGCTAGATCATTTGAATTCAATAATATTATAACTGGCCTTTGTTTCTTTTTAATTTTAACTGTAATTAGTGATATACTTTCTATGCCATTCTCATTATATAGAACTTTTATTATTGAAGAAAAATTTGGGTTTAACAAAACAACTATAGCAACATACTTTTCTGATAAGGCCAAGCAATATTTACTGATGATTATAATTGGAGGACCTGTATTAGGAGCTATTTTATATTTTTTTGAAAGCACTGGAGAATTGGGATGGCTATATGTATGGCTTTTTATAACTTTTTTCTCAATTATCATGCAACCAATTTTTAATAATTTTATTGCCCCTATGTTCAATAAGTTTACACCACTAGAAGATGGGCCTCTTAAAGAAAAAATTACTGAATATTTAAACAACGTAAACTTTCCAGTGAAAAAACTAGAAGTAGTAGATGGTTCAAAGCGATCTGCTCATTCGAATGCATATTTTAGTGGTTTTGGAAAAAGTAAAAGAATTGCGCTGTTCGATACTCTTGTGGAGCAGCTCGATGATAATGAGATCTTAGCAGTTATAGCGCATGAGGTAGGACATTATAAGCTAAAACATATCCATTCTGGTATTATACTAAGTTCAATTCAAACAGGAATAATGTTTTTTATACTTTCCTTTTTTATAATGAATGAGGGGTTATTTTCAGTATTTTATATGGATAACTTATCTATATATGCAAGTTTGCT
>CEOF01026526.1_pt1 | contig 11059 bp, 7 predicted proteins | sample 361311 | NCBI WGS metagenome assembly CEOF01 (sample SAMEA2619667, study PRJEB7988) | marine metagenome | biome: marine biome (ENVO:00000447); feature: surface water layer (ENVO:00002042); material: "saline water (ENVO:00002010), including plankton (ENVO:xxxxxxxx)" | depth 5 m
TAGACGGCATAGAGATCATCCACAGACCTTACCAATTATCTCCAAGGTTTCCCAAGGAAGGCCGGGAACGTCCGCAAGCTACGAAAAACCGTCATGGTGACGACCATGATTCAGCTGGGGTGCCTGAATACTTATTTCAAGAAGCGAGTGAAGAGGGAATTGGGTTCAATTATGAAAAGATCCGCTATGTCCCAAACACAAAAAACGTTCATTTGCTCATAGAGCGAGCGCGTGAGATCGACCGGGCAAACGAACTTGTCGATCTTTTTTTTGAGGCTTACTTCTGTTCAGGCCTAGATCTCAGGGAGGATCAGTTGCTGATAGATATTGCAACTAGTATTGGTTTGACTGCAGAGGATGTCAGTGGGGCAATAGAATCCCCAGTTCACAAAAAGGAGTTGGTGAACCAACGAGAGCGAGCCGAGGATTTTGGTATTTCTGGGGTGCCTGGCTTTTTACTTGACAATCGTTACGTGATTCCGGGCACACAAAGCGCGGAAACTTTATCTCAAATTTTGCGTAGAGTTCTGGAGAAAGTAGCCTAAAATCCCAGCAAGATAGGAAGTTAATAGGTCTAGAGGCGAGAAATAAGTTGAGTGGGTTTTTTTCAAAAGTTGCTGTCGTGGCGAGCCGGAGCAGCACGATAATCAAGGACAGCATTGTCTCAGTGTCAAAGCATCTCTCCTCTAATGGGGTCTCGGTTTATCTGGATGACCCAACTGCCGTTCTATTCCCAGATCTAACCACTGAGAGACTATCTACCAGAGAGCTTGGAGAAATGGATTTGGTTGTCGTTGTCGGCGGTGACGGGAGTATCTTAGGTTACGGGAGGGCACTTTCCGCCGATTCAACACCAGTGGTAGGGGTAAACAGGGGCGGTTTAGGATTTTTAGCCGCTATTTCTCCCGATCAGATAGAAGAAAAATTTACCGAGATACTCGCAGGCGGTTATTTGGTAGAAGAGCATTTTTTAATCCAGGCTGAAGTTGTGAGAGGAGGGGAAGCGGTTGAATGCCAGACCGCCCTAAACGATGTTGTGCTGGATACTGGTCGATCTGCTCGCATGTTAGAGTTTGAACTTTGGATAGACGATGCTTATGTCTATAACCAAAAATCAGACGGATTGATTATCGCTACTCCGACGGGGTCGACGGCCTACTCTCTATCGGCAGGAGGCCCAATCATGCACCCGTCCCTCGACGCTCTTGTAATCGTTCCGATGTTCCCTCATACCTTGACATCTAGGCCTCTGGTTGTGCCCAGTGACAAGACCCTCAGAGTCAAGCTTTTGGAAAGTGTGGACGACGAGCCACAGGTTAGTTGTGATTCGCAGGTGCACGTGCCTCTTGAATCAGGTGATGAGCTCATAGTCCAAAGGTTAGCTGCACCGCTGAGGCTTTTATATCCGAGGGAGCACAATTTTTATGAAGCGTGCAGAAGCAAGTTGGATTGGGGCAGTCGTCTTGGGGATCGCTCGAAGAAGAGCTAATTTTGTGAGTAAACCAAATCCTGGGGACGATCTATGTCCATAACGATCCCGTAGTCATCGAACGAGACATTTTTGACGTCTTTCGCGTGGCTGTACATTATCGCTTTCGCCCCAACGTCGCCCTGGATGGAACTAAGAAGAGGAAAAAGATCCTTCGAGAATCCAACCGGATGTCCGGCTGCCGGGCGGTTTTCAGCTTCTGAAATGGTCTTCAATTCCGGCGTTAAGATAGGTCGCAAAATCTTCGGTTTTTCCGCCATAGCAACTCGAACTAGCTCATCCAAAGTGCCCTGTTGAACGAAAGGCATATCCAGAAATCCGAGAAACCCGAAGTCCCAACCCAAGCTCGAGAATCCACGAGCGATAGTATGACCCATCCCAAGCTCGGCCATTTCGAACCGAATGACTTCGTCCTGCTCGCGAGCGCGAAAGCCAGGTGCTAGTTTTCCTAGGTCATCGTCTGGCCTAATAACAATTCTCAAACGCTCGAAAGTCATTTGGTATAGGTTGATTGTTCTACCGGCTAGAGTGTTTCCCCCGAGCTCTGTAATTCTCTTATCTTTACCGAAGCGCTTCGAAAAACCAGCTCCGGCTAAAACCACTCCAACATCCACAATGAAATATCAATCTATGAGTAAGCTGCTATTTTAGTGGCATCGGGTGGCGCTGATTTTTTCGCTGAGAGCCCGCGTTCATAAGTGATTTCGGCCATGACGGAGACAGCAATCTCGGCAGGTGTTTTGCTGCTGATAGAGATTCCAATCGGGGCATGGAGTCTCTCGATAGACTCTTGCGCCACGCCTAATTCAATCAGCCGGTCTCTGCGTTTTGTGGAAGTTCTCTCAGAGCCCATAGCACCTATGTAGAAGGCTGGGGTGTTAAAGGCCTCAATTAATCCCATATCGTCTATTCTGGGGTCATGGGTTAACGCTACGACTGCACAGGCTTCGTCTTTCACATATTTCTCTATAGCATCATCGGGCATTTCGCAGACTTTGAGGACTCCTTCTATTTTCAGGCTGTTCAATACGTCCTCGCGTGGATCACAGAGGATCACTCCGTAATCGAGCATTTTAGCGATCTCTGCCACATAAACACTTACTGCTCCTGCTCCTATTATGAAGAGTTGATTCATAGGACCGATCGTATGCTCCATCGTCATGCTTTCCTCATCCCAACGTAGGGTTTGAGGAATCTCACTGTGATTTATCGTTCTCCTGCCTCTTTTAAGCTCTACATGCCTGGTAACCCAGCTCCGTTTGTTCAGACGGTCCAGAATTTGATTTATTTCTATAAGTTCGGTCTTCGAATTCTCAAGTGGTTCGATGACAATATCCAGGCTACCGCCACAGGGGAGATTAAACTTCTCTGCTTCTTCTAAAGTCTCGCCATAGCGGTGAAAGTCGGGCCCTTTGGAAGCAATTGATCTTTCGATCAGTTTTTCAATAAGGTCCTCTTCCACGCATCCGCCAGATAACGATCCAACTGTTTCTTTTTCCGATGTACAGGCAAAAAGAGATCCCTCGGGTCTAGGTGACGAGCCCCACGTTTTCACAACGGTGGCAAGCCAGCACTTTTTATTATCGGAAAGCCATAGATCGAGGGTCTTCAAGACTTCTTTGTTAAGTGCTTCCATTTTCGTTGTTTTAAACTAGTACACTAATATGTTACTTCATTTTCGAAGCAAAGGTGTTTTAGCCTCAACCTATTCAATCTGGTGTCTCTTATATGGATAATCAGTCGGCGCTGAATAAGAATTCGTAAAATTAAAATTTTAAGGGTGATTTTGTGAAAGAAGGACAACCGAAGACCATTCGTTTAGCTGATTACGAGGCCCCCAGCTATATGACTCGCGAGACTGATTTAGTCTTCGATATCAAGGCGGGAGAGACCCGAGTTTATTCTTCGTTGAAGGTGGAGAGAACTAAGGCTGGCGATTCAGAAATTTTCTTATCGGGTAATCAGGCTGACTTAAGATCAGTCACGCTCGATGGGCGTGTTTTGCTGGGCAATGAGTATGAGTTGTCTGAGGAAGGAATAAGGATTTCTGGCCTATCGGAAGAAAGCATCATCGAAATTGAAACATCAATTTGTCCAGAGAAAAACACCTCCTTGGAGGGGCTCTATAAGTCCAGTGGTATGTACTGCACTCAGTGCGAAGCAGAAGGATTTCGAAACATTACTTTTTATCAAGATCGGCCTGATGTGTTATCGAAATTTACGACCACTATTGTCGCTGACAACAATGAATATCCAACACTATTGTCAAACGGCAATCTCATAGCAGAAGAGATACTGGAAGGGGGAAGAAGAAAAGCAGTTTGGGAGGACCCTTTCCCCAAACCGAGTTATTTGTTCGCTCTTGTTGCTGGAAATTTAGCGGTTCTTGAAGACGAATTCTTGACGATGAATGGTCGCTTAGTCGAACTAAAAATATATTCAGAACCTCATAATATTGATCAGTGTGAGTTTGCGATGGATGCATTGAAACGGTCGATGAGGTGGGACGAAGAGCGTTTCGGACGTGAGTATGATCTCGACATCTTTATGATTGTTGCCGTAGAGGACTTCAATATGGGGGCGATGGAAAATAAGGGATTGAATATCTTCAATACCTCTTGTGTTCTCGCATCGCCGGATACAGCCACGGATGATGGCTTTCAACGGGTCGAGGCAGTAGTTGCCCACGAGTATTTCCATAATTGGTCAGGAAACAGGGTCACCTGTCGGGATTGGTTTCAGTTAAGCCTTAAGGAGGGCTTCACTGTTTTTAGAGATGCGGAGTTCACGGCGGATACACACTCGAGATCGGTGAAGCGCATAGAAGACGTCGGATTCCTACGGTCAATACAGTTTGCCGAAGATGCGAGTCCGTTGGCACACCCGGTAATGCCCAGCTCGTACATGGAAATCTCAAATTTCTACACGACAACGATTTATGAAAAGGGTGCTGAGGTCGTGCGTATGTATCAAACGTTACTCGGTCAAGAAACCTTTAGAATGGCCACGGACGCTTACTTTGATAGGTTTGATGGAAAAGCCGCCACCACAGATGACTTTAGGGAGACAATGGCGGAAATTGGCGGGCGCGATTTGGGGCAGTTTAGACGTTGGTATGAGCAGGCTGGCACCCCGCTTCTTGAGATTTCCGAGGTCTTCGAAGACAACAAACTCATCTTGCAAATCGAACAGTCCTGCAAACCAACACCCGGCCAAGAGCAGAAGCTACCGTTCCATGTACCGATTGTTTTGGGACTACTCGATGAAAGCGGACAGGAGCTCGACTTAAGTAAAACAGAACTGCGTTGTTCAATGGATACTAGTCTTCGAGACGAAAACCGAAGTCTCCTCCTAGAGTTGCGAGAAGACGCAACCGAGATCGAATTTGCAAGTTTTGACAGAAAACCCGTTGTTAGCTTTCTGAGAGCGTTTTCTGCTCCCGTGAAACTCAATTATCAGAGAGAAAAGGAAGAGACACAATTTATAGCCCGAAATGATAAAGATGGTTTCGTGCGCTGGGATGCGATGCAGACCCTGTGGTTGGCGGCGTTCGATGATCCGGCGTTAGAGGAAGCTCCTTGTGAAGTTGTTCAGGAAACAGCGATTGAGGCGCTGAAAGCAGAAAACGCCGAACAAAAACTCTTGAGAGCAAATATGCTTTCTGTTCCGAGTGAGTTGTACCTTCTCGAGCAGTTAAGTGACATCGACCTCGACAGAACGCTTAATCAGAGAGATGACCTCCTCCGAAAGTTAGCAATCGATAACCGAGATACGTGGCTGCAGGTCTACGAAACCTATGAGAATGATAAGGCTTTTTCGGCCGAAGCGGACGCCGTTGCAGATAGAACACTGGCAAACTTGTCCTTCAGTTATTTGATCAGAGGCCTTTTGGCCGAAGGCAAGGAAAGTGATGCTGTTGATCTGATCGATACCAGATATTGCAAATCTAATAATTTAACAGTCCGACGCAATATTCTGGCTTTGGTGTGCCACCTCAAAGGGATTCCCAGAGAATTTAGAACAAAAATCCTGTCCGATTTTTATTTTAAATGGAAAGGATATGCGCTAGTACTGGATCTTTGGTTCAATATTCAAGCTCAGAGTCCTAATTACTCGATTGAAGAAATTATCGAGTTAGAGTCACACAGTGATTTCGACGTTAAAAATCCTAATCGGGCCAGATCTATCTACGGGGCGTTCGGTATGCTCAATATACGAAATTTCCATCATAAGAATGGCTCGGGATACGAATTTTTGGGTCGAGCCGTCGAAAAATTAGATTCTATTAACCCGCAAATTGCCTCGAGGCTTTGCTCACCCCTAACTCGCTGGACTAAATTTGACGAGGGGAGGTCGAATTTAATGCGACGAGAGTTGAAGCGACTCTCTGAGACTAAAGAGATATCAAAAGATTTGTATGAAATCGTCAGTAAAAGTCTTTGATTCGCTTTTAGAAGATGGTGTGGAGGCTTGCTAGCTTGAAGTCATTGTCGGATAAAGCGGAGGCAGAGTACTGGTTCTTTTCTCGATGATCCGCTCGGCGGAGGCCTTTTCAATGACATTGATTGCGAAGAGTTTGTCTTCTGCGCTGAGAGAGCGTTGCTCTTGAGAAAACGAGGCTGAATCAAGCAAAGCAGTTAATTTCCGTCGGTCTTCATTTTGTTGAGCAAATCTCTCAACTAGTATGAGCACGTCTTCGTCTGGATTTTTTCGCAACCAAGTATAAAGAGCTTTTCTAGCTGTATCCGAGTTCCCTGATTGGATGGCTTGTAGAAGTTCTTGTTTTTTTCTTTTCAGGGATTTGCTTTGCGCCGTAGCAGTCTTTTTTCCTCTTCCCTGCCTCATCAAGAGGTAAATGCCAATGATAGTAATCAGAATGGCAAGGATAAGGATATTTATTGAGCCGAGCCAGCCTGACGCAGAAAGCTGAGATTCATCCGTTCCTATTTGGCCGGTTGAAGCAGGTAAAGGTTCCAGAGATTTTGGTTTAACTCTTTCATTGGCGGGGTCTGTTTTGTCAAAGCTCCTTGTAATTTGGTTTTTTTTGATGGTTTCCAGACCCGCGACCTTGAATTCCCGTCCAAGAGCCCGGGTTTCACGGACTCTATTTTGTGAGGTGTCCCACCAAACGATAGTTATATCAGGGATGACAATTAATCCATTTTGTTTGGGCTGTATCGCGCGTCGTTCTTTCCTCTGGCCAACTAGACTCTCTCCGAGCACGTTGTCCTCTAGGGTTGGAGGCTCTGGATACTCTCTGAATACAGTTAAATTCAACGGGGGCAGCAGCTTGTCGCTGATTGCAGAGGTATTGCCCCAAAAGGTGGCTTTGATCTCTTGCGTGATCGAATCTCCCGGACCCAATACTCCTGCATCAGGTATTCCCGAAAAACTCTGTGATATGGTTAGGTTTTCTGCAGGTATCCAGGCTTGATCTCTCGGGTACTCGTCTGGAATTGGTAATATTTGTATTGTCTTTTCAGGAGTTTCTATCTGCACTCCTCTTCGAGAAAACCGACCGCGCTCTACAAATGGAACGCTCGCCGTCGTGATTTCTGCTGGTATGACTATAGTTCCACTTTGTTCAGGGAAAATAGCGAACCGTTGTTGGAGGTAACCATAGTAGTTGCCTTCCCTCGTCAACTCGCCTGATATGTTCTCACCGAGCCGGAACACGCTTGCGCCCTCTATGTTGGGCGGCCCTAATTGTTTGCCATAAAGCTTTACGCCGTTGGCATAGAAAAGTGTTCGTTTGATCAAGATCTGGCTTTGGACGAACGCTCGATCTGTCGATAAATCGATTTCGTAAAAGACCTGTTTCTTCATTTTCTCACGAGCTGCTAATGAAAGTGGTTTAACAAACAAGGAAAGCTCCTCGGAAAATCTCCCACCCACACTTATCGGCGGAATTCGTAGAGTGCCAGTCCTCTTCGGTTGAAGAGTGATTGCGTATTCGACCCAGCTCTCTGATCGGCCGTTGACGTACTTATATTGACTGTTGGTGTTCGTGCCCATGACTTGAAAATCGCTTTCCAGGGCACTTAAATTGAGGCGCTCTGTCTCTCGAGTGTTGAATGCTTTAATCGAGAGCCTAACGGTTTCTAACTCGTCGATCTCAATATCCGAAAGTTCCGCACGTATAGCGTCTTGGGCGAAGACGGATGGCAAATTGAGATTCAGTCCTAAAGAGAGAATTGTGATAAAGAATTTAACGCCCAGCCTGTTCACCACGGTTCCTCACCCTGTCGGTATCTGTAATCTCCCTTTCTTAGTCTCTGCTCGGTTTCGTATCTAAATTTTCGTTTTAGAAGACCGCCCGGATTGTCCGGGACTCTCCTCAACCATTGCTCCAGCGCCTGTTTCTGTTCCTCCTCGTTCAAGGCAAGTTGTTCATCTTCATTTGATTTTCCTTCGGATTGGCCTTTATCCGTTTCCTCGGGATTGTCGCCTTCGTTTTGTTGCTGCCGATTCTCTTCATAGGGCGCATCTGCGGAAGGGTCATCTGCTTTTTCACCGTCGTCTTGATCGCTTTGATCTTTTTGATCGGGTGACTCGGATTGTTGTCCCTCATTATCTTTTGTTTTTTCTTTTTGTTGCTCTTGCTGCTTTTGCAGCAATTCCTTAACGAGATCTCGGTTGAATCGGGCGTCATCGTCTTCGGGGTTGAGCTCTAAAGCGCGATCGTACTTCTCGATTGCTTCATTAAGAGAGCCGAGTTGTGCCAAACTATTTCCTTGGTTATATAAGCCATCAGCTGATAAGTCGCTTGAGAATCCGTTTAGCGCCGGACCCCATTCTTTGTTTCGGTAGTTAGCGACGGATTTCCACTTTTCATCCTGGAAAAGATGCGCAGCTGTTTTGGCGTCGCCTTTCTCAAGTAGCTCGAAGGCTAGCTGATCATCACGGAACCACAGACGGCTCCACAGGTTGGCCTCGGTGTTCGAAAGTATCTCGTTTTGAGAGTTCGCTACTCCCGCCAACGTATCGTTGAACTGCAGGGTGAGTAGGAACCCGGCAAACGATATCAAGACTCCTTTTCTGAATGCGAAGAGAACGAACGGAACTAGCAGAAGGGCTATCCAGTATCCCTGGTCATGCCAGGTATCGAAGTCTCGCTCTGCATCGATAGCCTCGATATCATTGACAAAACTCTCCGCAAGAACTCCTTTGAAATCGGAATCATCATAGCTCACTCGGGAATAGGCGCCATAGCCTGCTTGAGCCAGGTTTTTTAATGCGTCTTCGTTTATTTTCGTGATGATCGGTTTGCCTAGATTGTCCTTGAGTAGGCGCCTTTTTTGGCGATCGGAGGTGAGCGGAATCGGGGCTCCTGAATCACTGCCGAAGCCGATGATCGAAAGCGGTATAGCTGGACCGGCCATTTTGGCTAGTTGTTCAACCTCGGTTACGCCATCTGTTAGGAATAGGATTCTCCCCTGAGTAAGTGCAGAATTCTTGATTAGTTCTGTAGCGATTTCCATCGCGTGTGCAGGAGCACTTCCGAGAACGGGCATCATCGAAGGTTCAAGAGAGCTGAGAAGATTTTCGATAGTTCCAGAATCGTCGGTCAACGGTGCGACAGTATGTGCGTCTCCTGCATACGCGACTAAAGCGGTGCTACCCTCTTTTCTGTATCTGAGAATATCGATTATTTTTTGCTTAGCTCTAATGATTCTCGATGGCTTTATGTCCTCTGCCATCATTGAAAGGGATAAATCTAAGATGATTACAAGTGCATCACTTTGTTTTTCGACAGGTTGTGGTCTTTTTTCCCAAGTCGGGCCCGCCGCGCCGAGAATGGCAAAAAATAGGAGCATGTTCGTAACAACAGCCATCAATGACCTTTTTCGTTTGGAACCGCCGCTTACTAGAGCTTGGTGTAGCTCTGCGCTCATCAGTTCTTTCCAGGCTTTCTCTTGAATGGTCGATTTCATCCAAAGAAATGACAAAACGAGGGCAGGCAGCAACAACAAAAGCCAGTAAGGTCTTATTATATGGAAGTTCTCTAGGATCACGGGATTTGCGTCACTCTTGCTGGGCGATGGGACGCCGATAGAGATCGATTAGAAAAAACGCAAATGCGGCTAGGATAGCAGCACTAAGAGCCCAAAAAGATAGAGCTTTCCTCGGCCTAAAGACCTCCGCTTCTTGATCCGCTGGCTCTAATTCGTCAATTAGGTTATATATTTCGGCGAGCTTAACGGGGTCCTTGGCTCGAAAATAGGCTCCCGATGTGGTCTCCGCGATTTCTGTAAGTGTCCTTTCATCCAAGTCGGCCGACGGATTTGTAACTCTATTGCCAAAAGCACCAAAAATACTTGGCAATCTCATCTCGTCTGCACCGACGCCAATGGTGTAGATTTTGATTTTATCGTTTGCTGCAAGTTCAGATGCTTTCCGAGGTTCAACTTCTCCCACATTGTTCGCACCGTCTGTAAGCAAGATGATTACTTTGTCTTGCTGAGGTCTCTGCCGAAGTCGTTTCACTGCTAGACCAATCGCGTCACCAATAGCGGTTTTGCCGCCCGCGATCCCAACCGGGGCCTCGAGCAAAAAACGGTCCAAAGTCTTCAGGTCGAAGGTGAGTGGCGCTTGCAGATAGGCATTTGTTCCAAACAGAATTAGACCCACTCTGTCCCCGATGCGTCTAGACACGAAATCTGAGACAACCAGTTTTACAGCAGTTAAACGATCCACGTATTCCCCGTTTATCATCATATCTTCGGTCGCCATGCTTCCCGAAATGTCCACCGCAAGCATTAGATCCCTTCCCGTAGTTGGCAGGGTAATGGGATCGCCTGTCCATTGAGGACGCGCCAAAGCCACTATCAGCGAGACCCATATCAACCAAAGTAGCAAAAGCTTGAGGTTTAGGTGTTTCCACTCAGCGACCTCATCTTTTACGCTTCCGACAAAGGGCCCTAAAGAGGGTACGAGGAGCGCCGGTCTGTCTTGTTTAGCCTCTCTTAGAAAGCGCCGCACTAGCCAAGGCAATGGCAGAAGTGAAAATGCCAATGGCCAAATCCACTCAATCATTAGTGATTCTCGATTTAGGTTCGTAATTTTTGTGGATTTTGATTCTCGAAACCAAGGAAATAACAAGCTTATGTAGTTCAGATAGCTCCACCTCTGGTGGATTTCGACTATATCTAGACGCGCCAAAAACCTTTCCTGCTCCCTGGGTGAATTCGATGGTTCCACTCATTTTGTCGAGCGCCTGCAACCAAGATGTAGCAGATGTCGGGGCGAGATCTCTCCTGCCGAGGACGTTTACAACTAGACGTTTTAGAATCTCGTTAGTTCCCCTTATATAGTCTCTGTCAGAAGCGCTTTTTGTCAGGGTCGCTTTGTAAAGCTCGATGATTAATCGCTCCGCTTCACGCCTCGGTCGAAGAAGTTTACTTCTTTTGTAGAGAGTCACTGTTGCACATGCGACAAGTGTCACTGTCAAAATAACAAGCAACCACCATCCTGGTGCAGGCGGCCACCAGGATGGCTCCAGTGGAGTATGAATGTCACGTAAGTCAATTAAGGGGTTTCCGATCATCGAGCTAATTTGGTTAGATCGAC
>CEOF01048411.1_pt1 | contig 11038 bp, 4 predicted proteins | sample 361311 | NCBI WGS metagenome assembly CEOF01 (sample SAMEA2619667, study PRJEB7988) | marine metagenome | biome: marine biome (ENVO:00000447); feature: surface water layer (ENVO:00002042); material: "saline water (ENVO:00002010), including plankton (ENVO:xxxxxxxx)" | depth 5 m
GATGCAATGAATGAGCCAAGATGGGATTCAATTCCTTCAGAAGCCAGTCCATTATATCCTTGGCAAGATGATTCTACATACATCAGACTTCCAACTTTTTTCTCTGGCCTCTCCTCAACTCCGGACCCTATTTCCAGTATTGAGGATGCAAAAGTATTACTCAAACTAGGAGATTCAATAACTACTGACCACATATCGCCAGCGGGTTCTTTCCCCAAAGATGGGCCAGCTGGTAAATGGCTTGTTGAAAGAGGTGTTGAAAAAAGAGATTTCAATTCTTTTGGAAGTCGTAGAGGGAATCATGAAATAATGATGCGAGGGACTTTTGCTAACGTTAGAATCAGAAATCAAATGGCTCCTGGTACCGAAGGTGGATATGCATTAAACACAGTTACCGGAGAGGTAACTTCTGTATTCGAAGCCGCTCAATCTTATGACGGTCCCAAAGTAGTACTTGCTGGCTCTCAGTATGGAACTGGATCCTCTAGGGATTGGGCTGCTAAAGGAACATTTTTACTAGGGGTCAAGGCAGTTATAGCAACATCTTTTGAGAGAATCCATCGTTCCAATTTAGTTGGTATGGGCGTACTCCCTATGACTTTTAAAGATGGAGAATCACATGAATTATTGGGACTTGATGGCACTGAACTTTATTCTATTCCTGTCAACGACCATGTCAAGCCGCTTGAAATGCTAACAGTTAGTGCCAAAAAGTCGGATGGGACTGAAATCCAATTTCAAGCACAAGTAAGGCTAGATACTCCGGTAGAGGTTGAGTATTATCGTAATGGTGGAATTTTGCATACAGTGCTGAGGCAACTTGCAAGTAATTAATCGTCACCTTGAAGGCATTGAGTAATTCCCGCTTTTTATGGCGGAACTCACAGACTATGTCCAATACCGCTTTAGGTCAGATGAACACGATACGAATGTTCTGCTAAAAGGCGAGGCTGAATGGGTTCGTCAAAAAGTCGAAGAATTGGGTTTAACAGGCTTAGGATGGACCATGCCAATTGGCCAAGAAAAGAAAAAAGCTGATATTTCTAGTAATTCTTCAAGGGATAATAAAATATCAATCACTGTTGAAGATGAGCCAATAGGTGAAAAGCCACTTGACATGGGCCCCACTCCCGATCCTAGCAGAATTCCTGTAGTCCGAAGACCAATTGGAGAACTAGATCTTTCAAAAGAGTTGAAGATGCTTGGATTAGAGAAGCCGGTTCGTCCAGATGTCATCGAATTGATGGAAATCTTCGCAGAAATGGACGACCCAAGACCAGTTCAAGGAGCGATGAGCGTAGATCCTATGGCAGAGGCTTGGCTTAGGGAGTTGCTGCATGTTGTAGTCAGGGAGTACGGAATAACCGCACTTAGAACCCAAGATATCGAAGAAATTGCAAGTAAAAAACTAGGTAATAGAGAAGGGACCGCACTTGAAGTGTGGCTTGAATCATTATTTTCGGCTGGAAAACTGGTAAAAGTTCACGGTTCAGATGCAATTGCATGGGGTCCCTCTCCAAGGTGGCTTGCTGGTAAGATTTAATTTGATTCACAATTATCTCTGTCATCGACCGCTCGGAAAAAATCGAATTACTGAGCCTTTAGTGAGATATTTTGGGTTAAACCAAATAGCAAAGGAATTAAAGTGCAAGTATTCTTGGGTCAAAGAGTGATGATGATGTTTAACCAAAGCAATCTCTTCAAAGCCCGCGCCCGAGGTATACTTCTTTGTATGCTGATGATTTTATCGACTACCGCTGCAATTGCTTCTACAGCAAGTGCTTCTCAGGCTAGATCGTATACTACAAATCGTGACCCTCACGATGTTGCAATTGGAGACTTCAATTGTGACGGTAGTAATGATATTGCCGTTGCTACTGACGGTACACACACCATTACTATCCTATGGAATGACGGTAATGGTGACTTCAGTGAAAGACAAGATATTTGGGTTTCTGAGAATCTAAGTAGGAATGCTGATTGGGATGAGTTTTCAAATGTTCAATTCATTGAAGTTGGAGAATTTACCGGAGATTCCGCTATTGATATTGTAATTTTCCAAAGAAACAATCCGTTTAGAACCGATGACAATGGCGCTCCAGACGGCCAACCAGGTAACGTAACAATTATCGAAAACGGTGGATGTAATGAGAAAACATGGGATATAGGTGCTCGTTTCACACATTTCTGGGCTTGGGATTTGGAAGTTAGCGACTTGAATAAGGATGGAAATGATGATGTCATGATTCTTGATTTACAAGCGGATATTACTACACAAAGAGTCGTAACATACCTTGGTCCAGTATCTTCTAACACTCAAGGTAAGATCACAAACCTTGGGCCTGCTCAGCAGAATACATACAGAGCATTCACCTCAGGAGATTGGGGCGAATCACAAGTTGGCGGAGGCCTTGGTGGTGGAGGACAATGTCTTGATAATGACGTATGGCTCTTGAGGAGCGAAGGACTTGATTATTCAACTGGACAAGTAACCAATCCAGGTCATGATGATAACGTTTCTATTGTTGAATTCAATTGTCAAACCGATGCCTTCCCTCTAACATATACTTTCAGTACTACTCCTGGCCCTGGTGAGCACGTTATCAATATGCAAACTGTAACTTCTCAAGTTATCAGTGTAGCAGACATGGATGGCGACGATGTAATAGACGTTCTTGCCCTTAATGATGAGAATATCGAAAATGTAACTTATGTTACATCTTCTGCTGTAGGAACGTGGGCTAATCCACAATTAGCCTATTTTGGCCCTTACATTTCATGGTCATTGACTGTAACTGACTTGAATGGTGACAATGAACCTGACTTCATTAATCCTACAATCGCTTATCAGCAGAATTCTACCGACTCGGCAGGTGGAACAAGTTCGAGTTTCTTCTTAAATTTCCCATCTACCATCCAAGTCACTCTTTCGGATGGTAATGGAGGTCACTTGAATCCACTGTCTTATGCAGCCGGAAGAAGACCTCACGTCGCTGAAGTTGGTCAAATGGCTGGCGCAGTTAATTCAGCTCCAGATATTGTAGTAGGTCACAAGAATTGGGGCTTTGGTGGATGGAGAGATAATCTAGGTTGGGATGGACAATATGATACAATTTCTGTAATTGAAATGGATAATAAAGATCTGTCGGTTTCAGGTATAGAAATAGACCCTGTTGACAGGTATTTCGGATTTGTTGGAGAAGGTAATAGAAATATCAATGTCAGTGTTACTAATACTGGAATGGATGTTCTTAATGGACAAAGTGCCCAGTTAGATGTAGAGCTGAAGATTGTAGATGAATTGAATTCTACTAACCAAACAGTTTATGCTATGGATTGGGATAATCCTGAGAATAAAGCAGGATGTGCTGGATGTACTTGGGACTACATCGACTATGTAGATGGCACTCATCACTGGTTTGAAGAAACAAACCATTCTTCAGGTACTGGAGTAGATCCAGATGAGTCTGAATCAGAGTACTCTCCAAGTTACCTAAACCCTACTGATTTCATGTGGTCTGGCGAAACAAAAACCAATGCTAGTGGTGGAACATGGACAGGATACGGAAAGAATTGGGACGAAGCAATGGTCTTACAAGATGTAGACCTTACAGGTTCAGATCGAGCATTCCTAAGTGTCGAACTTTACCAAGACCTAGGTTGGGGCGGATTGGGTTCAGCCTCAACTACTGGTGGTTTCATCTTAACCAACGTATGGGATGATCTTGCAATGATTGAAGTCGGTAGTGAAGAGACTGGTTGGGACGTAATTAGTTGTCCTACCTCTGCTGCAGTTAATGGAGCCTGTTATTCTGGCAGTTCCATGTGGGGTGGATTTGATATTGACCGATATGTAAAAGGAGCAACTGGAGGATATCCAGAAGGCTTATCCAGTAATATTTACGCATTTAATAGCTATTATGGATGGAATAATTTTACCGATGAAGGATTTGGAACATTTGATTTGAGCCCATGGGCTGGAGAAACCATAGATCTAAGATTTAGATTCAGAACTGGTTTTGAAGGTTCAATTGCTGATGATAACCAGAGTAGATGGACTGGGTATGATGGTTTTGCGGTTGATAATTTGACAATCACAAAACAAAATACAGCTTTCTTCCCGAATGCTCAATCACAACAAACACAAATTAATCTTCAAAATCTAGGACCTGGTGAAGAGTATACCACATCTATTCAAGCCAATTTCTTGAACGATACGACATATCGTATTTCTGCAACTTTATCCAATAATGGGTGGGATGAACAGATAATTAATGATGAGATAGTTGGTTATGTTACGCCATTCAATCTTTACGATCCGGTTATTGAGAAGATCGAAGATTTCCTACCAGGTGGATTATATGCACAAGGTACATTCCCAATTTCAGCTACAACCAACAACTACGGAAATACAGCTGTAGATTTTGATATTACAGCAACTGTATTTACGGCCAATCCTTCTGATGTTAATTGTGGTACACCATCTTCAGTTTGTGAAATCACATTTGATAACTCTACAGACGGTACAAGATATACAGAGAGTAATAATCCTAAAGGTGTAAGGTATAATGATTCAGTTCTATGCCCAGGAGACCCAACTTTCAATAAAGAAGCGTACTGGTTTGGCCACCCATGTTCAGTAAATACTGGTATTGATGGATATGGAGATGCTTGGGAAAATGAAACACTTACTATTACTAGTGTTGACTTAGAAAACCTTTCTGGAGATTTCGTTTCATTGAACTTTGAGTACTATGCCGATACCTTCTATGAAGTAGATTCTCAAGGAGGTATTGACCCTAGTGATTATCTTGCATTGTATGCAGATTATAGCAATGGTGGAATTACCAATGAGGCTATTGTCTATGGACAATGGAGTGATTACAACGAGGACGGAACATGTCAAGAAGATAGAAATGGTGATGGAATTGTCAATGCCACAGAACCTATTGACTTTGGTGAAATTGATTTCATTGGAGACCCAAGAAATACTGATGGATTAACTAACGGAAACTGGAATGTATTCTTTAATTCCGATGGTTTGACCAAGACTGTTAACATTGATTTAACTCACCTTTATGTTTACAATATCTCTTCTAGCGATTCCTCTGATTGGGGAGTAGAATGTCTATCTCTTTCTGGAAATAAAGTCGATTTGAAGTTTGAATTCTTCTCTGATGATGATGGAAGAAATGGAATCAATGACGGCTTTAAGGGTGTAGGAATAACAAATATTTCGATGAAAGAATTTACCTTTGTTGAAGATAATAGTTATTCAATAACCCGAAATGGCGTAGATGCTGGAGAATCTTCAACCGATTTGATAGCAAGTCATGAATTCGTTTCTGGAGTATATATGATTGAAGTTGAAACAATATTCGATAACATGACTACTGGAGTTCCGTGGTATGGAGATACTGAACTAAATGATGCAAATAACATTAAGAGAGTAATTTTCAATGTTAAATCTGTTGATATTACTTTAGGAAAGCCTCAAGGAGTTCTTGAGTGTTTGACAGACCCGACATTGAATTGTGTACTACCAATAGATCAATCATTAACACATTCATGGGATGTTAGAGCAACAAACGGAGTTTTAGAAGGTGATTATGTATTCTACATGGATATATTCGACGAAACCTCAAATTCCCTTGCCCATACAGTCTCTGCTGGTCCAGCTAGTGAATTGGTTGCCGGACAAGTGATTGACCTATCTTTCACTCCGTGGTCTGGATATCAAGATGGACACACATACAACATCAGTTATCGTGCTGAATTAGATGACGGAACGCCTTCAGGTACTCCAAGATATTTCCATGCAACCTTTGCTGAAAATGTCGATGTTGCAATTCTTTCCGATAAAACCACTGGAACATCAACAATAGTAGATGACCTAACAATTCTTGGTAAATCATACACACAATTTACTATTAATGACTGGGATGAATATTTCAAGACCAACTGGTTCACTCACTATGACAAGATTATCCTTCCTTGGCAAGATTTCAACACAGCAAGTGATGCTGGAGGAAAATATTACCTTCGATTATCCGAAGACGATGCTAACACTGTTGATAGGACACAAATCCTAGAGTCTTACATGCTAAGTGGTGGAACAATACAAGCCCACTTTGCACCTCATGGTACACAAACTTACGGTGATGGCTTGACTAACAGACTTCCACTCGAGGTTGAAATCGATGATAGAAAATCACCAGATGAAATAGTCTACAGTGACATGGATATCTATGATAAATACCACCCAATTATGGATGATATTGACGATACTAATAATTACGCTATTTTCCAAGGTTTCGATGCACAGAAAGTTGTTGCTAGGTCTGTTCTAGATGCAGGATCTGCTAATGAACAAGCTGATTGGGCATCAATATGTACTGGGAATCTAGGACAAGCGGAATTCCAACCTATTATTAGAACGAAAAATAATCCTGGTGACGTGTTATTGGGTGTTTGTAGTTATGGTCAAGGTGGAATGATTATATCCACTATAGATATTGAAGCAAACTCTGAAGATGCAACAAGTTCTACTTTCCCACTTCTCAAGAATATATTGCTACACCAAGTTACAGATTATCCAAATCCATTTGGTAAGCAACGAGAAGGAACAGATATTCTAATCAATGGGGTAAAGCCTTCAGATGGGTTTGGCTCAGGATATGTTGAATATTATGTTAAGAGTAATGCTGAACTAACATTCGATTATCAAACCGATGCATCAGTACCTCTTACTGCTGATTGGGTAATTGAGGGACCAACCTCATGGGATGGTTCATCACTTGCTACAGATCAATCTGCTCATACAGATCAGGCTAATCCAGTAATGACTTTCTGTAAGTCTATCGGTACTCAAGGAGCATGTAAGCAAGATGTCCAGTGGACTGTTACTCTTTGGCTCCATGACGATGAAGGACATTCACGTAAGGTTTCTGTTGTAATAGAAACTGATGATGCTAATGCAGATGAGTTCGATCCAGTTCCTAATGCGATTGTAGAGATAAGGCCAGAATATTCTGAAAATATCGAATTAATCGGTAGTTCTGGAGCAAATAATGAGTGGAATAAGTATAGAATTATACTCGATGATGATGGACAGATTCCTATATATTTCAATGCTTCAAGTTCTTATGACGAAGATGCTCCTGAAGGAAGTTCTGGAATTAAGTCTTATCAATGGGATGTGTATTATGACAAAGCACAAGATGCACCACTTTCTGCTCTATATGACACAAATACATACACTCAATCAGCAGCAAGCCAGGGAGTTTGGATGTACACATTCGGTGGATTCGGTGTAGACGATGAAGGTGTATCTTATGCTGGTAGAAATGTTACAGTCGATGAGGCAACAGATGCAATTACTCAACCGATTAAGGTTAAGTTGACTGTCTTTGATGAAGCAGGAAATTGGGATGATGATATGGAGATTTATTTCGAAGTATTAAATGCCGGATTTGGAGATATTCCTCCAGTTGTAGAATTTGATGACCCTAACATGTGGAAGGATAAGACTGGATATAATGATTCGGAATTCACAATTTCTGGATTTGTAGTATCTGGTTCTGATGGCGATTTCTTCATGGAAATTGCTTTTGATGAAAGTTTGTTCTACGGCAGTGATGATAGAATCAATAGCTTAGATACTCAAAAGTTAGCAGTTGTAAGAGATTTAGATACAGGAGATCAGTTCTCACTAACTCTAAATCTTTCAGACTTATACTCTAATGTTTCAAAGAATGTCGATGTATACATTTTCATATATGAATGGGATTCTCTAAACGAAAAGAGATGGACTGACCATAATTATGGCTTTGATAGTTCTATTGTACTTACTCTACCAAAGTGTAGAGGTGAAACGGTCCCGGATAATGTTCTAGCAGAAGATCTAGATGGAAGATGGGTTTTCATTAATGGCGTTTGTATGTGGGAAGGAGATTGGAAATTTGAAAATGGACAATGGATTGCTCCATCATCTGATGACTCAGGAGATTCTGCTAATGCCAGTGGTAATCTACTGCTTATTGGTGGCGGTGCGCTAATCCTAGTAATTATTCTTGGCTTAACAATTCTACTACTAAGAAAGAACGGAGATGAGGGAATGGATGGAATGGTTAAAGATTTCAGTGTTGGAGGATACCAGCAAGATCCTGTTGAACAATATGTCCAACAATTGATTGCTCAAGGTTACCCTGAAGATACTGCTAGAGCCTATGCTGCTCAGTATGCGAGTCAAGCCGGTGGAGTTCAACAAACTGCTGCTGCAACTCAGCCAGCAGCAACGGCTTCTAATCCAGCGATGGATGCAGCATATCAGCAATATTACCAACAGTTCATTTCGCAAGGATATGATCAACAAACAGCCGCGGCTTATGCTCAACAATATGCTGCAGCGTATATACAACAGCAACAGTGAGATAAGAGTCTAGACTCTGGAATCATTATTGTAAGTTTGTTGCATCAATGGGTTCAAAAGTAACCATTATTCCCATTAGGTATGGACAGTACTGATAACTACACAGTCGCAGATATTAACCTTGCAAAATCTGGCTCGCTTAGAGTCGATTGGGCTAGAGCAAGAATGCCGGTTTTAGCAGCCCTCAAGGAAGAGGCTTTGAAGACTAAACCTCTTGCTGGAATGCGTGTTGCAGGTTGCTTACATGTTACAAAAGAGACCGCAGTTTTGATTGAAACTATTGTGGCTGCCGGTGCTGAAATTTCCTGGTCAGGGTGTAATCCACTTTCTACCCAAGATGATGTTGCAGCATGGCTTGCTTCAGAAGGATATTCTGTTTATGCATGGCATGGACAATCAAACGAAGACTTCTACTGGTGTATCGATAAAACACTTGAATTCAAACCGACGTTAACTTTGGACGATGGTGCTGATTTGATTGTTAGAGTGCATGGTGAAAAATCAGAATATGCAGAAGGAGTAATCGGCGGAACTGAAGAAACCACAACTGGTGTTCACAGGCTTAGAGCAATGGGTAAAGCAGGAGATCTGAAATATCCTGTTATCGCAGTAAATGATGCGATTACTAAATGGGATTTCGATAATGTCTATGGAACCGGTCAATCAACTTTAGATGGAATAATTAGAGCGACTTCAGTTCTAGTTGCTGGTAAAACATTCGTTGTTGCTGGATATGGTCATTGTGGCAGAGGAGTTGCCATGCGTGCTAAAGGAATGGGAGCTAATGTGATAATTACTGAAGTTGACCCGTTACCTGCACTTAGAGCAGTAATGGATGGATTCAGAGTTATGAAGATGGATGATGCAGCAGCTTTAGGAGATATATTCTGTACTGCTACTGGTATGAAAGATATAATTGTAAAAAGACATTTTGACTCTATGAAGGATGGTGCAATTATATCCAATACAGGACATTATGATTGTGAAATTAATATTGAAGATTTACAAGAACTTTCCACAAGTGTTAGGACTATTAGAGATAATAACGATGAATATACAATTTCAGATGGAAGGAAAATCTTCCTCTTAGCAGATGGTAGATTGGTAAATCTAGCCGCCGCCGAAGGCCACCCATCAGAAGTTATGGACATGTCTTTTGCAAATCAATATCTAGCACTATGCAGATTGGCTGAAGAAGGAAAAGATCTAAATCCAATCGTTTACGATATTTCTGTTGAACAAGATCAAGGACTTGCAAAGACTAAATTAGAAACATTAGGTTTTGAGATAGATGTTCTAACTGCCGACCAAATCGCGTATCTTAGTGATTATACAGTTGGAACATGAAGTCATTCTTCTTCCCAGAAAGCACTTGCCTTATCTTCTTCATCTTCCTCACCATCTTCGATGTATCCTAGTTCATCGTAATGGGATTCAAAGTCGGGCAGAGTTATTTTCCAATTTTTAGGAATTTTATTATTCTCTTCGATTATTTTTATCATCCTTTCTTGCCATGCATTTGGCTTTCTTTGCATGATGTACATACACAAAACAGATGTTCGAACATTTTCAGGTATAACCGAGAAACCTGATGATGCTTCAAAATTCATCGCACGCAGTAGGTTGAATGCAGGTCTATTGACAGAACGAAATAGATTCTTTGCAATTCTCATACCAAACAAAACAGTAGCAAAAATCACTATCGAAGTTAAACAGAAAGCACCCCAACCCTGTCCTGCGATAGTATTAGATAACAAAATTACAGCAAATAAAATTGGTACAGTCGTAATCATGAAAATGAATGTCTCTGAAACAGGAGGTTTTTTCATTTTAGATTCAATAGCACCCCAACCAGAATGTCTTTTTTCCCATGGCTTGAAGTGTTCATTAGGGTCTTGCGTGGCAGCAGTTTTTACCATTCCTAGCAATTGGTGAATACGACCATATTGAGTAGTAGCAACATCCATATTTTCATTTATGATTGTTTCAAGTCTATTTCTAGATTCTTCATACATTCCCATATCTGCAAGAATTGTTGCTTGTTCAATCAATGGGGTTACTTCATGCGGCGCATGGTGGCGAACATCTTGCCACCATTGTAAGGCTTCTACTAGTAAGCCTAATTCATCAGCTAGTAATCTACCTCCTCTAACCCACATATCGATTCTAGTAGGTTCTAATTCCACTACTTTTTTCAATGCAGCAAAAGATCTAGACACGTCAATAAGTGATACTGGTTCACCGTTTGTCATTAGTGCAGCATCAGAATATACTTGCCATGCATCTACGTGCTCAGGGTCAATTTTAGTCGCAGATTTGGCTTCTTGAATAGCGGTTTCTCTGTCTCCACTTTCAAGAGCCTCAATCGCATTTAGGTAGTGTTCTTCTGCGCTCATAGAATAGCCTCTATGAGGGAATCATTTAATCATCTCTATTTCGTTTAAATTTTCGAGGGGTGATAGGTTTAGGGGCATTGTTGTGTGCATGCCCAGGTCTTTTCCCTCTGGCTTTACGGAAATTATTTTGTTTTGGTTTTGGACTTTCATCGTTTGATCTAGCTTCATTTCTATCGGAAAACCTTCGGTCTCCATCTCTACGATTTCGATC
>CEOF01031808.1_pt1 | contig 11015 bp, 11 predicted proteins | sample 361311 | NCBI WGS metagenome assembly CEOF01 (sample SAMEA2619667, study PRJEB7988) | marine metagenome | biome: marine biome (ENVO:00000447); feature: surface water layer (ENVO:00002042); material: "saline water (ENVO:00002010), including plankton (ENVO:xxxxxxxx)" | depth 5 m
TCGGACAATAAAGATGATTATGTAGGTGGCTTTCCTGCTCATCCTCATAGGGGAATTGAAACTGTTACCTATATGCTTCATGGTGAATTTGAACACGAGGACAGCACGGGTGCAAAAGGAAGAATGAAGGCAGGAGATGTACAGTGGATGAAAACAGGAAGCGGTATTATTCATTCTGAAATGCCAGCTATGACTGGGGGGAAACTTCAAGGATTTCAATTATGGATTAATATGCCAGCTAAACTAAAAATGAGTGATCCAAATTATATCTATATTGACTCAAAAGAAATGCCAGTTCACATAGATAGTTACAAGAAAGTAAAAGTTATTGCTGGAAAATTTGAAAAGGCTGAAGGTCCTGTAAAAAAACATAATATTGAACCAATTTATTTAGACATAGAGCTAAAAGAAGAAAAGCAATTTACTTATGAACTTCCGTCAACTCATAATTCATTAATTTACCTAATAAATGGTGAGATCAAAATTGGAAAAAAAAACCATGATAAAGTTAAAAACTCTAAATTGATTTTGTTAAATAAAGGAAAAAACCTCACGGTTACTAGTTTATCTAATTCAAAATTCTTGCTTATTTCTGGAAAACCTATTAATGAACAAATCGCACGAGGTGGTCCATTTGTTATGAATACAAAATCGGAGATACTACAAGCAGTCAATGAATATCATAATGGAACTTTCGTAAAGTAAAGTAATGAAAACAATTGAAATTAAAAAAACTGGTAATCCTGAAGTTTTAGAAATCAAAGATGTTAAGCTGGACGAACCTAAATCTGAGGAAGTTTTAATTAAACAAACTGCAATTGGATTAAATTATATTGATACATATCATCGATCAGGCCTTTATCCTGTGCCTCTACCTTCTGGTATAGGTTTAGAGGGCGCCGGTATAATTGAAAAAGTAGGACCTAATACAAAAAATTTTAAAGAAGGTGATAAAGTAGCATACGCTGCTGCACCAATTGGTTCATATTGTACACATCGAATTTACCCAACTAAAAGTTTAGTAAAAGTCCCTGATGGAATAGATTTAGAGGTTGTTGCTTCAATTATGACAAAAGGCATAACAACTTTTTATTTACTACATAAATCTTATGTTGTTCAATCGGGTCAAACAATATTATTTCATGCAGCTGCTGGTGGAGTAGGTCAAATATTTTGTCAGTGGGCTAAAAGTCTTGGATGCAATGTAATTGGAACAGTTGGATCAGACGAAAAAATTGAAATCGCAAAAAAATATGGATGTTCAGAAGTAATAAATTACTCGAAAAATGATTTTCAAAAAGAAGTAATGAAAATTTCGAATAATGAGGGTTTACCAGTTGTATACGATGGAGTAGGTAAAGTAACAATGGAAAAGTCATTAATGTGTCTTAAAATGAGAGGAACCTTTGTTTCATTTGGAAACGCTTCAGGTAAATTAGATCCTGTCGATGTGGGAAAGTTAATTGCACCTAAGGGTTTATTTTTAACAAGACCAAGTATTGCACATTACACATCAACACGTGAAGAGCTTGATGAGGCTGCAAATATGCTTTTTGAAATGATTAAATCTAAAAAAGTTCAAATAGAAATTTTTAAAAAATATTCTCTTAAAGATGTTGTACACGCTCATAAAGATTTGGAAGCAAGAAAAATTATTGGACCAGCAATAATTTTGCCAAATTAATCTATTTTCACATCCATATCTGACATATGTAAATTAAGAGCGTTAGTTGATATTTGTATTTCTCTTATAAAAAAAATTATTGAAATAATCATAGACAAACAACACGAGCCAAAAATGACTCTAGCAATAAACACTTCATCAAGATATAACGCAAAAACAGTTAATAGATTAAAAAGAAAACCGAATGCGGCAAACATAATTGTCCATCTTAAAATTGATATTCTCCCACTTAAGTTTATAAATTGCTTTTGCCATTCCGGTGGAACATGTTTTTCATAAACATGTTCATCATGAAGCTCTCTTATTAATTTGCTTAAAGTATGAAATCTATTGCTATAAACCCCCATTAATAAAGGTATTGCAGGAAACATTAATGCTGTAACAGTATAATCCACATTCATACGAATCAGTTTGATTATGAAACTTGCCTTTGTTATTTACAAGTAAATTTATTATGGAACAATTAAGATTATTTATAGAATTAACTAGATTAAAAAAACCCATAGGTTTTATGTTGCTATTTTGGCCTTGTTCATGGGGTTTAATATTAGCATATAACAAAAACATCAGTGTTGAACAGTTTATTTATTACTTATTTTATTTTTTTTGTGGTTCAGTGTTAATGAGATCTGCGGGTTGTGTAGTTAATGACATAGCTGATAAAAATTTTGATGATAAAGTAAAAAGGACAAAATACAGACCAATTGCATCTGGCAAAATCTCTGTAATTCAAGGTTTTGTTTATGCTTCAGTCCTTTGTTTAATTGCACTAATAATATTATTACAGTTTAATACTTTCACAATCGTTCTGGCTTTGTTGTCTATGCCTTTTGCTTTTACATATCCATTAATGAAAAGATTCACTTATTGGCCCCAGCTTTTTTTAGGTATAACGTTTAATTATGGACTTATCCTTGCTTGGACATCCATCTACTCACAGTTAAGTATCTATCCTTTGATCTTTTATTTTGGAGCCATATTTTGGACACTTGGTTACGACACAATATACGGATTTCAAGATATAAAAGACGATGAAATTATAGGAGTAAAATCAACTTCAATAAAGTTTAAGAAAAACCCAAAAATTTTTTTATTTATATGCTATTCAATAACTTTTATATCAATATTGTTATTAGGGATTCTCATGAAGTTTGATTTTATCTATTTTATTGGTTTGATACTAATTGGATATTTGCTTTTTAAACAAATAAAAAAATTTGATAAAGACAATCCTAATAATTGTTTAGATTTATTCAAAAGTAATAACTTATTAGGCTTAATAATGTTTCTTAATATTTTAATTGCTAAATTATATTAATAATGGATCATAAAAGTATTATAAAAAGACTTTATAAAGATTATTCAAAAAAATTTATAAAAAAAATATTATTCTCAGGATTTTTTGCAATACTTGTTGCAGCAAGTACATCATCTATAGCATGGTTATTAGATCCTGCTATTAAAAAACTTTTTATAGAAAAAGATTTATCATTAATATTTTTTATTCCTTTATTAATTATTGTTGCTTTCGCCACTAAAGGAGCTTCACTGTATTATGCAAAAACTATAATGATCGGTGTTGCAGAAGAAATTAAAAAAATGCTTCAAATGGATATGATAAATTCATTAATTAGTGCTGATACTGATTTAGTAGATAAAAAACACACAGGAAAATTTATCTCCAACCTTACTTACGATGTTAATTTAATTACAAATATTTTGAGTAATGGAATATTAAATATTTTTAAAGACAGCTTAACATTAATAGGACTGCTGTTTGTGATGTTTTACCAGAACTGGAAATTGTCATTAATTGCTCTAATGATGATACCCTTGGCAGCTTTAGTTACAAGAACTCTTGGAAAAAGAATTAAAAAAGTTAGTACAGAAGCACAGCAAAGTTCTGGTTTATTAAATGTTTATTTAGTTGAGATATTTAAAAATCACAAGTTAATTAAAATTTTTCAAAAAGAAAATTATGAAAAAGAAAGGTCGGAAAAATTTATTGAAAGTTTGAAAGAAAAAAACAAAAAAATTGCTATAGTTAGTGTTAGATCAACTCCCTTTATGGAGTTTTTCACTGGAATAATGATAGCTATATTGATTTATTTTTCAGGTAAATTAATAATCAATAACGAGATAAATATTAATAATTTCTTTTCTTTTTTAGCTGCAATGATGTTGGCATATCAGCCTGTCAGGTCATTAGCTACTATTACTATAGCTTATAACCAAGGCTTATCAGCAGCGAATAGAATATTGCCAATAATTGATACTAAAAATCTGATCACAGACAGTCAAGACGCCAAGAATTTAAATATCTCTGAAGGAAAAATAGAGTTTAAAAATGTCGATTTTAGTTATCTTCCAAAAGAAAGACAGGTATTAAAATCAATAAACCTCAATATAAAAGGTGGAAAAATGACAGCATTAGTTGGGCACAGTGGTTCAGGAAAATCAACTATTTTAAATCTTATACCTAGATTTTATAACATTCAAAATGGTGATATTCTCATTGATGATCAATCAATTTATAACTCAAAAACATTTTCACTAAGAAAAAATATTTCCCTAGTTAGTCAAGATACGACACTCTTTGACGATACTGTAAAAAATAATATCACTTATGCAAACCCAAATGCCTCAGATAATGAACTGCGCGAAGCATTAAAACTTTCCTTTTCATATGATTTTATCGAAAAACTTCCACAAAAAATGGATACTATAATTGGTGAAAATGGCGTAAGGCTTTCTGGGGGAGAAAAACAAAGAATATCAATCGCAAGAGCAATGATAAAAAAAAGCACCATCATTTTACTTGATGAAGCAACATCTTCACTAGACTCTGAAACAGAAGAAAAAATCCAAAATGCATTAAAATTATTGACTAAAAACAAAACTACATTAGCAATCGCTCACAGACTCTCAACAATTTTAAGTTCTGAAAATATTTATGTAGTTGATGATGGAAAAATCATTGCAAATGGAAAACATCAAGAATTATTGGAAAACTCAAAAATCTATAAAAATTTCTTTGAAAAACAATTACAAAAATAAACATGATTATTTTGTATGAATTTTTAAGTTTAGTATTAATTATTTTTTCTCCTTTAATAATCCTTATAAGAGTTGTAAAAAATAAAGAGCATCGAACAAGATTTAAAGAAAAAATAGGTTTTTTTTCAAAGATCAAAGATAAAAATAATTTAATTTGGTTTCATTGTTGTAGTGTAGGAGAGCTAAGAAGCATAATTCCTTTAATTAAAAAAATTGAAAAGAAATATAGCAAATTTCGTATATTAGTAACCACTTCAACATTAAGTTCATCAGTAGTATTTGAAAAAGAAAAATTTAAAAGAACAATTCATCAATTTTTTCCTATAGATAATCATTTTATAACAAAAAAATTTATAGAATCTTGGAAACCAAAGTTAGCGATTTTTGTTGAGTCTGAGATTTGGCCATCTATGATCTTAAACCTTAATAAAGAAAATATACCTATAATCCTCTTAAATGCTAGAATTACGAAAAAAAGTTACAGTAAATGGAAAAAAATTTCCAGTTTTTCTAAAAGAATTTTTAATAAAATTAATATAGCTTTGCCCCAAAATAAAGAGACTGCTAAATATCTTAAAAATCTTGGATCAGATAAAATAAAATATTTAGGAAATTTAAAATTTTCATCAATTGAAAAAAGTATAGATACAAAGGTGAATAAGACTATTTTAAATAAATTTAATGACAGGGTATTAATTTGTGCAGCTAGTACTCATAGCGGGGAGGATGAAATATTTATTAAATTACATAAAGAAATAAGAAAAAAAATAAGAAATTTACTAACCGTAATCATACCTAGACACACTAAAAGAACTAGCGAAATCATAGAGATAACCAAAAATCATAATGTTTCTTACAATTTACATTCACAAAATAATAAAAATTTAAATGATGTTTATATTGTAGATACATATGGAGAAAGTGAAAAATTCTATTCATTATCTAAAATTGTTTTCATGGGTGGTAGTCTAGTTAGACATGGTGGTCAAAATCCTCTAGAACCAGCTAGACTTGGTTGTCATGTTATTAATGGTCCCTTTATTGATAACTTTAAAGAGGTTTATTCATTAATGAGAAAACTCAAAATATCTACAACAATCAATTCACCTAAAATTCTAAAAAAATTAGTACTATCAAACATAAAAAAGTCAAAGAAAAATAAAAATTATTTTAGAATTAAAAAAATCGGGAACAAAATACTATATAATAACATTAAAGAGATTGATAAGTTTTTAAAAAATGAAGATAAAAAAACCAAGCTTTTGGGATAGAAAAGAGGCAAGTTTATTAGCTTATTTATTGTATCCAGTTAGTCAAATTTATAGATTTCTAAATAATATTAATAATCAAAAAAAACAAACAAAGAAAAATTTAAAAATAAAATCTGTTTGTGTAGGAAATATATATTTAGGGGGGACTGGTAAAACATCTTTAACAATTCACATAAAAAAAATAATTGAATTAACAGGAAAAAAAGTTTGTTTTATTAAAAAAAAAAATAAAAAATTTTATGACGAGATTAACTTACTCAGTATAAATGGAAAAACTTTTAGTGAAAAAAGTAGGTACGAGTCTTTACTTAAAGCTGAAGAGGAAAAATTTGACTATGCAATTTTTGATGATGGATTGCACGATACAGAAATTGATTATGACCTAAAAATTGTATGTTTTAATAAAAAAAATTGGATGGGTAACGGATTTCTAATTCCCGCTGGTCCTTTAAGAGAAAAAATTGAGAATATAAAAAAATATCAAATAGCAGTTTTAATTGGCAATGATGAACCAACTACTGAAAAAATAAAATTTTTAAAAAAAATTAATAATAATCTAAAATGTTTTGATGCAGAATATAAGCTTAATAATAAAAGCGAAATTAATATTAATGATAATTATTTAGTTTTTTCTGGCATTGGAAATCATTCTAGTTTCGTTGATATGTTAAATAAGTATAAAATTAAAATTACTGAGAATTTAGAGTTTCCTGATCATTATAAATATAAAGAGATAGAGATTAAAAATTTAATTAAGATGGCTAATGAAAAAAATTTACAACTTCTTACAACTGAAAAAGATATTCAACGAATCAACTCCCCCTTAAAAGAAAAAATTAAACATATTAATGTTGCTTTAAGTTTAAAAGACGAAAATAAATTTATTAGTGAAATTAAAAATATATGAAGAATATTAAATACCTGATTGAATTTGTTATTATAATAATTTTTTTTATATTATTTAAAATTCTTGGTCGAAAATTATCTATTTTAATAGGATCAAAAATTGGTGTTCTTTTTGGTCCTATTTTTAGATCAAAAAAAAAAATTATTGAAAATATTAATAAATGTTTTCCACCTCTATCCTCCAATGAAATAGAAAAAATTATTAAAAATATGTGGAGCTATTATGGAATGATTTTTTCTGAATACGTTTTTTTAAATAAAATTAGATATGATAAAAAAAATGACTACATTCAGGTAGAGGGTGCAGACATAATTGATAAAATTAATAAGACATCAAAACCAGTGATTTTTATTTCAGGACACTTTGATAATTTTGAATTAATGGCAATGCAAATTGAAAAAATGAATGTAAAACTTGCTGCTATCTATAGGCCATTAAATAATTTTTTCTTAAATCCAATCATGGAGGTTTTGAGAAAAAAATATATCTGCAAAAAACAAATAAAAAAAGGTAAAAAAAGTATTAGAGAGTTATTGCATCTTTTCAAGAATGGTTATTCTATAGCTTTAATGATTGATCAAAGAGTGAGTGAAGGAGAGAAAATAAATTTTTTTAACTATCCTGCTTTAACCACAACTATCCCAGCACAATTTGTAAAAAAATATGATTGTCAGATTGTGCCTGTTTTCATAGAGAGACAAAAAGATTTGACTTTTAATATAAAATTTTTAAACCCAATCACATTTGAAAAAAGTTCTGAAATAAGTGATATTACTCAAAAATTAAATACCTGTTTAGAGGGAATGATTAAGACCAATCCTAACCAATGGATATGGTCCCACAATAGATGGAAATAATTTTATTTGTTTCTTTTTTGATTTGCCTCTAAATATGAAAAATAAGCCTCTTGTAAGTCTACATTCCAATAATTGAGATTATTTAAACTAATTTTTTTTCCTGAAATGGCACAAACAACATGATCTCCATTTTCGATAATTTCAAAATTATTGGCGGAATATTTTATTTTTGCTAATTTTTTATACATTTTTAGTTTATAAAATATTATATGAATATAGGAATTATTGGAAGTGGTGGAAGAGAGCATTCAATTTGCGTTAGTATAAACAAGTCAAAAAAGGTTAAAAAAATTTATTGTTTTCCAGGAAATGCTGGAACAGCAAAAATTGCACAAAATATAAATATCGATATTGGTAATTTTTACGAGATTAGAGAACATGTTAAGAAAAAAAAAATTGATCTTTTAGTAATAGGTCCCGAAAAACCCTTGGTTGATGGCATTACAGACTTTTTTAAAGATGACGAGGTATTAGTTTTTGGTCCTAATAAAATCTGCTCACAATTAGAAGGATCTAAAATATTTACAAAAAAAATATGCGAAAAGTATAAAATACCAACTGCAAAATTTGGTATTTTTAAGAATAAAAAAGATGCATCTCATTATATTAAATCATGTAATTTTCCTCTTGTTGTTAAAGCCGATGGACTTGCTTCGGGAAAAGGTGTTTATATTTGTGAAAATATATCAAACGCAAACACTGCAATTAAAGAAATTTTTAATGGAAAGTTTGGTTTAGCAAAGAACATTTTGATTGAAGAATTTCTTTCAGGTGAAGAAATGAGTTTTTTTATTTTATCTGACGGGAAAAAAATAATAAATTTTCAAACTGCACAAGATCATAAAAGGGCATTAGAAGGTGACAAAGGAAAAAATACTGGGGGTATGGGTGCTTACTCTCCCTCAAAATTAAATAGTCATGATCTTGAGTCAAAAATAAAAAAAAAAATAATTTTACCAACATTAAAAGCAATCAAAGAACTAGGCACAAAATATGTAGGATTTTTATATGCTGGTTTAATGATTGTTGAAAATGAACCTTATCTTATAGAATACAATGTAAGAATGGGGGACCCCGAATGTCAAACAATTTTACCCAGATTAAAGACAGATTTATTAGATTTAATGACCAGTTGTTGTAAAGGAAAATTAAAGAAAAAAATATCTTGGAAAAAAGAAAAAAGTTTATGCATTGTTCTTTGTGCAAAAGGATATCCAGAAAAATATTTAAAAAAAGAAATTAAAAACCTAGATAAATTAAAAACTAATCAGGGAGATTATATTTATCATGCAGGTACAATAAATAAAAATGGAAAAATATTTTCAAATGGGGGTCGAGTTATTAATGCTGTTTGTTTGTCAAATGAGTTTAAAATTTGCAGAGAAAAAAGTCTTAATTTATTAAATAAATTAAAATGGAAAAATGGTTTTTTTAGAAAAGATATAGGCTACAAAGTCATATACAAATGAGGATTATTGGAGGGTTAAAAAAAGGTAAAAAATTACTTTTACCAGATAGTAAAGATACAAGACCATTAAAAGATATATTCAAGGAATCATTATTTAATATTTTGGATCATTCAAAACATATTAGGTTTAGAATTAAAGGATCAAATATTTTAGATCTTTTTGCAGGAGTGGGTTCATTTGGTCTTGAGTGCTTATCTAGAGAGGCAAATAAAGTTGTTTTTTACGAAAACTCAAAGTTTGCAACAAAAATTTTAATAAAAAATATTCAACAGCTCCACTTCAAAGATAAATCCGAAATATATGAGGAAGATATTTATAAAAATCAATTTATTATTTTGAAAAAGATTAAATTTAATATCATATTCATTGATTTTCCATTTAAGGAAAAAAGAGTGCTCGAATTACTTAATAAAATTAAAAAAAATAAATTATTAAAAAAAGATGGTTTAATAATTATGCATAGATTTTGGAAATCTAAAGATGTACTACCCAAAACTTTTAAAATTTTAGTTGAAAAAAAGTATGGAAAATCTAAGCTTTTAATTGGTACATTTTAAAACAAAATCTTTTTTGTTTGTTGTTTAACCAATTCTACAGCAGGTTGATCAAATGGATTGATCCTTAATGCTCTTCCTAAAAGAATAACCTCCAACATAAAAAAACAAAATAATTCACCTATCGCCTCTTCATCTCTTTTGATTACACTTATTGTTCTAAAAGGTATTTTTTTATTTTGAAAAACTTTTTCAGTCGCATTTTTTTGTGCAAATAGTACGTCGCTAGAAGAATATTTAGTTATTTTGTCATAAGGTTTTTCAAGTTTAAATTTATTTAATTTTTCTTTATTTTTTTCATGTACTGAAAAAAATGTGAAAAAAGATTTTTTTGGTCCATCTAAATAATATTGAAGTAAACTATGATTATCTTGTGGCATATTGGAAATTGTTGGAAGCAAACCAATGTTATTTTTGCCAATACTTTCCCCAAATAATTGCTGATACCATTTTAACAAATCTTCAGATTTTTCGTCATAATTAAGAAGTATAGAGTTCGTATATCGTTTTTTTATGAAATAAACTAAAGAGGAAACATTAGTTATTAAATTTTTTAAAAATTTTTTATTTTTAATTAATTGATTGTAAACTTTAAATTTTTTTTGATCTAATCCCATTAAATAGGCAGGAATCATCCCTGTCTCGGATAAGACAGAATATCGTCCGCCGATAAAATTATTATGATCTATAATTTCACATTTTAGTTTATTAGCTAGTTTTGAAAGTACAGAATTTTTGTTCTCAGTAAGAATTAAATTTTTATCTTTATTTGATATATATAAGTTTGAATTCACAATAGTTTCTAAAGTATTTCCAGATTTTGAAATTATAATATTAACAGTTTTATTTTTGTTCCCTTCTTTTTTTAAATTAATGTTATCAATGAAAATAAATTTTTTTTTTATTTTATGATTAAGAAAATTATATATTGCTTTTGATCCTTGTGAGGAACCACCTATTCCTATAATTTTAAAATAATTTTTTTTTTTAAGTTTATTTAATTTTTTTAATTCATAACTATATCTATAATCATCTTTAAAGGAGCTTATAATTTCTTTAAAATTATGATTATTTTGAATTACTTTTTTTAGATCAATTGAAATATTTTTGTTATTAATTTTTTTTTTAAAAAAATTATATTCCAATTTGTTTTGCATTATTTTATTTTGATCTTATTGATAATAGAATTCTCCAAATCTTTATTGGTAGATTGCGA
>CEOF01054198.1_pt1 | contig 11013 bp, 15 predicted proteins | sample 361311 | NCBI WGS metagenome assembly CEOF01 (sample SAMEA2619667, study PRJEB7988) | marine metagenome | biome: marine biome (ENVO:00000447); feature: surface water layer (ENVO:00002042); material: "saline water (ENVO:00002010), including plankton (ENVO:xxxxxxxx)" | depth 5 m
AATAACTTTTTGTATTTCTTTTTCTTTATATCCAAGACTTAAAAGAGCTTGAAATGCATCTGTTCTTTTAAATTCAATTGGATCTAGAGGTAATTCTTCATCTGATCCCTTAACAAATTTATCTTTCAACTCAATAATAATTAATTTAGCTGTTTTAGGACCTATTCCTGGTAAATCTGTTAAAACTTTGACTTCTCCTCCGATCAAACGTTTTTTAAATTCAGATGGATTAACTGTTGATAATATAGATATTGCTTTTTTGGGACCAATTCCTGATACACTTATTAGAGATACAAATAATTCTTTTTCAAGTTTATCATTGAATCCATACAAATCTTGTGAATTTTCAGTCACATTAAAAAAAGTATCAAGCAAAATTTCATTAGATAATTCGGGTAAGGTATTATATGTATTTAATGTAATATTTACCTTGTAGCCTAAACCATTATTATTAATAATTACATAATTAGGATATTTTTTAACCAGTTTTCCAGAAATAAATTCAATCATAATTCATTTAATTTTATTTGATTGTTGTGACATAATGCAATTGCAAGAGCATCTGAAGCATCATCAGGAAAATCCATATTTTTTAAATTTAATTCTCTTGAAACCATAAATTTAACCTGTGATTTATCTGCATTTCCATTCCCAGTAATAGATTGTTTAATTTTTCTAGGTGAATATTCAAAAACTGGAATATTATTATTTGATGCACACAACATTGATACACCTCTTGCATGACCTAATAGCAAAGCTGATTTTACATTTTTCCCAAAAAAAACTTCTTCAATTGATAAAATATTAGGACTATACTTTTTAATAATTAACGATAAATCATCATAAATTGTTTTTAGTCGATTGGATAACTTTTCCTTTTTATTTGGAGAAATTATACCAAAATCTACTGCCTCTAAATTATTTTTACCACTAATCTTAATAAGTCCATAGCCTGTATTAATTAAACCTGGATCAATTCCTAATATTACCATTTTAAATTATCTCAAAATTAGAATGAACTTTTTGAATGTCATCATGACTATCAAGCTGTTCGATTAAATTTAAAATTTTTGATGAATCTTCATTATTTACTTCGACTGTATTTTTAGGAACTAGACCTACTTCACCGTCAATGTTAATATTTTTTTGTTCAAGAATATTACTTATACTTCCAAATTTTTCAGGTTCTACTGTTAATATATATTGATTTTCTTCAATACTAAAGTCTTCAATATCTAAGTCAAAAATCATATCCTCATCAACATCATTTTTTGATAATACAATAGTTCCTTTTTTTTCAAACATCCAGTTAACACATCCTGATTCTCCTAAATTACCGCCACTTTTTGTTAAAATATTTTTTATTTCAGAAACAGTTCTTTTTTTATTATCAGTTAAACACTCTAAAATAATAGCAACACCATTTGGACCATAGCATTCATAAATTATATCATCATATTTTATACCTGGTAAATCACCTGTTCCTTTTTTTATTGCTCTTTCAATATTAGCAACAGGCATGTTTGCAGCTTTAGCTTTTTTTATAGCTAATCTTAGTGAAGGGTTCATATCAGGGTTGCCTCCTGAATCTCTTGCTGTTAATGTTATATCTTTTGACAACCTAGTAAATATAGCACCTCTTTTAGCATCTGCGGCGCCTTTTTTACGTTTTATGGTTGACCATTTACTATGTCCAGACATAAAATATTATTTTTCTGAACTTTCTTTATCAATCGCTTTTTCGACTTCATCTTTAATTTCTGTTGATGCTTTTTTAAATTCACTAATACCTTTGCCCAAACCTTTAGCTAATTCTGGTAATTTTTTTGCACCAAATAATAATAAAATCACAAATAATATTAATATAATCTCACCGCCGCCTAAACCAAACATTTATACTCCTTAATTTATTTAAAATACCTCAATAAATACCAAGATACAAACAATCCTAATATACTTACAATACTTAAATCAAAGAAAAAACCTAATTTAAATCTTAAAAAACCTAATTCTACCCAATTATTACTACTTGCACCAAAACCAAGTGAATGCGTTAATAAAAAAAAGTTTTTAACCACTCCATCAGGAATGAAAAAAGATACTAATAGACTGAAAACTGTTCCAAGCATCATGCCAATTAATAAAACAAAAAAAATAAAACTAATTTTTTTATTCATTCTATTTAACTCTCTCAATAATAGACTTAAAAATAAACTTACCATCATCAGAACCTAGTATTTTATCACAAGCTCGCTCAGGATGAGGCATCATGCCTAAAACATTACCATTTTCATTTATAATTCCAGCGATATCATTTTGAGAACCATTTGGATTTTCTATATATTTAAAAATAATTCTATTATTATCTTCTAATTTTTTTATTGTATCATCATCAGCAACGTAGTTCCCTTCTTTATGAGCAATAGGCATACTCAACATATCACCAATTTTTAATTTATTTGTAAAAATAGTAGAATCATTATAAACTTGCAGAGTAACATTTTGACTCAAAAATTTTATATTTTTATTATTTATTAGAGATCCAGGTAATAAACCACATTCTAATAAAATTTGGAAACCATTACATATTCCAATAATTGGAATACCTTTTTTAGATTTTAAAACTACCTCTTTCATAATTGGAGAAAATTTAGCAATTGCACCTGTTCTTAAATAGTCACCATATGAGAATCCACCTGGAATTAATATCATATTATAAGAATCCAAATTAGAGCTTTTATGCCAAACAAAATCTACTTCGATATTAAATAAATTTTTTAGCACGAAATAAGCATCATTATCACAATTAGACCCAGGAAATACTAAGACTGCACATTTATTCATTTATTATCTCGAATGAATAAGTTTGAGTATTTGGATTAACAAGCAACTTCTTGCAAGATTCATTAGCAATTTGATTTGCTTCATCTTTAGAAACATCACCAAATTCCATTTCAATATATTTACCAATTGTTAAAGAATTAATGCCATTTATTCCAATTGAATTTAATGCTTTACCTGTTACTTTGCCTTGGGGATCTAAGATTCCATCTTTATATTTTATAAATATTTTTGCTTTCATATTTTACTTTCTTTATTTATTATAATTAATTAAAAATTTTATAACATTACCAAAAATATATAATGAAATAAATAATAATAATACGATATCATAATCTCTAAAATAAATTGATACAACTAGTATTATTAAAAATAAAATTACTTTAAGTAAATCTTTATTATTTTGCTTATTTATTTTAAAGCTTATCAAAGGAAATTTTTCATAATTAACTTTTGACATAAGTAATAATGAACTGAAAATAGAAATTAATAAGATCATAAATTGAATTTCAAAAACCCAACTTAGTGACTCATAAACTATTTTTTCAAATTTATTAAACCCTAGAATAAATCTTATTGGAGCATTATTAACAAACAAAATCAATGAACAGATTAATATAGCATTTGAAGGAGTTGGAAGACCTAAGTATTTATCTGAATCTCTCATTTCCTCTAAAGCATTATATTTTGCTAACCTTATAGCGCCAAATATTAACGGAAATGAACTCAAGATAATCAAATATGTCAAATTCAGGTATTGAGGAAATGTTACTTTATAATAAACAAAAATTAAAAATGATGGCACTAAACAAAAAGATACTAAATCTGCTAAAGAATCAATTTCTTTACCAAACTCACTAGAAACATCAAGTTTTCTTGCAACTTTTCCATCAATAGAATCTAAAATACAACCTATTAATATTAAATAACATGAAGTTGATATATAACTTGTATCATTATTTATACTCATAGCTAAAAGAACTAGAGACACAAAACCTAGAAATAAATTAACAATGGTTATAAAAGAAGGAAGTATTTTTTTTATTGAAAAACTCATTTTAATAAATTAAGTTTTGATAAATTTCTTTCAATTCTACTTTGTACATCACCCACACTTGGTTTAAAATCTTCACCTAATAACTTTTTATACAACTCCATGTATTTTTCTGATAATAAAATTCTAATATCATCAGTTAATTCTGGAGGAGTTCCTTCACCTTGAAATCCTTTTTCAATTAACCATTTTCTAATATTTTCTTTATCGAGCATTTTTTGACCAATACCTTTATTATATCTATCAACATATTCATCTTTAACCCAATATCTACTTGAATCTGGAGTATGAATTTCATCAATTACTATAAGCTCATCATCATATATACCAAATTCATATTTAGTATCTACTAAAATTAGACCCATTTTATTTGCCCATTTTTGACCCGCGTCAAATAATTGTAATGCATATTCTTCAGCTTTACTATAAATTTTTTCATCTACTAAGGAATTAACTATCTTTTCTCTTGAAATTGGTTCATCATGCAGACCATATTCAGCTTTAGTTGAAGGAGTTAGTATAGGTTTATCAAATTCTTGATTTTCTTTAAGATTATCAGGTAACATAAAACCATACTGTCCATTAATTCCTTGTTTATACTCTCTCCATAAACTACCGGTAATATATTGCCTTACTATAACCTCTACAGGTAATGTTTTAGCTTTTTTAGTAATTAAAACTTGTTCATCAGGAGAAGAAATAAAATGATTTGGAACAATATCTTTTGTTTTATTGAACCAAAAACATGCAATTTCATTTAATATCTGACCTTTAAATGGAATAGTTCCTAAAATATGATCAAAAGCAGATACTCTATCGCTAGTAATCATCACAATTTTGTCATCTAGATAAAAATTTTCTCTAACTTTTCCACTATAATGGTCATCACTAATTTTTAAATCTATTTTTTCAAGTGTATTATCTAATTGACTTTTTATTGATTCTATCATTTTAAATTTATCCTCTTATATATTTTATTAATATTTATCATTATTTTGTCTAAATTGAAAAGCTCATCTAAATCCTTTTTATTTAAGTATTTATTAATTACTTCATCTTCAAGTAATAATTCTTTAAAATCACATTTTTCTTCCCAAACTTTCATTGCATTTTTTTGTACAATTTTATATGCGTCTTCTCTTTTCAAACCTTCTTTAATCAAAGCAATTAAGACTTCCTGACTAAAAATAAGGCCGTTAGTAAGATTAATATTTTTCATCATATTTTTTGGATACACATTAAAGTTTTTAAATAAAAATGTCATTTTTTCAAGCATATAATCAGCAAGAGATGTAGAATCTGGTAAAATTATTCTTTCAACAGATGAATGCGATATATCTCTTTCATGCCAAAGAGCAATATTTTCCATAGCAGCATGAGCGTTTGTCCTTAATAAACGTGCAAATCCAGTCATTCTTTCTGTAACAATCGGATTTCTTTTGTGAGGCATAGCTGAAGATCCTTTTTGTCCTTTCAAGAAATACTCTTCAACCTCAAGAACTTCTGTTCTTTGCAAATGTCTAATTTCTATAGCAATTTTCTCGATAGTTGAACCAATTAATGCAAGTGCTGTTAAAAATTCTGCATGATGATCTCTTTGAATAACTTGGTTTGAAACTGTTTCTACATCTAATCCTAATTTTTTACAAACTTTTTGCTCTATTGATGGGTCAATATGTTGATATGTACCTACCGCTCCAGATATTTGGCCTACACAAATATTTTTCAAAGCATTTTCCCACCTAAATATGCATCTTCTTATATCCTCACTCCATAATGCATTTTTTAGACCAAACGTTATTGGTTCAGCATGTACTCCATGAGAACGTCCAATTTGAAAAGTTTTTTTATACTTAATTGCATTGTCTTTTAAAACTGAATGGAAATCATTCAATTTTTTTAAAATTATCTCACCTGACTCTTTACATTGTAAAGCCAATGAAGTATCAAGTAGATCAGAAGATGTCATTCCCATATGTAAATATCTTGAATCAGGACCAATATTTTCAGCGAGATTTGTCAAAAATGCAATAACATCGTGCCTAGTCTCTTTCTCAATTTCTAGCACTCTATCTACTGAAAATTTTGATTTTTTCTTAATAGTTTCGAAAGATTCTTTAGGGACAATACCCATCTCCATCATTACTTCAGCTACAGCTATTTCTACTTTTTCCCAAGTCTTAAATCGATTATGATCAGACCAGATTCTTTTCATGTCTTTTGTGAAATATCTATCTATCATCGAACATCCCTATATGTTTAGAAGTGAAATTGAATTAAATTCAACATATAAATATATTATAAAATTACTAATTTTTTAAACAAAGATTTTTAATAATTTACCTTTAATAAATATAGGCCTAATGCAGGTGCTGTAATCACTCTTTTATTAGAATTTGGCTTATCTAATAAATTATTAAAATCTTGTACCGATAATCTGTTTTTTGAAACTTCAAGCATTGTACCAACTAACATTCTTACCATATGATGTAAAAATCTATCTGATTTAACTTTAAAATAAATAATATCATCTAGTTGATTCCAAGATGATTTTATTATATTACATAAATTATTTTTTTTTAAAGAAGTTGCCTTGCAAAAATTACTAAAATCATGCTTGCCTAAAATAATTTCTGAGCATTCTTTCAATATTTCTAAATCTAAATTATAATTTTGATACCATGTATATTTTCTTGAGAAAGGTGAAAAATTTGTTGATATTTTATAAATGTATTCTCTACTTACTGCTGAAAATCTTGAATGAAAATTTTTGTCAACTTTCTGACAATCTAAAATATGGATATCTTTTTTAATTTTTGAATTTATTGCTCTCATAATTTGCTTAGAATTCATATTAGTATCATTAATTAAAAAATTAGCAACTTGACCTATTGCGTGAACGCCAGAATCTGTTCTTCCAGAGCCATATAGCTTTATATTGTCTTTATTAAAAGTATTACAAATAACTCTTTCTAGTTCGCTTTGTATAGTTCTTTCAATCGGCTGAGTTTGCCATCCTGAAAAATTTGATCCATCATATGATATAGTTAGTTTAAAATTCATTTAATTAAAATTACTTATATAAATCTTTATTAAATTATAAACAATAATGTTATCAAATTTATACAATCTAATATTAATTCCATGGCTTATTTTAGCTATAATTTCATTTTTATTGCTTTTTAAAATCACAGCTCCCTATGGAAAATTTTCAGATAGAAAATATGGAGTTTTGATTAATTATAAACTTGGCTGGTTTATTCAAGAAATAATTTCTCCGCTATTTTTATTTTATTTCTTTTATACTGGTGATATTGAAAAGACATTTATACATTGGTTTTTAATAATAATATGGGTACTTCACTACATCAATAGAAGTATTATTTTCCCTCTTAGATTGAAAAAATCATCAAAAATGCCAATATCTGTAATCCTTTCAGCAATCTTTTTTAATATTATAAATGGATTTACAAACGGATATTATTTAGGTAATTTAGCTGCTTTCTCAGATGAATATTTTCTAAATATTAATTTTATAATGGGTTTATTATTTTTTATTATTGGTGTTTCAATTAATGTTAATGCAGATAATATTTTGATAAAAATTAGAAATCAAAATAAAGGATACCAAATACCAAATGGAAAATTATATAATTTTATTTCATGCCCAAACTATCTTGGAGAAATGATTGAATGGATTGGATTTGCATTAATGTGTTGGTCTTTACCAAGTTTATTATTTGCAATATGGACAATTGCAAATCTATTCCCAAGAGCTATCGCTCAACATAAATGGTATAAAAATAAATTTGATTATCCCCCAAACAGAAAAGCTATTATCCCATATATATTTTAGTTTAATAATATGCATAATTTTAGACAAAAAATTATTCCAAACTCATCAATCAAATTAGAAATTGAAATATTATCCATAATTGAAAATATTGACCTAAATAGATTTCTTAAAACATATAAAATCAGTAATCTTTGGAACGGAAAATTTTTTATTAAAAGAATCATAAAAAAAATTTTTAAATATCAATTGTCTAGTAATATTAAATGGAACAATAATTTTTGGGATTTAATAACAGTTAGCCTAGTTTCAATTGACATAAAAGTCAATACAAATAATCTTATAACTCAATTAGAAAATTATGCAAATAAAAAAAGATACGATGATATCAAAAAATATAAAAAATTACTTTTAAAAAAAGATATGGGAAATCCTCTCTATATTACAGGTAAAGCTCTTAATTTAATTGGAGCAAAAATTAAAAATGATGATATTTATATTTTGGATGGCTCAAGACGATTAGTAGCTAATATATTAAATCATTCGAAGCCTAATATTTTATTAATTGATACTAAAGAAAATTCAATTGGATAAAGAAAATATATACAAAATATCTATCAGTAATAATCAATTACTTTTAGATATAAAAGATAGGGTAGAGAAAAAAATACCAAGCTCAATTATTAGGAAAAGTGATGGAGAAAATGTAGTAATTGGTTATAAAAATGTTAAAGGAATAAGATTAATAAAGTACCTTAAAAAATTAAGACATTTCAATATAAGTTATTTTAATATTTCCTTTCAAAAATTTTTCAGAAAAGAACTAATTAATTCATTTCACAATGCAGACTATATTGGAGTACCTGTAAAATATTTTTATTATGGATACACTAGTAGTGTAAGAAAATTTGAGCCCAGAATAACAGAATATTTTTCATTTAACAAACAGAAATATGTTGATAATCATTTTCAACTAGAATTTATAAAACTACCTAATAAAAACAATCTTAAAAACCCAATAGCTGAACAATTAATCTCCAATAAAAAAATTGGCCTGATTTCACATTTCAATCTAAATTCATTTTTTCTTAAATTTAATTCAAAAGTATTATTTCAAAAATCAATACCAAAGAGAGATTTAAGAAAATTTAATTTAAAAATGAGTAGAAAAAAGTATAATGATATTATAAATTTCATAAAAATAAATGCAAATAAAGTTGATATATGGTATTTAGCTGCAGGAGCATATGCAAAACCATTTAGTAACTACATAAAAAAATACAATGGTATTGCAATTGATTTGGGCTCAGTTGTTGATACTTGGGCAAATGAATTTCACAGTAGAAAATTTTTGCGTAACGAAGAATGGAAAAATTAATGAAAAAAAACAAATCTATAAAGAAAAGTTTAATAACATCAGGTATTATTTGTATATCATATTTATTTTTATGCCTATATCTTAACATCGCTTATAATCTTGAATTTATATTTATTATTTTTCTTATGAATTATTTATTTTCTAAACTTTATTCTTTTGACGAAATAAGAACATCTTACAAACAACTTGAAATATTAATTCCGCTATTTAATGATTTAAAAATAACAAAAAGATTACCAAATACTAGAGGTTATGCAGCAAGTCCTGATTACATATATAAAATTAAAGAAACTATAGAAAAAAATAATCCTAATCTAATTCTTGAGGCTGGCTCAGGAGTATCAACTATAATTGCTGCTTACTGCATAAAAAAAACTGGCAAAGGTAAAATTATATCACTGGATCATAGCGAAAAATATGCAAATCAAACTCGGGATGAATTAAAAAAACATAATCTTTCCAAATTTGCAGATGTCTTTCATGCCCCTTTAAAAAAATATAATTTAAATAATAATAAATCCATTATATGGTATGATATTGATAATTGTAAAATTAAAGAAAATATTGATTTATTTGTTATAGATGGACCACCAAAAAATACTAAAAATTCTAAATTTCCGAGATATCCAGCAATACCCCTGATGTTAGATAAAATGAAAGTTGGTTCAACTATAATTTTAGATGATGCTAGAAGAGAAAATGAACAAAAAACTCTAAAACTATGGAAAAAAGAATACAGCTCATTCGAATTTAACTATCTTGATGATAATGATAAAGGTATTGCAATAATCAAAAAAATAAAATAATTATTATTAATTAAAATAGGACGATACAAATATGAAAATTACTATATTAACTTTTTTAATTATTTCTATGTTTACTGTTTTGTTTTCTAAAAATCATTTTAATGAATATTTTGATGAAAGTAAGGAACACCATACACCCCATGGTTTTACAAACCCTTTTCTTTCAGATGGGCCACAAAATAAAAATTTTTATGATTTGATCAAAATGATGCGTGAAAAAAGACCTGATAAACCAAAGAAAATTAAGGTTGAAGAAATTTCATCAAGTGAAATCAAAACTTTGATTAAAAAGGGTGAAAATTTTTATTTATGGGTAGGACATTCAACAGCTTTTCTACACATAAATGGTAAAAACATTCTTACAGATCCAATTTTTTCTGATAGATGCTCACCTTCGCAGCTATTTGGCCCCAAACGCTATTCTGAAACTTCTATTTCTATAAATTCATTACCAAAGATTGATCTTATTGTAATTAGCCATAATCACTATGACCATCTTGATTATAATACAGTGAAGTTGATCGGTGATTCAACTTTTTGGTTTGTACCTTTAGGATTAAAAAAGTGGTTTAATGATAGCGGTGTTAAGAATGTAATTGAAATGGACTGGTTTGAATCATATGAATATGAAGGTATAAAATTAGATTGCCTGCCTTCACAACACTGGTCAAAACGAACTGCGTTTAAAAGCTTTGATACTCTTTGGGCATCTTGGTCAATTAAAGTGGAGGATTTTAAGTTTTGGTTTGCTGGAGATACTGGATACAACGATGTGCAATTTAAATCAATTGGTCAAGACTATGGACCATTTGATTTTGCAGCAATACCTATAGGTGCTTATGAACCTAGGTGGTTTATGAAGAATTTTCATATTAATCCCGATGAAGCAGTTCAAATTCATTTAGATGTTTTATCAAAAAAGAGCGTAGGAATTCATTATGGAACTTTTATTCTTACTACTGAACCAATTGATGACCCTGTAAAAAAATTGGATATTGCCAGGCAAAAATATGGGCTTGATATAAATGATTTTTCAGATTCAAAATTGGGAAAAATTATTAAATTATAATATTATAGGTTGTTTAAAATTCATTAATAATTATTTTTTCCCATCTATAAGTGATTGAACTACAGAAGGATC
>CEOF01010605.1_pt1 | contig 10960 bp, 11 predicted proteins | sample 361311 | NCBI WGS metagenome assembly CEOF01 (sample SAMEA2619667, study PRJEB7988) | marine metagenome | biome: marine biome (ENVO:00000447); feature: surface water layer (ENVO:00002042); material: "saline water (ENVO:00002010), including plankton (ENVO:xxxxxxxx)" | depth 5 m
ATCATAAAAGAGGGTGGATCCCATGGAATCAAGCCAAACAAATTAAATATCGTCGTTGGATCTTTAGCCGCAAGATCCTGTATCCAGCCATAAAATGGAGCATGACGCATCTCAATTGACACAAATAACATTTTATAAATAGCAAAAAAGAATGGAATTTGTATTAGTATTGGCAAGCATCCTGAAATGGGATTTACCTTTTCTTTTTTATATAACGCCATTAAGGCTTGTTGTTGCTGAGCTTTATCATCCTTGTGTAATTCTTTGATTCTCGTCATCTCTGGCTGAAGCATTTTCATTTTGGCCATGGATATGAAAGACCAGTTGGCAAGAGGAAAGAAAACAACTCTTGTAATGACAGTTAAAATTATTATCGCTAAGCCAAAGTTACCAGATAATTGAGAGAAGAAATAAATGACATTAAATAAAGGTTTTGTTAGGAAGTAAAACCAGCCCCAATCAATTGCGAGGTCAAAATTATAAATTCCGTATTCTTCTTGATAACGATCGATTAGTTTTGCTTCTTTGGCACCAATAAATATTTGGCTTTCTACAGTGTGATCATTTCCCGGCATAACTTTCGTTGCGTTAAGTGATCTGTAATATGCAATATATCCGTTATCATAAGTATAAATAGCTTTAAAAGATTTATCCTGATCAGGAATTAATGCAGCGAGCCAATATTTGTCAGTTATACCGACCCAGCCATTATCACTTTCAAAGTTAAGTGTTTCATCGTCATCTTTTAAATCATCATAATCTATTAATTCTAATTTTTCCTGTAACACACCAAGAAGTCCCTCATGAAGAATAAACATACCAGACAAAGTTGGTGATTGCTTCCTTGTAACTTTACTTGCGTTATTAATAACAATTTCCTCACCTGAGTTGTTTTCTACCCGTTGTGTAATATCAAACAAATAGTCTTCGTCTAATCCAATAGTGGTAACAAATTTTTGACCCGTTGAATTATTCCATTCAAACTCCAATTCATTACTGGATGTAAGTATTGTGTTGTTACCTGAAACTTTCCAATTAGAATCTGCATTAGGTGTTTCAAAATTTGCATCTTGATTTTTAATCCATCCAAAAGTTACTTCATACCCATTAAACGTATCAATCGGCTGTAAAAGTCTTATTTTTTCAGAGTCTTCTTCTTGGGTTTCGTTATATTTTTTTAGAATAATATCATCAATTCTGAGACCTTTTAAATTAATTGAACCAGCTAAGCTGTCAGTTTCAATAAGTACTCTTTTATTTTGACTCAATGCCTCTTGCAGTCCAATTGTATCACTTTCTGTAATTCCAAGAGATTTCTCTATATCGTCAATAGCCTCCATATCTAACTCGTTAGAATTAACCTCAGAAACATCTCCGTTAGTTATGTCTCCATTAAGAACTTCTTGTTCTGGCGCTTCAAAAAAGAAACTCCATATAAAAAGTACGCCGACCGAAAGAATGATTGCTAAAATTAAATTTCTGCTTTCCATTAGACTATTTTTTACCTTTTGGAACAGGATCATAGCCTTGTGATCCACCTAGTAATTTTACAGGATGGCACTTGCTTATTCTTTTGACGCTTAAAATAAATCCTTTTAAAAAACCATGCTCTTCTAAAGCTTCTTTCGCGTATTCTGAACAAGTTGGCATGAAACGACAAGTTGAAGGCGTATAAGGCGATATTAATCTTTGATATATAATGATTAAAAATATGAAGATTGATTTCATGCTAATATTAATTATGAATTTTCTTTATGGCTTTACTCATTTCAATTTCTAAATTCTTAAAGTCTTCAATTAAAGAATTTTTCTTTCCAATAATGACATAATTCCATTTGTTTGTACCATACTTGCCAATGATATTTTTTGCAATCACCCTCAGTCTTCTCTTAATTTTGTTTCTCACAACGGCATTACCATTTTGCTTTGAAACTGTATAACCAACTCGTATTTTGTTGATTGTTTCATCTTCAAAGGCTTGTAATAAAAAAGACTTACTTCTGAAAAACAGACCACTTTTAGCCTTTTGAAAATCCCTTGAGGATTTTAATGTCTCTAGTGTGTTCATTGAATAAATAGTACTAGGCTGATAATACTTTTCTGCCTTTAGCACGGCGCCTAGCCAAAATAATTCTACCATCTTTAGTCGCTGAACGAGCTCTAAAACCATGACGTCTTTTACGGACTAAATTGCTTGGTTGGAAAGTTCTTTTCATAATCTTTTTACTTTGTTAGGTGAAATGGCTTATAAATTGCATTCTATTGATAGTCAATTAATATTCATTAAATAAGATATATGTTTAAAAATAAGTCATTCAGGTTATTGGCGATCGGGTTTGTTGTTTTAATAAGTTTATATTTTTTAGCAGAATACAACCCGATATCGATGGAATTCTTAATTAATCAGAATGGGTATATTCAAGACTACATTACGTCTTATCCATTCTTATCCGTTGTGATTTGTACAGTGTTAATTGCGGCTATGATTTCACTAATGGGTCCTATCACACCAGTTTGTATATTAGCAGGATTTTATTTTGGTCTTTATATTGGTTTGGTCATAGCGATTATTGGAGAAGTAACAGGGGCAATAGTTGTATTTTTATATGGACGATATTTATTTAGGTCTTACATCTTAAGACAATTTGGACAAAAATTTGAAAAGTTCAAAGAAGGCTTTAATCAAAATTCAATAAGTTACTTACTCTTTATAAGAGTGATTGGCGGAGTACCGTTTGGTATTCAAAACTTATTACCCGCTGTATTAGATATGAAATTTAGAGACTATATTATAGCAACTGTTTTTGGAGTTATTCCATGGGCCTATATTCTTGTTAGTATTGGTAACGGTATCCAGAATATTATGGATACGCAGGAATTTTCTTCAGATGATATATTAAAAATTGAATATCTGCTTCCTATCATACTCATTAGTTTAATCGTTCTGGTTCCTATTATTTATAAATTTATTAAAAAAAGATTTTTGGTTTGATAATCTTAAAATAATCTATAATCAAAATTATACGCGCCGGTGGCTCAGCTGGATAGAGCACCAGACTACGAATCTGGGGGTCGGGAGTTCGAATCTCTCCCGGCGCGCCAAAAAAAATGTTTGAAAAATTATCTATAAAACAAAAAGGACTTTTATTAGCCTTTACAGGAGTCATGATCATTACTCCAGATACTCTAGTAATTAGAATGGTAACGATTGATACATGGAATCTTTTATTTTATCGATCTTTATTTCCTGGTGCGGCTTTGCTGATAGGCTATTTTGTTATTTTTGGTAATCAAACCATCAATCATTTTCTTGCTATAGGTAGGCCTGGATTACTCAATGCTCTATTAATAATGTGTTCAAACGTGGCATTTATCCTTGCTCTTGCAAACACTAACGTTGCTAATGCATTAATTATGATTAGCCTTGTTCCTTTAATAGCATCTATATTTTCATTTATATTTTTAAAAGAGAAACCTGAACTCATTACATGGATATGTTCATTTTTATGTCTTTTGGCAGTTATTTTTATATTTTATGAGTCATACTCGTTAAATACATATCTTGGTGACTTTTACGGCATTATATGTGCCTCTTTTGTTGCAGGCAGTTTAACTATTATGAGACATTACTCTCACATAAATTTTGTTCCATCATACATTTTGGGTAAATTGATTACAGCATTCCTCTGTATATTTCTGGTGAGTACATTTGTAGTAGGGGCATATGATTTATTATTCTTTACTATCATGATCGTGACCATTGGTATTTCTTTTGTATTTATTAGTTTAGCCCCACAATATATTAGCTCGCCTGAAATTGGGATTTTCTTTCTTCTAGAAACTGCATTAGGCCCGTTATGGGTTTGGTATTTTATTGGTGAAAATCCTACATTGAATACATTGATTGGGGGTATATTTATTGTGATGATCATTTTTATTCATTCATACTATATGATTAAAAAAGAACAAAAATTAATGTAGGTAAAAAATGCGAACAATATTCCTTATCTTGGCTATCTTCATCTTATCATCTTGTGCGCAACCACAGGTAAGTCTTCCAGACTACAGCAATGTTCTTACGGATAAAGAGAGAAAAATTCAAAATCAGATGTTTGCTGACTCGTGGTTAAATACTTATGTTTCATTATCAGAAATTGGAACTAGTATATTATTCAACGCTTCTGATTTGTGTTTGGAAGAAGACAGAATTTATTCATTAGGAATGAATTTAGCAAACGAACATTCTGCATATGAAATGATAAGAAGTGAAATTAATGAGAGCTTGAACCTAGGATCAAAGTTAAAAGTGGTATCTATGGGAGACTCTTCACCTGCCTATAAAGCTGGTATCTTTAAGGGTGATGAAATTTTAGAGATTGATAATAATGAGATTACACAAGGTACTGGTGCTTATGACTCTTACGTCAGTATGATTGATAGACAAAATATCGATACATACAGAATTAAAGTTTTGCGTAATGCGGAAATTAAGACAATCAAAGTTCAAAGTGAGCAGCGATGTCGATTTAATTTTTTCATTGATTTAGATAATGATACGTTCAATGCGTTTGCAAATGGTGAGTACATGGTCTTTTCTTTGAGGATGGCAAAATGGCTACTTATGGATGACATAGGAGCAGCAATTGTTTTCGCTCATGAATTAGCACATAATGCAAATCATCACGTGGATGACAAAATCCAGAATGCCTCAGCTGGAGCATTAGTGGGACTTCTTTTCGGTTTATATGTTGGTTTTCCAGGAGATATGATGGAGATCGGACAATCAATTGGCGCTACTTCATTTTCGATTGAATATGAAAATGAAGCTGACTACCTGAGTATGTATATACTTGCGCAATCTGGATATGATTTAGATAAAGCCGTAAATTTCTGGAGAAAGTTCGCAATTGAAGTTCCAGGTTCAATATACTCAACTGGCGGAACACACCCATCAACAGCTGAACGGTACGTTAGAATGGAGTCTACAATAAAAGAAATTAAGGAAAAGATTAAAAATGGTGATAAACTTACTCCAAATTATTAAAGGGTAGTAAATATGAGTTTGAGAAATGGCGTTATACTAGTTGTGTTAGCTCTTATTCTATTTTCATTTGGATTAAGCGTGCTCATTGAGTTTCTTGCTTAACCAAGTCTGAATTTTTTCTTAATTCTCTTTCTCTCTCTTACTTTACTCAAAGGTTGGTATGCTTGTTTATGATGAGCTTGACAATAAACAACCCCTTCTTTGGTATTTCTGCCACAAAACATAAAATTACTTTCTTCAGGTTCACCTAATGGCCATCTACAAAGTCCATCCTTAATATCCTGAAATGAAGTTGGATTCATAGGTTCATCAATCACTGGAGAAATATCAATTACCTTCTGACTCTTAGCTAGATTTAATCTCTTTTTTCTAATTATGGATATTCCATTATTTGAGCTTTTTGAGGCCATTCGTCCTGAAAGACCTAGCCTATGAGCTTTTCCAATAACTGCATTTCTTGTTACATCACCTAGCTCCGCTGCTATTCTACTTGCAGTTAATCCTTCTTCCCAAAGCTGTTTTAGTTTTTCAATTCTTTCATAAGTCCAAGACATAGTAACTCCTCTGAAAATTAGAAAATTTTACCACTACATTTTGATAAATTTCAACCCAAATATACTAAATGTTGACAGATTATATAATTTTAATGTGAGTAATAATAATTTATTTAAATATTTCAGTAGAGTAGCTCTTTTTTTGCATTTTAATTATTAATGACATTTTTTGAAAATTATTTATGAAGTCGCTATGAGTTACAACGCAATAAGCTTTATCACACTTTATAAAAAAGAAGTTCAGAGATTTACTAAGATTCCTCTACAAACCATAGTGGCGCCAGCGGGGACAAGTCTATTATTTCTTGTAATATTTACGACTGCCATTGGGTCTGTAAGAACCAATTATCCACTTGATAGTTTTAAGAGCTTTCTCTTCCCAGGACTGATCATGATGACAATTATTCAAAATGCATTTATGAATAATTCATCTTCAATATTAATGTCAAAAGTACAAGGTAATATTGTCGATCTTTTAATGCCGCCTCTGAGTAATGTTGAAATTATTCTTGCCTTTACTCTAGCTGGAATAACAAGAGGGCTTGCAGTCGCAATCGCATGTGCATTAGTTATGTATCCATTTATAGAAGTTACTATTTATAATATTTGGGTTGTATTAGTATTTGCAATACTGGCCTCTGCCATCATGTCATTAGTTGGAATGATATCAGGAATCTGGGCAGAAAAATGGGACCATCTTGGAACTGTTGGCAACTTTGTCATAGTTCCTCTTTCATTTTTATCAGGAACATTTTATTCAATCACTGTTTTGCCAGATGCAATTCAAACAGCAAGTTTAGCCAATCCTTTCTTTTATATGATTGATGGTTTTAGATATGGATTCTTAGGTGTCGGAGATTCTCCTTTATCATATGCCTTCATAGTTTTAATATTGATTTTATTATCACTCGTCATGGTAAATTTTATGATGTTAAAAAGTGGGTATAAATTGAGAAGTTAGTGATGACCAATATTTTACCTACATATCCTCGATCAAATCTTGAATTTTCACATGGGCAAGGGAGCTACTTGTATGAAAAATCTGGTGAAAAGTTTCTTGATTTTGGAACTGGAATTGCAGTGAACTCACTTGGCTATTCTCATCCATACATAAATTCAAAACTAAATGAGCAGGCTGAAAAGCTATGGCATTTATCAAACGTTTATAAAATTCCTGAGCAAGAATTGCTTGCTAAAAGGTTGTGCGATCTTTGTTTTGCAGATTACGTATTCTTTTGCAACTCTGGAACTGAAGCTGTTGAGGCGAGCATTAAAATTGCTAGACGATATTTCTATAATCCCGATGTTACCAAAAATAAAACTGAAATTTTGAGTTTTAGCGGGTCATTTCACGGAAGAACAATTGGATCACTTGCGGCAGGTGGACCTGATAAACTATCAACATTTAACACGAATGTTAATGATTTTAACTTATTAGAATTTGGCGATCACGACTCATTACAGAACTCAATAAATGAAAATACTGCCGCTATTATCATTGAGCCAATTCAGGGTGAAGGAGGCATCAGAGAGGTTCCAAGTCAATGTCTTCAAGGATTAAGAAAAATTTGTGATGAGAAAGATATTTTACTCATATTTGATGAAGTTCAATGTGGCATGGGTAGAACAGGAAAAATGTTTGCTCACGAATGGTCAGGTGTTTCACCAGACATCATGACAATTGCTAAAGCAATTGGAAATGGCTTTCCTTTGGGTGCCTGCCTAACTTCAAAAAAAGTAGGTGATAAAATGGAATTTGGTTCACATGGATCAACTTTTGGTGGCAACCCTCTTGCCTGCAGTGTAGGCAATGCTGTTTTAGACATCATGACAGAAGAAAATTTTTTTAATAAGATTTCTCAAGTTGCAGAAAACCTAAGATCTGAATTAGAAAAACTGCCTACAGAATTTCCAAATATAATTGAAACCATAAAAGGTAGGGGATTTATACTTGGTCTGAAATGTAAAGTTAACAATCAAGAATTCGTTGAGAAAGCAAGAACAAATAAGATTTTAACAGTAAAAGCCTCTGACAATATAGTGAGACTTTTGCCACCAATAAATTTATCAATTGAAGAGTGTCATGAAGCGATCGAAAAATTAAGACAAACGTGTGATGAATTTTAAATGAAACATTTTACCGACATATCTGAGATTGAAAAATCAGAAATAGAGAACATTCTTAATGAAGCAATTGAACTCAAAAAATCAAATATCAAAACCAATAATTATTTAATTGGTAAAAACCTAATATTGTTATTTGAAAAAAAATCAACAAGAACAAGATTGTCTTTTGATATCGCAATTAAACAATTGGATGGCATTTCTACAATTCTTAATTCAAACGATATTCATTTAGCTTCAGGAAAAGAGACCATAGAGGATACAATTAAAACATTTGGTCTCTATTCGGATGGCATAATAATGAGGGTTAACAATCATGAGACCATTGTAAAATCTGCAAATGTCTCCGAAATTCCGGTTATAAATGCCTTATCAAACATATCGCACCCCTGTCAATGTATGGCAGGTATGATGACACTTTTAGAGGAAAAAGGGAGTTTACATGGTTTAAATATTGTATGGATGGGGCCTATTACCAATGTTACCCACTCCTGGATCGAGGCGTATTTAAAAGATTTAGGGTTCAACTTTACTATTTTTTGTCCATCAGAATGGAAAGAAAAATATTTGAACAAACTAAAAGAGTATGAAATTTCTCTCGATATCAATGAAATTGTAAAATCTGCTATCGATGAAAAAACACTATCAAAAGCAGATGTCATAATGACCGATACGTGGCAATCAATGGGTGATCAGCATAATTCAGATGAGTTATCTATCCTTAATGAGTTTAAAGTCACAAATTCAATTATGAATTCAGCAAAAAAAGAAAGTATATTTATGCATTGTCTGCCAGCAAACAGAAATCAAGAAGTTGAAAAAGAAGTTATTGACGGTTCACAATCAAGAGTCTGGCAGGAAGCATCAAATAGATTACATGTCCAAAAGCAAATTTTAAAAAATTATATCTAACTACTTTTTCCAAAAAGAGGGATGAAAGATTACAAGGACTGTCAAGATTTCAAGTCTGCCCAAAAGCATTGAAAATATTAATATCCACTTAGCATAGTCTGAGATGTCAGAAAAAGAGTTTTCTGGTCCAATCATTGTACCCAGTCCAGGACCAACATTTGCAAGCGAAGTAGCTGCAGCTGATAGAGAAGTTACAAAGTCTAGATCTGTCATTGATAAGAGGAGAGTAATGATTATGAAACTTAAGATAAAAATAAAAAAGAAACTCATTACTGAAGACGTCACTTCTTCTTGAATTTTTTTTCTATTGTAATGAGGAATAAATACACCGTGTGGGTGGAGAAGTTTTTGTATTTGAATTTTTAATGTTTCAAATAAAATCTGAAATCTAAAAACTTTTATTCCGCAAGTAGTTGATCCTGCGCATCCACCAATAAACATTCCAAAAAATAGTAAGTATATTGGAAATGGTCCCCATGAATTATAATTATCAGATGTGTACCCAGTTCCAGTTATAATTGAAATTACATTAAATGCACCAAGTCTGACAGCTTCTTCAACATCTTTAATATTTTGAATCCATAAATAGAAAATGACCAATACAGAACTCAATAAAATGATTGAGAGAAATGTAATAATCTGCGTATCCGCTAATGCTTTTTTTAACCCCTCTCTAGTTATTTCAAGATACACCAGGATTGGTAGGCTGCTAAGTATCATGAAAATAATTGATATATATTCAAGAGATACATTGTTAAAGCTAGCAAATGAGTCATTTTTTGACGAAAAACCACCTGTTGCGATCGTCGTCATTGAATGAACAATTGCATCAAATAAATTCATTCCACCGACCCAATAAGCAATTAAGCAAGTCACCGTTAAAATGATATAAATTATTATAACAGCTGAAGCTACTTGAGTTGTTCTGGGTAAAATCTTATCAGTTGTATCAGATGACTCAGTTCTAAAAACTTGCATCCCACCTACTTGTAGAACTGGTAATATACTAACAGCCATGACGATAATACCTACACCACCAACCCATTGCAGTATACTTCGCCATATTAATATACCTTGAGGTAAATTTTCTACTTCATTAAATATGGTGGAACCTGTTGTAGTGATACCTGACATTGACTCAAAAATTGAATTTGTCAGACTTAAACTTGAATCTAAAAAGAAAAAAGGTAGTGCGCCAAAGATGCTTATAAAAATCCAAGATAAAGTTGTTATAAGAAAAGCATCCTGAGTTAATATTTTATTCTTTAATTCATTTCTTGTTGAGAGTAAAAATGTAACCCCAAAACCTAAAGTTATGATTAAACTTATAAGAAATGATTTCCAGGACTCATTACCTGAAATCAGATCAATTATAATTGGTACTATAAGTAGAATGCTGAGTGCCACTAATAAATAACCCAATACATTGAGTATTATCTTAAAATTAATCATAAAATGATTTAACTAACTTTTTTTGAGAATTGAGCCTTGATTAATCATACTGTAGAACTCTCTTCGTGTTGAAGAGTCTGTTCTAAATTTTCCAAGTAATTGACTAGTTACCATTGATATACCCGGTGTTCCAACACCTCGTGTCGTCATACATTGGTGTTGAGCTTCAATAACTACGGCAACACCTTTGGGTTTAAGAACTTCCTGAATACAGTTTGCTATTTGTGCAGTTAGTTTTTCCTGAATTTGCATTCTTTTCATATAAATTCTTGTGATGCGCGCCAGTTTGCTTATACCCACTACTCGCTTGTTAGGCAGATAAGCAACATGGGCACAACCTATAAAAGGGGCTATGTGATGCTCACAATGAGATTCTATTCTGATGTCTCGTAACATGATAATTTCATCATAACCTTCAAGCTCATCAAAAGTCTTTTTTAAAACTTCTTTTGGATCTTCGTTATATCCTGCAAACCAATCCTCATACGCCTTCACAACTCTTTTTGGAGTTTCTAATACACCTGGCCTGCTTGTATCCTCACCTACAAAAGACATTAATGTTTTGACCGCATCTTCAGCTTGCTGCCGAGTAGGTTTTGAGTTTTTTTTGTTTTTCATGATTTTGAAGAAAGAGTACTATATTAAAAATCCAAAAATAAATAGGTTTATTATTGTTGTTAAATAAATAAGAAAAAAACTTTGAAAAACAAGGTAAAAATTGCGATTTCATATCAGAATTATTAATATATATGTTAGACTCATAATATATGACTTCAATAAAAGTAATCAGTCAGGATGCTAAATCATGGCCATTTATTGAGGCTAAGAAAATCCTTAAAAAGATTGAGACTCAAAATAAAAGTTTGATAAGACT
>CEOF01019820.1_pt1 | contig 10957 bp, 9 predicted proteins | sample 361311 | NCBI WGS metagenome assembly CEOF01 (sample SAMEA2619667, study PRJEB7988) | marine metagenome | biome: marine biome (ENVO:00000447); feature: surface water layer (ENVO:00002042); material: "saline water (ENVO:00002010), including plankton (ENVO:xxxxxxxx)" | depth 5 m
CCACATATAAAGATTAATTTTATATGTAATATTAGTTAGGTTATTTATTCCAAAAATTTCCGAAATATAACCTATCATTATTCCAAATTCAGAAAAATATAAGTAAGAATTAGCTAATAATTTAAAATCAATAAAAAAAGAATTTTCAATATTATAAAGTTCATAGGCAAACGGAATTGAAACTATCAATAAAAAAATTAAAATTTTTGAATATTTTGGAAAATTATTATCAACAATCAAATATATTAAAAAAAATAAAGTATAAAGTGAGTATAATTGCCCCGATCTATGAACTAAACTTAAATATAAAATAATTAAAAACAAACCTAAAATTTTTTTTATATTAATTTTAGAATTTAAAAAATTCTCATAAGTATAATTAATTGCCACAAAAAAGATTGAACACAAAATTGGATCTACATATATGGATACAAAGCCGAAACTAAAGATATTTAATAAAGCGTAGAAGAAAAAAATTAAAAAAATATTAATTTTTTTAATAAAAAAATCATCTTTTAAAATGAACAAAAAACTTGCTAATAAAATTATGTTATTTAACAATATTGCCATATCTTCACGATATCCAGAAATTTGCATATTTAAAAATTGATTTAAAACTACCAATGAGGAATGATAATCATTTTTGATAAAATTTACCTGCTCTGAAAAAGTTTCTAAGTCTTTGTTGTAAGTCGAGTGATCGTTAAGCGATATACTTTCATCGGGGTAAATTTTTTTAATATAATGATCATTTGATAAATCTGAAAGATTATCATATTCAAAGAATAATTTTAAATATTTACCCCAATAACTAAACTCATCATGATCTAAAAAATACTTATCTAGGCATATTATGCTAATTGCTAAATAAATAATTGAAAATAATAGTAAAAATTTATTGAATTTAATTTCTTTTCGAAAAAAAATTAAAATAACTAAAAAAATACATATTATAAAATATTGAAAGTTAAAAATTAGTTCGTAGTATTTTAAATTAAAAATTAAAAATAAAATTAAACTATATAAAATAATTGAGTATAAAAAAGTTCTTTGAAATTTTATTTTAAAAAAAATATTTAGAAAAAAACACAGACTTATTAAATAAAAATACAAAACTATAATTTGAGCAAAATACATAATTATTTCAATTTTTTTTATATGTAGATAAGTAAATTAATAAAAAAACTATAAGAAATCCCCCGTTAAAATAACCTGCCCCTCTTATAAAAACTTCTAAGAATATAAAACTTAGTAAAAAATATTTTAATTCAAGGCTATGATTTTTTTGAAAAAAAAATTTTAGGATAACATATGCAAAAAAAATACTAAAAATTCCAAATTCAGTTAATATTTTGATAAAGTTATTAGATCCATCTTGGATATTAAAAGTTTTTGTTAATGGATATTTTGTTTTTATACTATTTATAAATTCTTTATGAGCAAAATCATAATTATTTAGTCCAACTCCCAAAGGATATTTTAAAATTGAAAGAACTGAAATTTTTAATGATTTCAGAACTACATCAGTCGATAAATTGTTAGGTAAATTTGGATCAATGTTATAATTAATATCTTCAGTTTTGTTATTATTTTTAATTTTAACTTTTTCTATTTTTTTTTCATTATCTTTTTTGTTTAATGATTTGATAGCGTAAATCTTTAAATCAAAAAGAGCATGAAATCTATGTACGATTGGTGATTTATGAGTGTTATCATCATTAATATTTACAATAGAAATCAATATCGAAAAAAGCAAAAGAATAAAAATATTTTTTTTTTGTTTAAATGTAGATTTTTTCCATTCAAATATTAAAAAAATAATAGACAATAAAACTAACCCTACAAATAATGTAGTAGAAAAGTTAAAGAAAGAAAATAGTAGAAGAATAGTTATTAAAACAAAATTTATATAATTATTTTTACTTAAGCTTAGATAAATTAATGCAGGTATAACGGATATTGCAAAATGTGAGTTTTCATCGAAAATAAATTTATTGATAGAAAAACATCCAAAAATACAATTTAATGAAATAACTGACCTATTTAAGATATTCATTACTAGGTCGTAAAAAATTAATAATAATAAAATAATAGAGAAATAAAAAATGAGTACTTTTATATTACTTAATATTAAATTAAAATTTTTGTAAACTGTGAAACTTGTCAAAACTATTATAATCAATTGTAAAAAATATGCATGATTAAATGAAATGCCTAGATAATGATTTAAAAAAAATGAATGAATTATTATAAATAGTGAAAATATAATAGGCAGTTTATCAAAAAAAAATCTATTAAAAAAAATTATAGTTAATAAGTATGAAAATCTTACCTCAAATATAAATATTTCAAGTCCCCAAAAAAAAATACTTAATGTAAAAAAAAGAATTATTATATTTGATGAAATAGGTTTATTTGAAAAAAAATGATTCAACTTTTAATATAATTAATTTTTGTTTAGTTTTATAATATTTATTAGTTACCATTATTCTATAGATAAATTTATAGATAATTGAATTTAAAATATTTTTTTTATCTTTAAAAAATATACTAATTGTGAAGAAAAAATTGGTATCCATAAGGGCAACGTATGCATTACATATCTTCCAATATTATTTTCACCACCCCCATAGGCTAATATCCACATAATGAGCGGTATAATTATTTCTAAATTTGAATATTTGTGATTAAATTTATTTTTTAAGATAATAGAAATAATATATGGCAAAATACAAAAAATTATAGGAAGAATACTGTTAGATATGTGTGATTTATTAAATATATTTAATATAATTCTATCAAACCCTGCGCCGTCATAAATTTCACTAAATCTATACCCAAAATATTTATTAACAATAAAAATCATAAATAAATAAAGAAAGACAGATATAGAAGAACAAATCAAAGCTGAAATATTTTTTTTGTAAAAAATATATCTAAAAAAGAAAAGTGGCCCTAATACTATAATAATTTTTTCATTTACCAAAAAACTTAACAAAATTAAAATATTTGAAATTTTAAAATTATTTAAATAATATAATACTATAGTTAAATATAAGACTGCCAATCTATCTAAAGTAAAATTTTCAAGATATTGAAAAAAAATAGAAGCAAAAATTAAACCAACAAATGATTCTAAAATACCTCTGTTCAATTTATTTTTTAAATAAAAGAAAAAAACTACATAAAATAAATACTTACATATGTAGTTAAGAGTAGCTAAGCTTAAAGTTGTACATTCATAAAGCTCATGTTTATTTGTTAAATCAATACCTGTCAATTTAAAGCAAGGAACAATTTTATAAATTAAGAGTTGTAGGTATATTCCTAGATATCTGACGCTCATTGGAAGAGAGTCTTTAAAATTCTCTTCTCCAGACAAAATATAAATAATATGATTTTGATATTGATAATAAGGAAAATAATCTCCTATTAACATCATCCTATAAGTTACTAGAAAATCTCTATAACTAAAAATTAAAGTTAATGTCAGAATAAGAAATATGAGAAAATATTTTGAAAATTTATTTTTTTCCATACTTTATGATTTGATAAGATAAATAATATATAAAAGTTATTAACTAAATCCAATTTAATTAATAATAAAAATAGTTAATATTTTGAAGTAAAATGAAATTAGTAATTAAATATTAATAAAGACAATTAATAGGTGTTTTTTCTATTCATTTAAAGTATACACAAATCTAATATATTGAAAAATGCCTATACCCAATCATACCTATAATGTTGGAGAATTAAAACATTGTCAAATTTGTAATAAAAAAAATTTAGTCAAAATTTTAGATCTAGGTTTTCAGCCCTTATCTGATGATTTAAAAGAAATAAAGAATGGAAATCAAGAAACAATTTTTTATCCATTAACTGTATCATTTTGTAAATCTTGTATTTTATTACAAAATGATTTTATAGTTGGAGATAAAGATTTATATCCTAAAACATATCACTATCTTCCAGGTATAACAAAAGACGTGGTTGATAATTTTTCGAATATGTCAAAATTTTTAATTCAAAAATATGATTTAAATATAAAAGACTTAATTATTGATGCTGGATGTAATGATGGATCATTACTTAAAGAATTCAAAAAAGAAGGAATAAAAAAAGTTGTGGGCATTGATCCAACAAATACTGTAATTTATGCTCGTAAAAAAGGTGTGACAGCTATCCAAGATTTTTTTAATGTTAAATCGTCATCTCTAATCAAAAAAAAATATGGTAAAGCAAAAATTATAACCACAACAAATGTATTTGCTCATACCAACAATCTAAAAGAGTTTATTTTAGCTGCAAAAAAATTACTTTCAAAAGAAGGTGTATTTGTAATTGAAAATCATTATTTGTTAGATGTAGTGAAAAAGACCCAATTTGATACGTTCTACCATGAACATTTAAGAACTTATTCTCTCACAAGTTTAATTAAGCTTCTTAAGTATTATGATTTACATCTAATAGATGCTTATACATCTGATAGATATGGTGGCAATATTCAAGCACATTTTTCACATATTAAAAAAAAATATAACAAAAATATAATAAAGATTTTAAAATATGAAAAAAAAAATAAGTTGGATAATGTAAAAACTTATGTCAAATTTGAAAATAGAATAAATAAAGCTAAAGAAGATCTAAGAATTTTTATGAAAAAAAATAGAAATAAAAACTTCATTGCTAAAGCCTATCCAGCAAGAGCATCGATTTTACTTCATTATTTTGACTATTTAAAATATTCAGTTGACTTTGTTGCAGAACAACCTACTTCAAAAAAATTAAATTTTTTTGTACCGGGTACAAATCTGAAAATACTTTCAAGTAAACTAATGAAAAAAAATGAACCTGATTATGTAATCGTTTTAGCTTGGCATCTTTTTGATACAATTTTTAAAAAATGGAAAAAAATATTCAAATCAAAAGTAAAATTTATTAAACCATTACCAAAACTGGAAATAAAATGATAAATAATGAAAAGTATATTAATTTTTTAAAAAAAAATATTAAAAATAGAGAAATTCCAAAAAATAAAAAAATCTTAATTACTGGCTGTTCAGGATTTATAGGATACTATCTAGTTAAATGTTTGGCAGGGGTATTTAGTGAAAAAAAAAACATAATTCATGGAATTGATCGTATAGGTCTTAAAGAAAAATTTAAGAATTTTAAGTTTTATAAAAAAGACCTATATAATTTAAAAAAGAAGGATATTCCAAATCAAAAATATGATTATATAATTCATCTCGCTGGAATACCTTCTCCTGTTTTCTATAAAAAATTTCCATTAAGGACTATTTATTTAAATGCAGAGCTTTCTAGAGAATTATTAGAAGTATCTAAAAACCGAGGGTCAAAATTTATTTACTTTAGCTCTAGTGAAATTTATGGAAATCCGTTTGAAAGTTTTGTTCCTACGTTTGAAAATTATAATGGAAATGTGTCTTCTATCTCGGACAGATCATGTTACGACGAAAGCAAAAGAATGGGAGAGACTTATTCATATATTTACAAAGAATATTTTGGTATTGATGTTAAAATAATACGTCCTTTTAATTTTTATGGTGAAGGAATGAGACAAAATGATGAGAGAATAATACCAAAATTTTTTTCTCAAATTATCAATAATAAACCTATAACTGTGTTTTCTAGGGGAAATCAAACAAGAACCTACTGTCATATTTACGATGCTGTAGCTATGATTGTTAAGATTATTTTTAAAGGTAAAAATTTTGTTTATAACGTAGGCAACCCAATTGAAGAGATTAGTGCATTTAATCTTGCAAATAAAATTAAAAGAACTTTTACCAATAAACAATCAAAGATAATTAAAGTTCCATATCCAGCAAACTACCCAAGTGATGAACCTATGCGTAGATGTCCTTCTATTAAAAATTTTAAATCTGAATTTGATTTTGTGCCTCAAATAAGATTAGTAAAAGGTTTAAGTTATTTCAAAGATTATGCGAAAAAAAAATTTATAAAAATTTGAAAAACTTTAAAATAACAACTTTAGTAAATCTTAATGCTACTTTTAGTGAAGAATAAAAACTGCCGGTATAATTAGATTTTCCAATTCTTTTTCCATATTTAACTGGAATTTCTATGATATTTAATTTTTGATTAATTAAACTAATTGTTAATTCTAACTGAAATTCTGGTCCACTAAATTTAAGTTTTTTTTTAAACCTATCATAATCAGCTTTTTTAAATAATCTATAAGAACTTCCAACATCTCGTAATTTGGGACCATTAAAAAGGAAGCTGAGTATCATAGCGTATATCTTATTCCCATACTTTAAATAAAAATTCATCTTATTATTTGTTCGACTTGTAAATACAGCATCATATTTCTTTGAATGTTTTAAAAGTTTTATTGAGTCACTTGCTTTAAATGAACCATCTGGTTCACATGTAATTATTAAATCAGTAGTAACCCTATCTAATCCTTTTTTAAGAGATGCACCGAAACCTTGTTTTTTTTCAAAAAAATAAGAGACCTTATTTTTTTTTATTTCTTTTTCAGTTGTGTCAGACGAGTTATTGTTTACTGCAATTATTTCATCAAAAACTTTTAATTTTTTTATATCCTTTATAAACTTTGATATAGATTTTTCCTCATTAAATGCAGGCATAACTATACTTATTGTTTTTTTATTATACATAATTATTTATATATTTTGTTTAAAATTTGATCACATAATTTATGAGATGAAATAATTTTATCTATATTATTTTTTTTTATTTTTTTGGATGAAAGTAATTTAATATAATTTTGTGCTGTCAGATTTTCTCTCCCAAGTGCAATATTTTTAATGTTAATTTTTTTTTTATCTTTGTATAAATTAAAATTTTTAACCCAATCCTTTGATTTATTGATAATTAAATAATTATTTTTAATAGTCTTAAATAATAACATATGTTCTCTTTTATTTGAGTTAATATTTATATTAATAAATATATTTGTTTTATATTTATCTTGTAATAATAAATCTAACTTTGTAATTAATTTGCCAGTTTTTTTACTCTCTAGTTTAATTATTTTTAATTCGTTCAAAAATAAGTTGAGATTATAGAAAACATGAATTAAATAAAAATTTATTAATCCCCCACCAAGTTTATGATTTGTTTTCCAAGTTTTTATTTTGTTTTGAAAATACATTTGTTGAAATGACCAATTATATCTAACTTGTAGAATTTTTTTTCTTCTCAGAATTTTTACTAATTTTTTTATGGCAGAAACATTTTCAAAGATGAAATTTACTAAAAATTTAATATTTCTTTTGACTAATCCATTAATAATTTTTTTTGTATCCTTATATCTACTGGCAACTGGCTTTTCTAATAAAATATATTTTATCTTTTGTTTATCTTTGATTATATGCTCACATATTTTTTTTTGAATAGTTGGTGGTGTTACTATTCCAACAATCTCTTGTTGATACTTTAGTGCTTTCTTATAATTTTTTAATTTTATGATTCTATTATTTTTAAAATCTTTATTATTAATATTTGGACTACATATAAAAATTTTTTTTAAATTTTTTAATTTTTTGATTGCTTTAAGGTGAATAATAGATCCGAAGTTAGATCCGAATATAATTAATTTATTATTCATTAATTTAATTATTATTTAAACTTATTTTTTTTTAAAAACCCAATTTTGTAGTACTAAAATATCTAAAGATGATTTTGCAAAAAGATCAAATGCTTGTGTTGGGTTTTCACAAATTGGTTCATTCATATTTAATGAAGTATTTAAAATAGCTGGTATATTTGTTTGTGAATAAAATTCTTTTATGAGGTTATAAAATTTAATATTATTTTTTTTTGAAACTGTATGAAATCTACAAGTATAGTCTGCATGTACAGTTCCTTCTATATTCTTTTTAGCATATTCATTAACCTCTAAAACTAAATTCATGAAATTGGAGTCTACCCTTTTTAATTCAACAAAATCGTTTGCACACTCTTCTAAAATAGAAGGTGCGAATGGTCTAAAATCCTCCCTATTTTTTACCATCAAATTTATTTTATCTCTTAAATTTATATCCCCCGGGTGTGCCAGTATTGAACGATTACCTAATGCTCTAGGACCCCACTCCATTTTATCCTGAAACCAACCAACAAGTTTTTTATTTTTTAAATATTCACATGTTTTTAATATTAAACTATCAAAATCTTTTATAATCTCATATTCAATTTTCATTGAATTTAAATTAGTTTGATTAATGATATTTTCTTCAACATACTTACTTGAATATGATGTCCCGTAATAGGAATGAGTGATTTTTTTATTTTTAAATTCATCATCTTTAATACTACTCACAAATAATGCAGCACCAATTGCACCACCTGCATCACCAACATTTGACGAAATATATATATTTTTAAATAATTCTAATTTTTTAATTTTACCATTTAAAACAGAATTAAATATACACCCACCTGAAAGAACTAAATTCTCGTTCTGATATTTTTCCGATATTTTTTTAATCATCAAAAGCACAACTTCCTCAAATGCAGCCTGTACTGATGATGCTAAATTCTGATGAAAAATAGTAATAGGAGCATTGATATCTCTTGGATTACCAAAAAGATTGGTTATCTTATTTGAGAATAAATTTTCAAAAACAGGAATTCCGTTTTCAAAATAATAGCTAAATTCTGATCTATGATGAGTAAAATATTTTAAGTTCAATTTAAAATTTTCCTCATTTTTTAAAATAATATTTTTAAAAATCTTATCTTTATAAATAGGTTTACCATAAGATGCTAATCCCATAACTTTGTACTCATCTCCATAATTTCTGAATCCTAAAAATTGAGTAAATGCCTGAAAAAATATTCCTAATGAGTGGGGATAATTAATTTTATTTAAAAGTTTAAATTGATTTTTTTCACAAAGATAGGTTTCACTAGTTGAGAAGTCACCTGAGCCATCAATAGTTAATCCAATAGCTTTATCTAATCCTGAACAAAGAAATGAAGATGAAACATGAGATAAATGATGAGGTACGTAAATTATTTCACCAGAAAATTTACTAATAAAATTTTTTTCCAAAATACTTTTTATAGAATTTTTTTTATAAGTCACAGATAATTTTTTGATTAGGGAGACGGGATTAGAGAATACAGAATATTTTAATTTTTCGTAAAAATTATATCTGCTATTGAAATTAACTGCTATGAAATCAATATTGTGCAAAGATAGATTTGCATTTGCTAAACAAAATTTTATTGCATTTACTGGAAATCCAGCATAATGCTTAATTCTTGTAAATCTTTCTTCTTCAGCGGCACAATTGATTTTTCCATCAATAATTAGGCAAGCTGCAGTATCTGCATGAAAAATGTTTAATCCTAAAATATTCATCTTTTAAATATAATTTTATTTATAATCATCACCATTATCAAACCAATAAATATTCCGATAAAAATTTTATAAGTATTTTGAGGCATATATCCAAAATGAGCCAATTGATATGCCATTAAATTGGCAACAAATGAAGTAAAAATATAATTATTTTTTGTTAATTTGAAAACTAAAATCTCAACAAAAACACAAGTCAAAAAGATAAGTGAAAGGGCAAAAATGACAAATACTAACGAACCTGAATAATTTAAAAAACCAATAATTCCAGGTGTAAAAATTGCTATATGTTTTAATTCTTCTTTTGAAAAATAGTTCTTAATCTTATCAAATTTATTTAAATTTTTTTTCTTGTTAACATTCATAGAATAGAAAGTTTGAGAATAATTATAGTTTTCTTTAAAAGATTCTTTTAAAAACTTAAGCCCTTTATCTTCTATACTATAACTTGACATTATTCCCTCAATACCAACCCATCTATTTCCAACTAAGAAGTAAAGATTGGTAATATGACTTGAGAATTTATTTATAACTTTATTCTGAGAAGAGCTATCTGGCAGATATACGTTGTAAAATTTACTTCTTAATTCAGAAGATACAAATAGAGAAAATAAAAAGAAAATCAATAATAACAAGTATGATTTTAAAAAATTTTTTTTATTAAAGATATTATTCCTAAACTGACTATATTTATAAATTCCAAAAATCATTGAAAAGGGATTAAAAATCATAGCCCTACTTATTTGGCTAATAGATGAAAAAGTGCTTTCTAATACAGCCAACATATAAGATTTTACTTTATAATTATCATTTTTAAAATTTAGCATCATGTAAATTGAGACGGAAGCAAAAGTTGGAAAGCCAATTTTAATTGTCCATATAATTAAGTTATAGAGAAGATTGGGAATATTTCCCTCATAAACTATACCCTTTTGATAAATACTGAAATATAAATTTAAAAAATAGAAAACTAAAAAACTTATCAGAAAAATTGTTGCTATTGATATAATCTTATTTCTATTTAGATCTACAACATTAGTGATTTGACTTGTATTTTTTAAATCTTTTTTATAACTAAAAAAAAATTTTTTTATAATGAATGAACAAATTATAAGTGAACAAACACTGAGAAAACTAATTATTAAAACATTATCAAATGAAGATGGGCTAAAATCAAAATTACCAGTCCCTTCAGGAAATTTATTTTCAAATAAGATCGTTTGCACTGAAAACTTAAACCAAATACCAAACCATAAAAAAAGAGAAATAAAAAAGTCAAAAAAAAATGAGCTTTTTCGAAGAGAATAAATTAAATAAAAATTAAAAATTATTGAAAATAATAAATAGATTAATTTGTTTCCTGAGTAAATTAAAATACACTTTGCAAATAATGGTAAAATCAAAAAGAAAATTATTGAAATTTTAGTTATTTTTATTAAACTATATTTTGCAATCATGATATTTTTTTTTCAATATTTTCTAAAATACCATAAAAAATAAAACACAAAATAGAACCAAATAAAAAACTCATAATCAAAAATTTTTCACCTCCGGTATAAAATGTGATTGGAACCACCA
>CEOF01081884.1_pt1 | contig 10946 bp, 10 predicted proteins | sample 361311 | NCBI WGS metagenome assembly CEOF01 (sample SAMEA2619667, study PRJEB7988) | marine metagenome | biome: marine biome (ENVO:00000447); feature: surface water layer (ENVO:00002042); material: "saline water (ENVO:00002010), including plankton (ENVO:xxxxxxxx)" | depth 5 m
AATCTTCCTTTTGAGCTTAATGGTTCACTTGACGCTTCTTCTCTAATTGAGTTTACAGGCGAAATGATTGTTGCTGGATATAATGGTGAAAAAGTACAAGCGAATTTTGAAAATGGTTATTTAACATTAGATTCAATATTACCTGCTACTACTTCTTTATCTAAAAATTATCCTAATCCATTCAATCCTTCTACTACTATTGATTATAGTATTGCTAAACCAGGCAATGTTTCCTTAGTTATATATGATTTAAATGGATCAACAGTTAAAACTTTAGTTAATGACTTTGTTACAGCTAATAATTATTCAGTAGCTTGGGATGGCAAGAATGATAATGGTCAACAAGTTGCTTCAGGTCAATATTTCTATGTTATGCAGGCTCCAGGATTTAATAGCACAGAGTACATGACACTTATTAAATAGTTACAAAAACTTTAAATCCTTGTTTTAAAGGTTAAGGGCTCTTTAGAAATAAAGAGCCCTTTTTTGTTTGTTTTATATTATAAAAAAAAATAATATACCTATACATTCGTTATAAAATTATGGAATTAAGAATAGTAATAATAGGTGCAGGTGAAGTCGGTTTTAATCTAGCAAAATCTTTGTCTAGAGAGAATCATGATATAACCGTCGTTGATATAGATCCACAAAAGTGTTCTCGAGTTAAAAATAATTTAGATTCACATGTAATTGAAGGTGATGGAGCATCTCAGAGATTACTAGAAACAATAGATATGAAATCAGTTGATTATTTATTGGCTTTGACTAGAATTGATGAGGTTAATCTAGTTTGCTCCAGAATATCAAAAAAAATGGGAGCTAGCCATGTTATTTGCAGATTAAGAAATACTGAATATATGCATAAAAATGCTGTCATAACTCCAGAGCAGTTTGGTATTGAATATGTAACATATCCAGAAAAAGCTGCCCAAATTGAAATAGAACACTTAGTTAGAAGGTCATCGACTATTGAGGTTCAAGAGTTTAATGATGGAAATATTCTAATGGTTGGCATTAACTTAGAGTCGTCATCTCCATTAATTGGACGTACCATTTTAAGTGTAATTAACTCAAATCCTTTTTGTCGTCATAAATCTGTTTTGATTAACCGTAATGATGATTTTTTCATTCCTTACCATGAAGATGTTTATCATAAAAATGATCACGTTTATTTTATAGGCAGAAAAGAAGATATTGATGATATCCAAAAAATGGCTGGGAAACCATCCTTTGATGTTAAGAATGTAATGATTTTAGGGTCTGGTAAGATTGGTAGACTTTTAGCGAAATCACTTCAAACTGATTATAACGTAAAAATCATAGAAAAAAATAAAGAAAAAGCAAAAGCATATAGCCCTAAACTTGCTGATACTTTAATGTTAATTGGAGATGGTCTTGATATAGAATTTTTAGAATCTGAAAATATTTCAGAAGTTGATTGTTTTATTGCAGCAACACAAAATGAGCAGACAAATATTTTAGCCTCTTTACTTGCCAAGCATTATGGTGCTAAACAGGTTATTTTGCATATAACCACTACCAATTATTTGAAATCTGTTAGGAGAATTGGAGCAGATGCTATTGTTAGTAAAAATATTTCTGCAGTTAATGAAGTTCTAAATGTGATTAGATCTAATGAAGATAATGTTGAAATACATAGGTTTGATGATGTTGGAGTAGAAGCTATTGATGTAATTGTTGATGAGAATTCAACCTATTTAAAAAATCAAATGCAGATAGATGATATACCCCCTAATTTTTCAGTAGCTGCGATTATTAGAAATGGTCAGGTTGAAATTCCCAATGCAATGACTGAAATTAAGTCTAATGATGAACTTCTAATTTTTGCAAAGCCTGAAGATGCTCAGGAAGCTGAAAATCTATTTGTGTCTAGATGATAAAAAAACCTATTATTAAATTTGTCGGATATATACTTCTTTCTTTGGGATTATCAATGTTTGCTACTTCGCTATGGCCCCTTTTTTATAATGAAAGTGATTTTCTAATATTTATTAAATCTGGCTTAATTACATCTTTGACAGCCTGTATTTTAATATTCTTATCCAGAGGACCGATAAAAAGTGAAATAAATTTAAGAGATGGATTCTATGTTGTCACAATATCTTGGCTATTTATGGCTCTCTTTTCTTCTATACCTTATTATCAATCTATATATTTTAATTCTTTCACTGATGCTTTCTTCGAATCAATGTCAGGAATAACAACTACCGGCGCATCGGTATTATCTAATATAGAAGCGCTTCCTCATGGGTTGTTATTTTGGAGATGTTTCACTCAATTTATAGGTGGTATGGGGATAATATTATTTACTATAGCAATTCTTCCAATACTAGGCATGGGTGGGGTTCAATTATTTAGAGCTGAAGTGGCGGGCCCAACAACAGATAAATTAACCCCAAAAATTAAAGATACCGCAAAATATCTATGGTATATTTATTTGGGATTAATTTTATTGCAGACCGGAATACTATATTTAGAAGGAATTATCTTTAATATTGATACCTTAACATTATTTAATTCACTTTGTCATTCAATGACTACAATTGCAACTGGGGGTTTTTCAACATTTAATAATAGTATTTTAGGATTTCAGAGTCATATAGTAACATGGACAATTATAGTTTTTATGTTTCTTGGTGCAACAAATTTTTCCCTGCATTTTTTATTAATTTCAAAAAAATCTTTTGATTATTTTAATGATACTGAGTTTAGATTCTATCTATGGTTCATAATTATTTCATTTGTTATTACTTTTCTTAATGTATCATCTTTATATGGTTACACTTTTAAGAATTTAACCGCATCGATGTTTAACGTAATGACCTTTATGACAACTACAGGCTATACATTATATGATTACAGTACTTGGCCTGCATTATCTCAATTAATTGTATTTTTTATGTTTTTCTTAGGAGGAATGGCCGGGTCTACAACAGGAGGCATAAAACTAATAAGAACTATATTAGTTATTAAATACATAAGAGCAGAAGTTACTAGAATACTCCATCCTAGAGGTCTCCATCACGTTAAAATTGGTGATAATGTAATTGGTGATGAAATAGTTAGAAGTACACTAGGTTTTTATCTTTTTTACATATTAATTTTTAGTATCTGTGCAATTGCAGTTTCATTTGATGGCGTTGATTTTATATCATCTATTGCTATTTCAGCATCATCTATTGGTAATATTGGTCCAGGATTAGGAGTAATTGGTCCAAGTAGTAATTGGGCCTCGTTAAGTGATACTACGAAATATATATCAACATTTTGCATGTTACTTGGAAGATTAGAAATATTTACCGTGCTTATTTTATTTAGCAGAACATATTGGAGATCATGAAAAATATTAAAACAGATTTACAAGAAAATATACTTGTTATAACAATAAATAGACCGGATAAATTAAATGCCTTAAATGAAAGAGTATTGACAGAGCTTGAATCTATAATTATTGAAAATAGAGATAAGCTTAATATCAAATGTCTAATTATAACAGGAGAAGGTAATAAAGCCTTTGTAGCAGGAGCAGATATAAATGAAATGAGCTCCTTTTCTTCTATAGATGCGATAAAGTATTCTAACAAAGGAATAAATTTATTTAATTTAATTGAATCTTATCCTAAACCTGTAATTGCTGCAGTTAATGGATATGCTCTTGGAGGTGGCTTAGAGTTAGCTCTAGCATGTCATATAAGATATATATCTAAAAATGCTATATTGGGTTTACCAGAAGTTAGTCTTGGTTTAATCCCTGGATTTGGCGGCACTCAAAGACTTCGAAATATTGTTGGACTAGGTAATGCCATAGAAATAATTACATCGGCAAATTATATTAAAGCTGAAGATGCTGAAAAATTAGGCCTTGCTAATAAAATTTGCGATAATACACTTGAAGAATCTATAGAATTGTGTAAAAAAATATCTAAAAATAGTTCCATTGCAATTAAAAATGCAATTCAATCATTAGTATCTGGTATGAATGTAAATTATTATGATTCCTTTAGTATAGAAAATAATTTGTTTTCGCAGTTATTTGAGACAGAAGATTCAAAAGAAGGAATGCAAGCTTTTCTCGATAGACGAAAACCTAAATTTAAAGATTAGGGAACAGTGAAGAATATAAGAAATTTTTGCATTATTGCTCATATCGATCATGGTAAGTCAACCTTAGCAGATAGAATAATTGAGTTTACAGATACTCTATCTAAACATGATATGAAAAATCAACTTCTTGATAATATGGATTTAGAAAGAGAAAGGGGTATTACAATAAAGTCGCACCCCATTAAAATTAATTATGACAATAATGGAGATCTCTATAATCTAAATTTGATAGATACACCTGGTCACGTAGACTTTACATATGAAGTATCAAGAAGTATGGCTGCTTGTGAAGGAGCCATACTCATTGTAGATGCAGCACAAGGAGTTGAAGCTCAAACTGTCAGTAATGCTTTTCTTGCAATTGAAGCCAATTTAACTATAATACCTGTGCTAAATAAGATTGATATTCCCAATATTGATATTGAAGACGCAGAACGTCAACTTATTGACTTATTAGGATGTAATAAAAGTGATATAATACATTGTAGTGCTAAAGATGGTTTAGGCACAGAGGAAGTTTTAAGAGCTGTTGTTGATAAAATTCCAGCACCGACAACTAAAGACTCTGTATCAAGAGGTCTTATTTTTGATTCATTTTATGATCAGTATCGTGGAGTTGTAGCATATCTTAGAATGTTTGATGGTTCAATATCAAAAGGTCATCATGCAGAATATTTTTCTAATAATTTTTCACATGAAATAATTGAAGTAGGTGATTTAAAGTTAAACAGGGTACAAAGGAAATCTTTGGATGCTGGTGATGTGGGATATGCAATTATAAATACTAAAAATGTGGATCAATTAAAAGTTGGTGACACACTAACTATAAAAGAATCTAAGGCAGAAACTCCGCTTCCAGGCTACAAAGATATTAAGCCCATGGTCTTTAGTGGATTATACCCAGTAGATTCCCAAGATTATCAAGACTTAAGAACTAGTTTAGAGAAACTTAAACTAAATGATTCTTCATTAGAATTTACTCCAAATACTTCACACGCTCTTGGATTTGGATTTAGATGTGGTTTTTTAGGTCCCCTTCATATGGAGATTGTTCAAGAACGATTAGAAAGAGAATTTGATATGAACCTTATCACTACATCACCAAATGTAAGGTATAAAATTATGATGAATGATGATTCATTTTTTGAATTAGAAAATCCGTCAGAAATGCCAGATACTGGTTCTATAAAAGAGATTTATGAACCTTATATTAGAGCAGAAATAATTACGCCATCAGAATTTATTGGTCCAATTATGAAAATATGTGTCAGTAAAAGAGGTGAATATAAGTCAACTAATTATCTTTCTAAGGATAAGGTTCAATTAATATTTAATATGCCATTAGGTGAAATCATTTATGAGTTTTTTGAAAAATTGAAAGCTTCATCTAAAGGTTATGCAACGCTCGATTATGAACTAATTGATGATAAGCCTGGAAAATTAAGTAAGCTTGATGTTAAAATTGCAGGTGAAGTAGTAGACGCATTAAGTATTATTATTCATAAAGAAAAAGCCTACAAAAGTGGTTCAGAGTTGTGCAAAAAACTTAAGAAATTAATTCCGAGACACCAATTCGAAGTACCCATTCAAGCAGCTGTAGGAAATAAAATTGTATCACGTGAGACTGTTAGAGCATTAAGAAAAAATGTTACTGCAAAGTGTTACGGGGGAGATATAACTAGAAAAAGAAAGCTTCTAGAAAAACAAAAAGAAGGTAAAAAGAGAATGAAAAAGATAGGAGTTGTTGATTTGCCTCAAGAAGCTTTTTTAGCTATTCTTAATTTAGATGAGGAGTAATATATGTATCCTGAATTATTTTCAATTGGACCAATAACAATCACATCATTCGGAACAATGATTGTAATTGCATTTTTATCATGTAATTACTTGCTACGTAAAGATTTTATAAAATATGGATATAATCCTGAATATGCAGATGATATAATTTTTAGAGCTGCCTTGGGAGGAATTCTAGGAGCAAAATTATATTTTTTGATTGAAAATTATAAATATGCAAATGAAAATATTAGTGGATTAGGTAAAATTCTATATGGATTATTAACTCTCAATTTTCAACTTGTATCAGATGGAATACAGTTATTTGGTGCAGGTTTAGTATTTTTAGGAGGTTTAATTGGTGGCCTAATTTTAGTTAGTCATTATATATATAAAAAATCTCTAAATTGGTTTGTAGTAGCTGATTTAGTAGCGCCCTTAATTGCCTTAGGCCACGGTATAGGTCGGATAGGATGTTTGTTGGTTGGAGATGATTATGGCATTCCAACTGATTTACCTTGGGGAATAGCCTTTCCAAATGGAGCACCACCTTCAACAGCATTTAATATACAGCAGATGGGATGTCCGATACCAGAGGGTACTTCCCCTACAGCTGTTCTTGCTGTTCATCCAACGCAAATATACGAAATGATCTTGTACTTTTTAATTTTTCTCTTTCTTAAAAACTTATTAACTAAAAATCATATCCATGGAGAAATTTTTGCAAATTATCTATTCCTAGCAGGACTGGCACGATTTGCTGTTGAGTTTATTCGACTCAACCCTAGATATTATTTTGATTTATCTGGAGCTCAATATATATCAATTGTAATGATGATATTGGGTATGGTTTTTCATTATTTATTAAGAAAAAATAAAGAAAATGAAGCTATATAATTGCTATATATGTAAAACATTAAATTATAAACCTTATGTAACAATAAAAGATAGCTTGAATATTAGTTCATTTACAATTGCACGATGCGATTGTGGCTTTTGTTTTGTGCATCCTAGGCCTTCAGAACAAGAATTAAATAAATATTATAGTACAGATGACTATCTTCCGCATTCAAAAGGAAAAGGGTTGTTGTTTTTGTTATACAGAATTGTTCAAAAGATAACTTTTTATAATAAATTTATATTATTACGTAAATCAATAAAAGAAAAAATAACTCATTTAGACTATGGCGGTGGTGATGGTAGATTTTCTAATTATGTCAATTCAAAAAAAAATGCAACCTCATCTTTTTACGATCCATATTATAAAAAGTCATCAAATATAGATTTAAAAAAAAATAAATATAACATAATCACTCTTTGGCATGTTCTAGAACATGCTTATGATTTAGATGTCCTATTTCAAAATCTAGAAAAAAAATTAGATAATAGAGGAAAGTTAATTGTTGCAGTTCCAAATTTTGATTCCTTGGAAAGAAATATATATAAAGAAAACTGGGCTGCTTATGATTTACCTAGACATTTGTATCATTTTAATAATATATCATTGGATAAACTTTTACGTTCTAAAGGCTATAAAATTATTGATAAAAAGAGAATGCTATTTGATACATTTTATATTTCTATATTAAGCAGTATGAAAATATCAAATATTTCAATAATTAAATCCTTATTTGTAGCATTTTTTATTGTAATTAAAGTACTTATAAAAGGTCCAGAATTTTCATCTTCTTTATTATATGTTTGCGAAAAAGAAAAATAAAAATTTAATAGTAATTTTTTTTATAGTTTCATTTTGGGGCTGCAATCAAACTGAATCGTTTACAAATTTTAAAGATATAGATGTTTACACAGCATTTGAAAATGAAATTCCTATTAAAAATATCTTAGATGGCCATCTATTCGATTTTAAATACTTTACACCGAGTCCTCAGAATAAATATACCACTCAAATTAAAAACACTAATCTATTTTTAGATGATAATGAAAATTCAGTTATAATGCTGATTACAACAGAAGATTCCTCTGAAAGTATAACTTCCAAAATAGCCAATAAATTAACGGACAACTCTAACAATAGTATTACCTTGATCAATGATTATTATACAAAAGATCAATTATTATTTGTTATAAAGACTAAAGAAATTGAAGATCTTCCAATTATATTAGATATTAATAAGGAATGGATTCTTTCGAAAATTAAAGAAAATGAATTTTTAAAATTAAAAAATCAGAATTTCAAAGGAATATTAAATGACACCTTGATTCAAAATATAAATCTAAATTTTGACTTGAATATGGAAATTCAAGAAGATTATCATTTAATTAAACAGAATACAGATGAGAAATATATTTGGCTTGGTAGAGCATATCCATATAGATGGATTTTTCTTTATGAAGATATTCAAGAATATTACAATACAAATAAAAGTACTTATCAACGTCTAAATCAAAAATTTGAAAATATTTTAAATATAAATGCTTTACCTTATAATGCCCAATTTGATAATATTAAAATTAATAATGATGAAGCTAGAAAAATATATGGAGTCTATGGAACTAAAGTAGATGCAGAAAATATTACAGGCGGCCCATTTATAACGTATTTATTCGATATACCTAAAACAAATAAAGTTTTAATTGCTAGTGGTTTTGTAAATTTCCCTGGAAAAAACAAAGTTTATCATCTAAAAGAATTAGAATATATAATTGAAAATAGTTATAGAATAAATAAAAATGAAGGGAATGAAAATGAATAAAGTTGCAGTTTTAATTGGAAGTGATACAGATAGGTCAACCATGGAGGCGGCAGATAAGTACTATGAACATTTTGGTATTGATTGTGAAATTTTAACAATGTCAGCTCATAGAAATCCAGTTGAAGTACATGATTTTTGTACAAACGCACCTTCAAATGGATATAAAATACTAGTTGGTGCTGCAGGAATGGCTGCACATTTAGCAGGAGCAATAAAAGCAAATTCTATACTTCCGGTTATTGGCGTACCATTAGATGGAGGAATTTTAACGGGATTAGATTCTGTATTAGCAACCATGCAAATGCCTAAAGGAGTGCCAGTTGCAACAATGTCAGTAGGAAAATCTGGTGCAATAAATGCAGCTATACTATGTGCTGAAATTTTTGCTTTACATGATGAAGAAATGAGAGAGAAGTTGTATGACTTTAAAAAAAATGGTGCAAAACTCTAAAAGAATATTTATTACAGGAATAAATGGGCAATTAGGAGGCACATTAAATAAATATTTATCAAGATATTTTAATGTTTTAAATAATCAAGAGGATTTCTACAATTTAGATGTTTCTGATAAGTCTGAATTAAAATATTTTTTTAAAGAGTTATCTCCCGACTATATCATTAATTGTGCGGCATTGACAAATGTTGAATTTTGTGAACAGAATAAGAGTAATTCTTATGAAGTTAATGTTAATGGAATTAGAAATATAATATCTTGTTCAAAAAAAAATACCAAAATAATTCACATTTCGACAGATTATGTTTTTAATGGTAATAAAAAAATATATGTAGAGTCTGACATACCTGACCCTACTTGTTATTATGGAAAAAATAAATTAGAATCAGAAAACATCCTAAGAACTTCAAATAGGGACCATCTTATATTAAGGACCTCTGTTATTTTTGGAGAAACAGGAAACAATTTTTATGTATGGGTCCGTGATTCATTAAAGAATAATCATAAGATTTCTGTTGTAATAGACCAAATAAGTAATCCCACATGGTCATGGTCATTGTCAGAAGCAATCTATAAATCTATTTTAAGTAATATCTCAGGCCTTTTTCACTATGCAGGCGAAGAAATAATATCAAGATATGATTTTGCAATTAAAATTGCAGAAATACATGATTTTGATCAAGATAGAATCATTCCGATAAAAACTTCAGATCTAGACCAAAAGGCAAAAAGGCCTTTGCTTAGTGCATTGGATGTTTCTAAAATTAAAAAAATTATTAATGTAGAACATCCATCTCTTGATTACATACTTAAAATTATAAGCTAAATCAAATATAGATTATTATATTGTAACTCATTAATTTTTAATGTTTAAGAAGATAAAAAAATGAATAAAATATTAATTGTGACACCAACTTATAATGAATTAGCAAACATTGAACATTTATTTGTTTCAATTTTTGAAAGACATCCTCATGTCCATATTTTAGTTGTTGATGACTCATCCCCTGATGGAACTGGTGAATTTGTTGAGAACCATACATTATATCAAAAATCTGTCTTTCTTATTTCCCGCCCAGGTAAAATGGGCCTAGGGTCAGCATACTGCGAAGGTTTTAATTGGGCTCTTTCTAGAGATTATGACAAAATTATACAAATCGATGCAGATTTCTCTCACAATCCAAAATATTTATCAAATATGCTTGAATCTAGTTCTAATTATGATTTAGTAATTGGAAGTAGATATATCAATGGTGTAAATGTAGTGAATTGGCCTATGAATAGGCTTGTATTAAGTTATTTAGCAAACCTTTATTGTAGAATTATACTTGGGATTAAGATAAAAGATTTTACAGGTGGATTTAAATGTTTTAATAGAAAAGTTCTTGAGTCAATTAATTTTGATAATGTTAAGTCAGAAGGATATTCATTCCAAATTGAGATAAATTTAAAAGCTTTTTCTAATCAGATGTCGATAAAAGAAATTCCAATAATATTTAATGACAGAGCTCGTGGAACTTCAAAAATGAGCAAAAAGGTTATTTTAGAGGCAATATATATGGTTCCACTTCTTAAAATTAAAAAAATATTTAAATTATTATGATATTAAGTATCATAATAGTCAATTACAATACTTCACATTTTATAAATCAAACTATTAGATCTATAAAAAAATCAACTTTAGATATCGATCATGAAATTATCATTGTTGATAATAATTCTAATGATCACAGTATAGATCTTATAAAAAAGCAATTTGCCAAAATTAAATTAATTGAGAACTCATCTAATTATGGATTTTCAAAAGCTGTTAATATTGGTGTATCTAATTCAGAAGGAAAATTTATTTTAATTTTGAATCCAGATACAATTCT
>CEOF01187463.1_pt1 | contig 10944 bp, 8 predicted proteins | sample 361311 | NCBI WGS metagenome assembly CEOF01 (sample SAMEA2619667, study PRJEB7988) | marine metagenome | biome: marine biome (ENVO:00000447); feature: surface water layer (ENVO:00002042); material: "saline water (ENVO:00002010), including plankton (ENVO:xxxxxxxx)" | depth 5 m
TATGGATAGTGCCAATATTGATCGTTTCAATAAACTGTAGCGATCCTGAAAAGAATAGCCACGCTGAAATGATAAATATCTTATCTAAAAATGCAATGGACATTGATCCTGAATCCAATTTCTATGCTAATAAAGCTAGGTTAGCTTGGTTGCAAATAGAGGATGATTTTGAACATATGTCACAAAAAATTCAACACAAAGCTGTTATTGCTAATGAAATGCTGAATGCAGGCTACACCAATCAAGCTATTAACGGCTTTGAAAATATATTAAACGAGATTGATTCGCTCAATATTCAAGCTCCTGACGATTTTTTAATTGGAATAAAGGACATGTTGGCGATTTCCTATTTAAGAATAGGTGAAGAATATAATTGTATCGAAGGGCATAATTCTGAGTCGTGCATTATCCCACTTAGGGGCAATGGTGTACATAGAAACCAAAAAGGAGCAGATAAAGCGGTTAAATTGTATTCTGATCTTTTAAATGATAAACCCGGCGACTTTAATTACAGATGGCTGTTAAATATCGCATACATGACCAAGGGTGAATATCCCAAGAAAGTTCCTAAAAAGTGGTTAATACCCCAACTTTTAGCTTCAGACTCTATAAGTTTCCCAGAATTTAAAGAAAACGGAAATACTCGCGGTTTGGATCATATTGGGCTTGCTGGAGGTTCGATCCTGGAAGACTTTGATGGTGACAATGATTTAGATTTAATAGCATCATCATGGGGCGCTGATGACCAGCTCCAATATTTTGAAAACGACGGTAAAGGATACTTTTCAAATAAAACAAAAGAAGCCAACCTTATTGGTATCAAAGGTGGATTAAATATAATTCATGCTGACTATAACAATGATGGTCACTTTGATGTTTTTGTTTTACGAGGTGCTTGGCTTGGATCAAACGGTAGAGTGCCTAATTCGCTATTAAAGAATAATGGAAATGGGACATTCACAGATATTTCAATAAGTGCAAATATTTATTCTGAGCATCCAACTCAAACAGCATCATGGGCTGATTATAATAATGATGGTTGGATAGATTTATTTATTGGTAATGAATCAGGTGGCGATGAAATTAATTATTCCGAACTTTATCATAATAATGGGGATGGTACTTTCACTGAAAAAGCAGAGGATCTTAATCTTGATCTACTTGGATTCATAAAAGGCGTTGTTTGGGGCGATGTTGATAATGATGGAGACCAAGATCTTTACATATCTTTACTAGGTCAACCAAATCTTCTAATGATAAATGAGGGGGTTGATAAGAAATGGAAATTTACAAATAAAGCATCGATTGCGGGAGTTGAAGAGCCGATCAGCAGTTTTCCAGCCTGGTTCTTTGATTTTGACAATGATGGATGGCTTGATATATGGGTATCAGGTTATGACAATTCATCTGGTCATGTTGCTATGTCCTATTTGGGAATGTATAACCAAGGTGAAAAACCTAGACTATTTAAAAATAACAAAGATGGTACTTTTAAAAATGTAACAGTTAAATCTAATATGAATTATCCACTTTTGACAATGGGGTCAAACTATGGAGACTTAAATAATGATGGTTATTTAGACATATATGCAGGAACGGGAGACCCAGATTATCGATCGGTTCAGCCCAATAGAATGTTCCTGAATATGGAAGGTAAATATTTTCAAGATGTAACATTTCATGGCAGATTTGGCAATATTCAAAAGGGGCACGGAGTTTCATTTGGCGATATAGATAATGACGGAGATCAGGATATTCATGCCGTAATGGGTGGTGCTTACGAAGGAAACGTTTATCAAAATAGTCTCTATGAAAATCCTGGTAATTGGAATAATCCATGGATCGGTATAAAATTAATTGGGACTCAAACTAACAGAGCAGCGATTGGATCAAGAATAATTATAGAAACAATTGAAAATAAGATTATCCATAGAGCTATTTCTAGCGGGGGTAGCTTTGGAGGGAATCCTTTTAGGGAATTCATAGGTTTAAGCAAAACAAAAGGAATTTCTAAAATTACAATAATGTGGGGATCGGGGAATCAGCAATCATTGAATGACTTAACCCTTAACCGGTGGCATACTATAGAGGAAATAAAGTCTTAACTACTTTATTCTTTCTATCCCCGTTGCAAAAATTACTGATCTTTCTTTAGGCTTGATCCAACCTACTTTTTTTAAGTGACTATAGGCTCCCCAAACCACTCCGCCTTCGTCACTTGAATTTATACTTGTTAAATTATTGAACTCTTCAGTTAATGCCTTTAACCTTTGTTCATCGATCATAATAGCAATGCCCCTACTTGCACGTAGAATATCTAAAATCCAAGCACCTCCCAATGGCCCTGGGACATTTAAACCCAAAGCAACTGTGTCACTATTTTCCCAAAAATCAGTATCTCTCTGTCTTTCCTGAAACGCTTTGACTACCGGAGCGCAACCCGTTGATTGTGCTGCAACCATTCTTGGTAAAGGATCATTGACCCATCCCATTGATTTGATTTCAACAAAGGCCTTCCACATACCAATTAGGCCCGTTCCTCCTCCAGTTTCATAAACTACTACATCTGGAAATCTCCATCCTAATTGTTCGGCAATCTCATAGCCTAGTGTTTTTTTACCCTCCACTCTAAACGGCTCTTTTAAAGTAGATATATCAAACCACTCATTAATTTTTTTCTTGGTCATTGCTTTTCCAGCATCGGAGATGGTTTTACCAGACAGGTAAACATTTTTACTATTTTTTTCGGTGGCTTTTTTATATTCGCTGGGGATGGTTTCTGGAAGAAAAACATGACACTTAATTCCTGCTTCCTTACAATATGCTGCAGCTGAAACTCCAGCATTCCCTGCTGATGGCAAACATATTTCTTCCACTCCTTGAGCTTTTGCAAGCGTTACAGCTAAAGACATTCCCCTATCCTTAAATGACCCTGTAGGATTTACCGTTTCATTTTTAACATATAAATTTGGAGCTAATTGCTGGAGTGGTGTATATCCTTCACCGAGGCTGATTATATTATTTACTTTTGGAAGAACTGATTTATATCTCCAAAGCGTTTTTTGTGATTCATCAATATCAATATCTCTTTTTACGCCTTCCCAGTTGTATCGAACTTCCAACGGTTTGCCTATATCGCTAAATGTTATTGGTTTTTTAATATTATTGTATATTTTTTTACTATATGAACAAACGAAATACATTTTTTGTTATTAAATTGAACTTACTGCCTTTTTAAATTTTTGTGTTTAGGAGATTACTATGTTCATAACTATCAGACAAATAATTATTGCAGCTCTATTATTTAATTTTATCCATTCTGACGATATAAAATCTAAAATTGTTAAACTGAGAGAACGAGCACAAATAAAAGATTCATTGTTAAAAGATAGAATAAATACCGTTTTACCCCAAGTTATGGAACGCAATAACCTTGATATGTGGATAATTATAGCTCGTGAGTACAATGAAGACCCCGTTATAAGAACTTTATTGCCTGCTACATGGCTTAATGCAAGACGCAGAACCATTCTAGTTATCCATAATCCTGGTAAAAACAAACCCTTAGAAACCTATGCTGTTGCGCGATATAATGTTGGAGAAATTTTTAAAAAGGCTTGGGATCCTGAAAAACAACCTGATCAATATGAAGCCCTAGTTGATTTGATAAAAGAGAAAAATCCCAAAAATATTGGGTTAAACAGAAGCGTCCACTTTGCACAAGCGGATGGATTAAGCGCAACCGAAAATGACCTTTTTTTAAATGCCCTGCCTAAAAAGTACGTAAAGCGCTTGGTTGCAGCTGAAGGAGTTGCAATAGGCTGGCTTGAGACTAGAAGTCAATTAGATATGCAGTATTATCCCATATTGTGCAAAATCGCTCACGATATCATTGCTGAAGGTTTTTCTACAAAAGTCATTACCCCTGGCGTCACTACAACGGATGATATTGTTTGGTGGTATCGCGAAAGAATTCGCGATCTAAACCTTGTTACCTGGTTTCATCCCTCTGTAGACATCCAACGAAACGACAATCAAAATTTTGATTTTCTATCATCTTTCTCCTCACCTGAAAAACCTGATAATGTTGTAAGACCCGGCGATCTACTTCATGTTGATTTTGGTATTACTTACCTTGGGCTTAATACAGATACGCAACAACATGCATATGTTTTTATGCCAGGCGAGAAAGAAACTCCTTTGGAACTTGTCAATGCCCTTAAAGTTGGCAACAGGCTACAAGATATATTGACGGATCAGTTTAAAACTGGTCGTACAGGCAATGCTATGCTTTTATCAGCACTTAAACAGGCGAAGAAAGAAGGGATTAAGCCGCAAATATATACCCATCCTATCGGATACTATGGACATGGTTCTGGTCCAACTATTGGTATGTGGGATCAACAAGAGGGTGTACCCTATAATGGGGACTATCCTTTATATCCCAATACTGCATATGCAATTGAACTGAACGCAAAAGTATTTATACCCAGTTGGAATAAAGAAATTGCTATAATGCTTGAAGAAGATGCTTTTTTCGATGGTAAAAATTGCGAATATATTGACCCTCGTCAGACAAAAATGATCGAGATTGATTGGGAGAGGTAATTTTTAAACCTCTTCAAATGATCCAGATTCTATATTTTTCTTTACTTTATTTGCTGGAAAATAATTGCCATTCATTGCAACGTACACGCCGTTTTTTAAGCTTTGAACTAAGCCCACAGCACATCCTAAATTAAACAACCCATCAGAGCTACCAAACTTTATTGGTATCATTGCTCCTGTGAGAATTATACATTTATGTAATTTTTCATTTATTATCGCCTGACCCGTCTCTGCAATTGTATCGGTTCCATGAGTAATGATAATTTTATTATTTTCATCTTGTGCGCAATTATTCACTATTTCTGCTCTTTGTTTGTCACTCATTTCCAAACTATCAATCAACATTAATGTTTTTATCTCAAATTCTATTTTTGCTCTGCTTTGGTGTAGCATTTCGTGAATCTGGGTTTTTTTAAATGATAAAATTCCATTTATCTCATCGTATTCCTTATCGAAAGTTCCACCAGTTATTAATATGGATATCTTATCACTAATCATCAATTAAATGGGGGGCATGCAGTGCTAGAAGTTTTTTTGCAGTTTTATCACTACAATTAAGTTTTTCAGATAATTTCTTCATATTGATTTTATCAATGTTTTTAAACTTACAATCTGAAACATAATCCTCTAAGAGACCAGATTCTATTAGATTAATTACCTTTCCCTCCGTTCTGCTTGAATACCACTTTTTATCTTCAGGGTTTGCTCTTATACTATATGTAACATTTATTTTACTTGTCATTTTATCTATAGCATATACTACAGGATTTTTGCTGGGAGATTTGACTTTTAAGTAATCAAATAGAGATGGTGTTTCCTCAATGCTGATACCCGATGACATAAACCAATCTTCATACTCCAAAATAGGTTGATAAAGCGTATTTTGAGGGACCAACTGTTTACCGCCAGATAATTTAATTAAATAATCATATATTGTTTTATTGATACAAATGACAAAATCTGTATTTTTTAACACCGAAGCTGCATCGTACATCTTTCTGTCATTTATTATCCTTATCAAAGATGACTCGTTCCTATTAAATGGATTTTTTTCGGACTCAATGATAGGTTTGCTTAATCTAATCTTAATAGCCCACTTTTTTACATGGTCAATAGCTTTATAAGAATTGTTTTTCACTGATTGTATTGATCTATTGAAGTAATCAATTCTGCCATTTATGTAATCTATAGACTGTAATCTTGTGTCTTCATTTTTAACATTAAAATTTCTATAAAAAATCTGCTTTTGCTTTGGATCATAAAATTCAACTTTGTTGCTAGTGTAATAACCAAAAGCTTTTTCAATTGGCAACAAATATCTTAATAACGATCTTGGCGTATTTCTGTTTTTGGCCTGATCATCATCAACCATTTGAGATATGATTTTATATATATAATCTTGATTCATAATTTGTTTTATAATGAAAAATCGGATTTAAATATAAAAACGAGAGTATTAAATCGGAAATAAATTCGGATTATAGATTTAAATCGGTATATGAAATATTTTTTAATTGTATCAATATTTCAAGAAATAGAAATTAATATAGACTAATTATTGAAAAAGTAGGCTGCAATTAAAAAAAATAAAACTTAAAGAATTCAATAATAGTAGTAAAAAATTATAGATCCCATTACTTGTCAAGAAATACAAAAGACTGGCATTGCTAAATGGGTAAAGGATAACAAATTAAACTGAAATGAAACAATTATTTAAATAAGATTTTAATAAAAACAAATAGACACTAACTAAAAAAATAATTAAAAAACATAAAAAGTATTGAGAAAATATTTATGTAAATATTATTTCAACTTTATAGTAATAATTCAATAATTAAGCACAGAGAAAAATTATTTAACAGCTATTTTTTTATAATAATTTGATTGAATATTAATTTTAAAACTAATTAATATTTTTTTATATAATTATTTCGCTTAATGATAATTACAATGATCTAATTGTATCATGTAAATCATCATTTTCAAAATCTGCAGAGTAATTCTCAAAATTACTCAATTTTTCTCATTTAATATTAGATTATGTATAATATTTTAATAATTATACATAAATAATTATTAAAATCATAAAATATAAATAGAATACATTTGATGATTATTTGTTATAAATTATGTATAATTAAAAATTAGCAATTATTAATTAATATAAAAAGATTATCTTTTTTACCTCAATAAAAAGAGAATGTAATTTTATATTTTTAATATATTATTTTGTAAAATACCTAATTATTATGGAATACTAGGTATTAATTATTTGTACAGTTACTTGTATTTAAAAAATAATTATTTTTCATTATTAATGTTATCTGTTCATTCAATATTTCTTTACTTAAGCTAATTTGATGCAAACCCTTATTAGAATGATAAATAATTCATATAAAATTTTGTTATCATTTAACACATGTTTTTTTGATAGTATCGTAAAAACTTTGTAACTTTCTTCGTGCAAAACCTCGTCCACAGATTATCTGATCCTAGAGATCCCTCTTATCCATTTTCTGATACATATATTTGCTCAAAATGTAATGAACGTTTACAAGTAGATGATACACATTGTACCGTTTGTAATTTAGGTATACACGGAATGGTTAAGCCTATAATTGCTAAAAAAAGATCTAAAAAAGCAAATAATCAATTAATAGAACAGGATGAGGTAAACAAAAAATTAAAACAATCAGTTGATATTGATAGCAATGTTGATGATTTAGATACAACTGCCAAAAGCAAAAACAATGAAATAACTGTTGACTCCATCGATATACCCCTTGATGGAACATTTAAAGAGATTTTGTTTTTATCATTACTATTGCTACTTTTACTAGCAATTGTAATAGGTTATGATATTAATAATACTATTGTTAAAGCATTAATAGATGATCCAATATTAACAAAATGAAAATCTTATTAAAGATGACTTTATTAGTTGCTATTTTATTCGGTATATATAATGTCGCCTTAGAATCATTAAGATTTTCACGTGACCAAGTTAGAATACTCAATGCTAAAGCTTTATCAAAAAGCTTGCAATTCTACTATATTCAACAAGGCACCTACCCACCTTCAGGTTTGAACGATAATGTTTGCTACTATTTATATAATAGGAAATTAATAAATAAGCCCATGAGAGATCCTGCCTACATGAGCAATGTCATTTTCCTAGAGAAAAATTTATATTTAGTTAAAAAATTCCTTCGTGATTTTTCAGAGCTTTTTAATACTGAAAAATTAAAAGAGGATTATTCAACCATAAAAAATGCCGTTGTAACAGAGCTAAATGAAATTCGTTCTAATGTAGATTCTGAAATCGAATTTTTTAATAAAGATTTTAATCTGATCTTAGATGATGATAAAAAAGCATCCCCGCAGCCATTGGTAAGCTTTGAGAGGATTATAGATAACGAAGGTATCCCTATAGAATGTTCTATAAACTATGTATCTGATAATACAAATAACCATTTTGAAATAAGTATTTATTTGGAAAGTAAATTTTCTAAAGATAGGATGAAGTGGGATGGTGGAGATGACCCCCAAAGATATGAAATAGGAAATTATCTTAAACTAAATACATCTTCTGCGGTAATTGATGGCAACTTAACGGCTAATTCAAATAATATATCTATGATACAGTAAATATTAATGATAGCAAGCAAGACAAATATTATCACTCTAATATGTAACAAAGGTGGTGTTGGTAGATCTACTACTGCCATTAATTATGCATGGAGCTTAGCAATTAAAGATAAAAAAGTTTTGGTTTGTGATCTGGATGCTCAAGCCAATGCTTCTTCAACTCTTGCGTTGGATTACGGAACAGATGTAGTTGACAGAGGTAAGAACATGACCAATCTTCTTAAATCATCTGGAGAAGGAGCCTTAGACTTTATCGTTGATACTCGAAATGAAAATATAAAACTATTAGCGTCTACTTTAGTTCTTGACAGTACTGAGGGTGAGGTAAAATCATTCTTAGACCTAAACATTTTTAAGCTTTTTGATCACATGTTCAATAATAAACTAAAAGAAGAATTCGATTATATTATATTTGATACTCCACCATTAAAATCTTCTGTTCTTACATTAAATGCACTCTTAATTAGTAACTGGTATTGGTACATACTTAGCGCTGAGGATCAATGGTCTTTTGATGCGAGAATAGTAACTGAAAAAATTATGAAAGATGTTAGAAAACTGAACAGAAAGATCAAGCCCCTTCCGGTTCTATTGACGAAGTACATCAGCAGCTCTAGTCAGTCCGTTCAAATGAAAAAAGCAGCTTTAAAAGCATTCAAATCAAGTATCGTAAAAACACCAATAACCTATTCAACTGTTGTCGCTAAATCACACAGCAAAAGACAATCGATTCATGAGAGCTCTCCAAATCATCAGATTGCTCAAGAATACGATAAAGTTGCTGAGTCAATTTCAAGTTTTATTAACAAAAAGAAGAAGTAATTCAAATTTTAAAATGAGAACATTTGAGGTATATGCCTAAAGCAAAAGACAAAGGATTTGTTGATCTCCACTCTATCCATTCCAAACTAGCTGATGGCTATAAAATCTATGAAAATGATATCGATGACGATAGTGATAATATCAGAGATTTTAAGAGTGTTTCTGAATCAATCGAACAACTTGAATTAATTGTTGATGATGGAAAGGAGCTCGCTGACAAGGATATTAACTATAAGGAATATCTTAACCTCGTAAAGCGTAATATTGAAAAACAAAAGTTCCAGCTATTTAGACTAAAACTTACCACTTCACACTCAACCATAATAAATCACCTTTCAAAATTAGATGATGCATCATCATCTAATGACTTTATTCAACTAGAAAGATATATAAAAAGATTTGATATGAGACTCAAAGACTTAACTATCGAATCTAAGATATCAGCAAATCACAGAGAACTATGGAACGAGTATAAAAAGAACATTAAATGGTACTACCAAGAACTTCAGATAAAGAAGATTCAAAAATCTGTGAATGCAAACAAAAGTAGGATTAATACTACTATTTCAGAACTAGATAACGCTATTAGCATAGCCAATGACTCACTTAGTGATAATGATGTGTTAATGAGTGAAAAGTTAGTAGAGAAATTGATATTTGTTATAAGCCAGTCAGAAGTAACTGCTCAAAGAGATGCTCAATTCAATGAATTTATCAAAAAGAAACAAAAAGAGGTCGACGATTATCATCAAAAGATAGATGATATAAAATTGAAAATAGAAATAAATCGCCACAAAAAAATCATTGAAGAAAACAAACCATTTGTTTTAAAAGGAATGAGCGAGATCCAGGCCAATACAAATAAAGAGTTTCAAATAAATCTAGAAAATGAGTATGAATTATCAGTTGATGACATCGAAGAAAAATCAATTGGAAAAGGGTTTTCGGTATCCAAAACAATTGCAGAAGTGATCTTTTACACAACTTTGACTATTTCAGCTATTTATTATACCTCCACAAATTATATCAATTTAAGAGAATTAACCTTAAAGCTCCCTGATAAAGAAGAGTCAATGCGACTTTTAAAAGGCAATGCCTATGGTGAACAAATTGAGAATGCTTTGAATTATGACAAATTCTATGCTGACAAAAGTATCGAGGTAATTAAAACTTTATCGCGCATTACTCCAGTCTCAATATCTATAAATGAAATTGATTTAAATCAAGAAGAAAGTAGTCCTTTTATTATGAGGCTTAATGGGTATGTAAATACTGTAGGCTCTTCTGGTAGACTAATTCTCAATAATTATTTAAAACGTCTCAGTAGCGAAAGAATGATCGAAGAAGTTGTTTTGGTTAATCAGAGAGTAGCTAATAACACTATAATATTTAACATTGATATTATACTATGATAAAGAAGACTATATTATATGTGTTTACAGTATTCGCCTTATTAGCGATTTTATTTTATAACACAGAAACAAATGAAAAGATAAAGGATATTTTATCAAAGGTAAATACCATGGATCAAGAAATGTCAAGAGCTGGGGCAAAAGAAAAAGGGCTAACCGAGCTGAATCAGACCTATGCCAATTACATAAAAAAATTACCAAAACTTTTTAATTTTTACGATACAGATGATAAATATTTAACATCTTTAGAGACAATTGAAAAATTATGTAATCAGAACAGAATTAATCTTTTATCTATAAATCCAAACGCTGATAATACAATAACGACTTCACCGGACGCTATTCCTGAAATCAAGAATGATTTCGAAAGATATGAACTAAAGATGAGAGTTAGGGGTAATTTCGTAAACATTGGTAAACTGACTGAATCTCTTACGGAAAGAGATTTCTTTAT